>Ga0302140_10000176_pt1 | contig 74283 bp, 53 predicted proteins | sample I_Bog_E1_1_FD_202095 | JGI IMG/M metagenome (GOLD analysis project Ga0302140, IMG submission 202095) | Peat permafrost microbial communities from Stordalen Mire near Abisko, Sweden - I_Bog_E1_1 | ecosystem: Environmental > Terrestrial > Soil > Wetlands > Peat | place: Sweden: Abisko, Stordalen... | reverse complement strand
TGGGAAAGTGTGGTCAGCATCTCCACCTCCTCCGGGCTCAACTGCAAGAGTGCACGACGGCTAATGAAAGGCACGCGGCAAGCCTCCTCGCTACGATATGCAAGAAGGCTAAACCGGAATCAATCGCGTTGCAATATTATTTAGGAATCAATCTACTAGATATCTGCCACGGTGTGACTAACGCCCCTCAACCTTCATTGTCGGAATCGTGATCGATCCCATCCGCCCCGAATTCTCGTCCACCACGATCACCCGCATCGACCCCGCTCTAGCGCGCTTCGGCAACAGCTCCTCATAGGACAACCCGTCCCGCAACACCGTCTCATAAGTCCCCGCCCGGAATCGAAGCCCCAGCGTCTGTCCCACGACCCTCGCATGTCCCCCTGCATCGTCACGATCCACTACGAAGATGTCGAGCTTATCCATCCACCGGTCTCCCGCCTGCGAAAGCTCCAGGTCCGTCCCTGCAATGTTGAGTTCGATCGCAGTTTTATGATCCCCGCCCAGCCTGCCGCTCACCCCAATCTCGTTCACATCCTGCGCCTGCCACAGCGCCCGCTCAAACCGTTCTTTGAGCGTGGCCGGTTCCTGTTCATAGAGATAGCCCGTCCGATAGCGCAATGTCAGGTCGCGCCGTCCCGCCAGTTTCACCGTCAGCACGTGATACTTTCCGTCCGCAGGCTGATCGGGCGAAAAACTCAGCAGATACGCCGCTCGCCCATCTGCCGCCACGTTGTCGAGTTCCGTGGCAATATCGCTGGCCCGTCGCAGCGCCCGCCCACCCGTCGCCTCCGCCAACTCGCGAAACACGGGCTGGATGCCGTGAGTGTCCTGCTGCATCTGCGCGGTAATGCGCCCCGGGAAGCTGTTATTCTCTGATTTTTCATAGGCTTCTACTACTTCCTGCGGCATCTTCATAGTTTCCGTGGTGGTGGGGTTGAGCTTTACGCTGCTGTTCGCGAAATCCGCACCTACCCCGCTCACCTCAAGCTGCGATGCGTCCAGCGGATAGATGCTGACGTGTGCTTCGTTCAGCGCCTCCCGCGCTCTCATTGCCAGAGGGGCTAGACTTTTGCCGCCCCTCTCGATAACCGGTGCTTTGTCGGTCCAATCGGCCAGTGCGTTGTCGCTCGACACCCACACCAGCGACTTGTGACCCGCAATTGCGCCCAGGTGTCGTGCAATTCCCGGCAGCATACCCAGGGCGTCGGGCTCCGGATTGCTTCCGTAGGTCCGCAGTTGTGGATCGATCGGAGCGAGATAGTCGAACTCTCCGTTAGCCAGGTTGCCGTTCACATACATCAGGTCGGTCATATGCCGCACATATTCCATCTGCTGGCGGTTGCGCATCTCCTCATCCTGCGCCCGGGCCAGATCCTGCGCCGTCGGCATCCACTTGGCTAACCTCGCCGCCACCGCTCCGTGATCCGGCGTCGGTTCCAGCAGCACTTCAAATCCATAGCTCCGCAGCGCATACAATCCCACCCGCTCTTCCGCAGGCACGTTTTTGAGAAAGCGCAGCATCTCCTCGCGTGCATACGTCAGATCGCTGAACGCCAGATTGCTCGAATCAATCATCAGCACCGTGGTGTTGCCGGCCTCCACCGCCCTCGCCGGCCTAACCTCGCTCCCCGGCCGATTTGAAACCACAACCTCCTCAGTCAAGCCATCCGGCGCGGTCGCTCTGCCAACCTGTCCGGCCAGCTCAGCCTCTTTCGCCTTCCCCGCCTGGCTAAAATACTTCACTTCCTGCCGCCGGCCGTTATCGAAAATCTCAAAATCTCCCGCCTTCAAGTCCGTAACCGGGTGTCCTTTTTTGTCGTACGCCACCAATCCAATGTCCACCAGTCGCGTCGTCGTCCGCAGCCTGAATCCCGTCTCTGTCGTCGCCCGTTGCGCCAACTGAGCCGTCGTCGGAATCGCTGCCGTTGCCGCCACGCTAATCTCAGGCTCTGCAGCCTTGGCAGCCGCTGCAGGGACCTCCATTGGCGCAAGAGTCGCCGCCGCGGTCACAGGCGTTGCTGCAACCGCCGTCACTCCCGTGGTTGCTGAGGCGTCTTTACCGGTCTCTGTCGCGCTCTCACCCACGGCAGCCTCATTCTCCACAGCCGGCGTCTCCGCCGGCGCCCCAGCCTCAGCCGTCAGCACCCGCGATTCCGCCCTGAACATGTGGTACTCCTCAAACCGTACGTCGTTCAGCATCACTTTCAGCGGCTGCGCCCCCCGCGCCACTGGAGTTGCATAATCAGCCGCCAAGTGCACCACCTGCGCCGTTGTGTTCGAAATACTCCGCACCGGACAGAAGTAGGTTTTCCCGCCAATCTCCACCGGCCCGTATTCAACCAGGATGGCGGCCTTGACCACCGGGCTCGTTGCCTTCAAACTCGCTTCCACTGCGATGCGTCGAATTGTCCCGCTCGCCGGATCGACGGCCATCGTCCCGCTATATCCCACCACCTGGCGGAACGGAAACAGGTTTGCGACCAGCGTCCCGGCCTCCTCGGCTACACAGCAGTAATTCACCTCGTAGTGCGATTTCTCCCGCGGCACCTCGAAAGCAAAGACGCCTTCAATCCCCGCCGGACTCTGTTCCCAGTGATCCCAAGCCAGTCTGCTTTGGGCGGCATCGATCAACACCGTTGCCAGGATCGGCCCAAACTCTCCATTGGAGTTCAGCCCCGCTGTCGGCGCCTTCTTGACGTTGACCGTGGCTGTTTCATCCACCTCTCGGCCGTCGCGGTAGAGCGATGTGGCCCGCGAACTCCCGACCAGGTGCAGCGGCTCGTAGGGAACAAACCCATACGATCCCTGCACCGTCGGTGTGTCCTCAAAGCGAGTCGTCACCCGTGTTGCCATGAAATTAGGCAACTGCGGAATCGTTTTACTCACATAACCGGTCACCAAATGGATGATTCTGCGCTGTTCAGCAAGGTTTGGCGTCGCTGTCGCCGGGATTTCCGCCACCGGAGGGCTCAGAAACTTGGACTCATCGGCAATCGCCAGCAGCGCCTGCCGGCTCTTTTCTCCTGAAAATTTGCTTTGTAGACGCATAAACTGCGCCTGGCTCAGCCGTTCCGTGAGCTGCAAATCGCCAATCTGCCACGCCATGTCTCGATCAGGCTTGCCGCTCAAGCTGGCCAAGACCTGCGCCAACTGCTCAACGGTGACTCTTTTGGCGCCAAACGCCGGTAAACTGACCCCGGCGACAATCAGAATGAGTGCCAAAGCACGCTTCATGCCGTTCGCCTCTTACTTGCGACGCTCCCCAGGCCGATTTCTCAATCGCGGGCGGCTTGCCGAAAAAATGCCCGACCTGCCACACAATCGAAGCGTGACCCAGGGCGCTCAGTGTGCAAAATCATGCAAAACGTAGGATTTTCGATACATTTGACGGCGCAATTCTACGCCGGTTACCCCGATTCGGGATGTATCGCAACACCGATCACGCTTCAGGCTTCATCCCATACGATCCCGATCGAGCGGGTCGCCAGCCGGAGACGCGACCCCTTTTCTTGCCGGTTCCATGCATCCGCCTGATTACTCCTGGGTCGGTTACCAGGGGGATGGTTACGGGTGCGCGATAACCCCTAAACTATTGTAAGATGAGTAATATACGAGGGTTGTTCCGAGGAATTAGGTACCGCTTTTTCATAGGTTTCGGTGCACTTTTCTATTGATTTTTAGATAAAAATCGCTTAAACTCAATACCTAGAGTCGCCTTAGGACCGGTCAAGCTACCCCCGAGCGCGCGTCCAAGGCAGTGAAACGATTTTACCCCTCTATTAAGGACAACAATTCAATGGCAAAGCGTCGTGGAAATCCGAATTGGGGCAAGCCGGAGCCCATCGGGCCGGTTGTGCCTACTGTGACCTCCTTCGAGCAAATCGTCAAGGAGTTTAAGCTCACACCGGATCAGTATATCCGTTCAACCCGTTTGCGGGAATGGGCTCGTCGCAACAAGAACTCCAAGTACATCCCTGAGGCCCTCTTAGAGGCCTGGGGCTTTGAGATCGAATCGACGTTGTAGCCCTTTGGTCTTGGGATCGCACCAGCAAAAGCGCCGCCTCGTGCGGCGCTTTTTGCTGCTTGCTGAGACACTTTCTTGCTGACTGGCGGCGCGCTTTTTGCTGACTGGCCCTGCGCCTTTGCTGTTTCGGCCTTCCTTAAGCGAAAATAAGACTGACACATGCCCCATACTGAACGCACCATCGAGGCTCCGTTTACCGACGTGCCAGGCGCCCTGGCCGAAATCCGCGCCGGTCGCATGGTTATCGTCGTCGACGATGAAGATCGCGAAAACGAAGGCGACCTCACCCTGGCCGCCGAATTCGTCACCCCCGAAGCCATCAACTTCATGGCCCGCTATGGCCGCGGGCTCATCTGCCTGACGCTCACAGAGGAGCGCGCCGACCATCTGCGCCTCTTTCCTATGACGCAACAGAACTCCTCCCGCTTCGGCACCGCTTTCACCGAGACCATCGAGGCCCGCGAAGGCGTAACTACCGGCATTTCTGCTGCCGATCGTGCACACACCGTTCGCGTTGCCATCGATCCCGAGTCTTCGGCCGCTGACCTGGCCCGCCCCGGCCACATCTTTCCTCTCCGCGCCCGCAAAGGCGGCGTTTTGGTGCGCGCCGGACAGACCGAGGCTTCCGTCGACCTGGCGCGTCTGGCTGGGCTCAATCCCTCCGGCGTCATCTGCGAAATCATGCGCGACGACGGCGAAATGGCGCGAATTCCCGACCTGATTCCGTTTTGCAAGGAACATGGCCTGCTCATTCTCACCGTCGCCGAGCTGATTCGCTACCGGCTTCGCAACGAGCGCTACATAGTCCGCGCCGGTGAGACCCGCATTCAAACCCGCTACGGCGAGTTCCGCATGATTGCCTACGAGAGTGAAGTCAACGGCGGCGAAAGCCACCTCGCCCTGGTACGCGGTGATCTGTGCCCTGGCTGCCCGGCCTTCCTTGCCGGCCCCTCAGGTCTGCCTGGCAGTCTCAACGCCCGCCCACCCTGCTCCCACGCTGTGCTGGTTCGCGTCCATACCCGCTGCACCGCGGGAGACGTCTTTGGCGCCGACTGCCATTGCCGCGAGACGCTCGATCAATCCATGCGCATGATCGCCGAGGAAGGCTGTGGCGCCGTGCTCTATCTCCACAACACCTCCCGCGGTTTCATCGTCGACCACACGCCCGCCGACGCCTTTGAGCCCGGCGGCGCTGTAGCCCCCACCACCCACGACGCCGGCCGCATCATTCTCCACCAGGAGCTCCGTTCCCGCGAAGGCTTGCAAGACCGCTCCGGCCGCATTATTCGCGCCATCGGGCTCGGTGGACAGATCCTCTCCGACCTCGGCATTCAACGCATTCGGCTTCTTTCAAACACGCCCATGCACATTCCTGCGCTTGAAGGATTTGGTCTCGAAATCGTCGAACAGGTTCCGATTCCGGTCGAAGAATGCACTCGCATCGGCTGAATCGATCGTTATCGCCAGCCCAATGCAATTTGCTGGAACCATCTCGCTGATCATTGCGTAATTAATCACGAGGTGAACGTATGCTAGCTCTGCGTCTGTCCGCGATTTCGCTCTCCACTGCTTTGGTCCTCGCCGGGTCCTCTGCCACGCTTCGCGCCGACGATGGCGCTTGGCAGAAATCGTATCCGGTCTCGGAGAAGCCTTCCGTGTTCGTCAGCACCGGAGACACCTCGACCGAAGTTCGCGCCTGCGGCTGTCACGAAGTGCGGGTGCGCGTGGACTGGAACGATCGCCGAGCAAGTGACTACAACATCACTGAATCGCAATCCGGCAATCACGTGAATTTCGAGTTGAAAGAAAAGCAGCACTTTGGCATTCACTTCGATGTCGGAAACAGGCACTCTCCGCATGTCACCGTTGAAACCCCTGCAGCAGTCGACCTTGAGGCTCGCACCGCCGATGGCAGCCTGAAAGTATCTGGACTCGAGGGCATTATTCAGTTGCGGTCGGGCGATGGTTCGGTTGAAGTATCAGACGTCTCCGGCGCTCTGCGATTGGCTGCCAGCGACGGATCAATTCGTATTCATAATGTGAAGGGAACCCTGGAATCTCGAAATTCCGATGGCAGCATTTCGATCGAGGGCCGTTTCACCGGAATTCAAGTGCACACCGGGGACGGCAGCGTTGATGTCACTTTGTCCGAAGGAACGCAATTGACGACTTCTTCGCGCATTGAGAGCTCCGACGGGCATTTGACATTGCGCGTGCCGAAGAGTCTCTCGGCCGATCTCGACATTCACACGAGCGACGGCCGCATTAACTGCGAACTGCCGCTGACGATGCAGGGCTTCAACTCCTCGTCCGATTCAAAGCACAGCCTGCGCGGGCGCCTCAACAACGGCGGCACTCTGCTGGCGATCCATACCAGCGATGCCAGTGTGACGATTTCGGCGCTCTAACTGAAACCGAGCCTCCGAAATTGAACATGCAGCGTCAGATCGTCATGCGATCCACGTCATCGATAGCCGCATCTTTCACCCTGCGCGAACCAAAGCTGCGGAAGTCCTTAACTTGGCGCAGGTCGAATGTTGGCGCTGAACTGTGCGGCGTCCTCACGCGGAAGAAGTCGGCACCCTCGACATCCTTGAGCCAAAACGCAGGTCGCGCATCTGCCTCGCGTGTAGCTACCTCGACATTGCTTACGGTAAGATTGCGCACGTGACGTGCGAAGATGCCCGTAGCTGGCAGCTTGCCGAACATATGCGGATCGGGATAGCTGGCTTCTTTTTCTTCCGGATCAAGCGCAGCCATCTCTGCGGAGCCGCCGCCTACTTGCTCCAAGTTCACATCGCTGATCTGGATGTCTTCAATCGGATGCCCCGGAACTCCGCTCAAAATCGAAGGCAACTGCGAGGCGCCGGAGCTGGTGATATGGCTGAGAAGAACGCGGCGCATCACGCCAGGCTTGGTGCCTGCGGGGCCGCGCATGCGCGTGCCGAGACGCAGGAAAAACGGAGCGCTGCGAATGTCGCGCATGGTGATGCCGGTGAAGGTGATGTCTTCAACGATGGCGCCGTCTTCTGACTCGAGTGCAAAGCCCTGGCAGCTCTCAAAGACGCAGTTAGAAATGGTGACGTTGAGAAAGCCGCCGTTCGATTCGGTTCCCAGCTTGATGCGGCCGGTGGGCACGGGCTGCACTTGCTTGCTCAGCGGCTTCCATGAGCCATCGAGCACCGAGCCGATTTCGTAGCCGCCGGTCACAAAGCAATTGGTGATCGTGAGGTTTTCTGTGGGGCGCGGATAGCCGAGCGCAAATGAACTCTTGGGGCAGATCCCATCGTCCCACGGCGAATTCACCGTGCAATTGGAGACGCGCACATTGCGGCAACAGTCAATGTCCATGCCGTCGCGAATGGTGTCGATGATAAGGTTGTCGATGGTCAGGTTATCGACGCCGGTAGCGAGAATGCCGAACCAACCGCCTTCGAGAATCTTGAAATCACGCAGCAAAACGTTGCGACAGTTTTTAAGAGCGATGGTCTTGTTGCCGACGCCGGGCTTGTTTGAATCGGGCCGCGTCTTTTCTCGATCCCAACCGCGCGAGAGTCCTTTGCCCCAGATTAGTCCGGGGCCGGTGATCGAAACGCCGTCGAGACCTTCACCCCACAGCAGCGAGTTATGCCAGTGGTTATGCCCGTAATCCTGATAGGGCTCCCATGCGCCCTGGGGCTCGGCTAGGTCGTAGCCGTCGGAAGAAGTGCCTTCGAGGGGCGTAGGTGCGGCGAGGATCACTGCGCCATGATCGAGATAGAGCCCTACTTTGCTTTTCAAGCGAATGGAGTAACTCAGGTACACTCCGGCGGGAAACAGGACCGTGCCTCCACCGGCTAGCGCAGCGGATTCAATGGCGCGATTAATCGCTGGCGAATCTACCGATGTCCCATCGCCCTTCGCGCCGCATCTCCGCACACTGATAAATCCAAATTGTGCGGCGGGGCCATGGGCCAAATCGGCGGTGGATTCCTGCGCGCCCACTGTCGATCCAGCAGCGGCGGCCACTCCCGCACCGGCCATTTTCAGCATTTGTCTACGGAGCATGTTGTGTTCTCCCGTGGGTTAGTTCCCGTGCTAAGTCAGATTGTCGGAACGGAGCAGGGGAGAGTTTTCGCTGAAGAAATTCGGCGCTCGCAGAGTACGCGTGAACCCAATCGCGCCGCAGCAGAAAATCATGAATTTCGTCGGGGAAAATCAGCTCCTCGAATTCGACTTTCTGGCGTCGAAGCGCTTCGACCAACTGCACGGTTTCAGCGAACGGCACGTTGCGGTCGTCGTCTCCATGTATTAACAGCACCGGCGATCGCCATGTACTTACCGACGATATCGGTGAGGATTCGAATGCCAGTCGCGCTGTTTCCGCATGCTCCCTCGGATCGTAGCTGGGCGAAAACGTTGGCAATTCCAAGTTCCAGTCGTGAACGCCGTGCATATCGATTCCCGCCGCAAACAGATTCGATGCCCGCGCCAACGCCAGCGCTGTCAAATAGCCGCCGTAGCTGCCGCCCCACGATGCGATGCGCGATCCATCCACATCGGCACGGCTCTTGAGATAGAGGCCAGCACCCATGACATCGTTGAACTCGCTCGCACCCGATGCTCCATAGTTGAGAGCTTCGCGAAAGTTGAGACCGTAGCCGATGCCACTGCGATAGTTCACACTCAGCACAACGTAGCCCAGGCTCGCCAGATATTGGTTCATCGCGTAGGCATTGGAGTAATACTCCATGTAATGCCAGCCAAGAAGCATCTGTCGCTGCGAACCGCCATGAAAGAAAACCGCTGCGGGATGCCGTTGCGTGGCGGAAGTATTTGAAGGCAGAAAAAGCTGGCCGTGGATTTCGAGCCCGTCCGCTGCGGGAAAGACGACCTGTTGCGGAACGACGAAGTGCGCCGATGGAAAATCTGCTGGAATAGCCTGTGGCGCGAGATCGACAAGATTACCATTGCTGACCATCGCGGCACGAATAGGAATCCGCGAATCCGACCGCAGCACAGCAGCTTCTCCAATCGAAGTTACGACAGGCTGCGTCTCGATTCCATCGCCCGAAGTAAGTTCTTGCGGCACCGCTACACCACCATCGAAGCTGATCCTCCACACGTGACGGCGGTCAATGTCCTTTTGATTTGAGTCGAACACGAGCGTCTTGCGATCGGCACTGAGCGAGACATGCTCGACTTCAAATCCTGTGCCGGGAGTAAGCAAAGTGGCCGCGCCGCCCACCGTCGGCACCGCATAGAGATGCAGCCACCCATCGCGCTCCCACGGGAAAACTATACGGTCGCCAGAGGCCCAATGCAGTTGATCGGCGGCATCGGTTTCACGAAACGCGCTGCCCACGCCTTCTTCTGCATGCCACACCGTTTTACCTTTTCCGGTTGCCGCGTCAGCCACACGAATCGACCAAGGCAAAGCGGTGCGATGAGCCACAAAGAGCAGTGAGTCCTTATCCTGTGGCACGCGCAGAAACGCAATCTGCGCGGAGTCGGGCGACCACGCCGGCTCACTGTCCTGATCGGTCGATGGATCCATGTACGAGATGGATTTCGACGCGACGGTATAAACACCGATAAAACTGTGATCGCCGCGCGCACTCACGAACGCCAGTCGCGCGCCATCCGGCGACCAACGTAGCGTAGACGCGGAGCCTCGCATTTGAAGCAACTGCTCGGGCTTGGTTTCTTTTGTGTCTTTGCTGTTGCGCTCCTTAGGCCGGTCGAGAGTGGCAAGCCATATCTGACCTTTTAGAACATAAGCAACGGTCTTGCCATCGGGCGTTACCGCTGGCGAATTGCCGTCACCTAAAAGCCTGGGAGTAGCATCCGCTGCCTTTGAGTTACCCGCGCTCACGATCCACACTTGCTGTTGCGCACCCTTGGCAAACCATGCCGGGTTCGGAACGGGATGATTTTCGCCCTGTGCGCTATCCCCGAGCACGTAAACCAGAGACTCACCGTCCGGTGTCCATTCCGGTGCGCTCAACTCCTGCCCGTCGTCTTCGGTATAGTGCGTGACCTGGTGCGAAACATAGCCTTTAGCATCGGCGCTCGGTTCCGCCACCCATAAATTGCGGCGGCCGCCAATGTTGGCAACCCAGGCGACTCTTCCTTTGGAGGCCGCGGCACGAAGCTCACTGCAGAATGGCGCGCTGAGCGCCTGTTCAACCGTGAATGCCGCTGTTTGAGCCGTTGCGGCCGGTGCTAAAGGAGTCAACCCAGAGACCACTGCAATCGCTAGCCAAACCCACCTGATCAGGTTCCTTGAATTCATCCGCAACGCCTCCGTTCAATGAATCGCTTTGAAGGGAATTGTCACACACGGGGGCGCCTGCTTTGAAGATGTTATGCGATTGAGAGGGATAAGAAGGGGATTGCGAAACCCGAGAATCTCAATGGTCGATAGGGGCAAGCGGAGAGCCTGCCCCTCAATTCGACTTGGTAATTTACCAGCCCAACACGTAAGCAAAAATCAACGGTGCGACGATCGATGCATCTGACTCGATGATGAACTTAGGTGTCGCTTCGCCGAGCTTGCCCCACGTGATTTTCTCGTTGGGCACGGCGCCTGAATACGAACCATAGCTTGTCGTCGAGTCGCTGATCTGGCAGAAATACGCCCACAGCGGCACGTGTTCGCGCTGCAGGTCCTGGTGCAGCATCGGCACCACGCAGATCGGAAAGTCGCCGGCAATGCCGCCTGCAATCTGAAAGAAACCCAGCGGACTTGTCATCGTAGTCTCGGTATACCACTCGGCCAGTTCCATCATGTACTCGATGCCGGTGCGAACGGTATGTACCTTCTCGACGTCCTTCGAAATGCAATGCCCGGAATACATATTGCCGAGGGTCGAATCTTCCCAACCAGGCACGAACATAGGCAGATTCTTCTGCGCTGCAGCCAGCAGCCAGCTATTCTTGGGATCGATCTGATACGACTTCTCAAGGTCGCCAGAAAGCAGGATCTTGTACATGAACTGATGCGGGAAGAAGCGCTCGCCGGCTTGATCGGCACGCACCCACTCCTTGAGCACTTCATTCTCGATGCGCCGCATGGCTTCCATCTCGGGAATGCAGGTGTCGGTCACACGATTCATGTGCCGCGCCAGCAGCTTGGCTTCATCGGCCGGCGTCAGGTCGCGATAGTGGGGCACGCGCTCGTAAAAATCGTGAGCCACCAGGTTGAAGACGTCTTCTTCGAGATTGGCGCCTGTGCAGCAGATACCGTGAATCTTGTCCTGGCGAATCATTTCGGCCAGTGAGAGGCCGAGCTCAGCGGTGCTCATGGCGCCGCCGATGGTGACGAACATCTTGCCGCCGGACGCCAGCAAATCATTGTATGCATTCGCGGCATCAACCAGCGCAGCGGCGTTGAAATGGCGATAATGGTGCTTGATAAATGACGAAATTGTAGGCATACCGTTACTTACTCCCGTTAGATAAACTACCACAGTCAATCGAACGGAAAGTGAACGGCGGCCGGTAGAGTGACCGGCCGCGGCACACTATCGATTCACGCTTTGGCCGCTTCCAGCAGGGCGTTTACCTTTGCGATCACCGCAAAAGCGTCTGCTATATAGACCACGTCAGCCTTGCCGCGGGTCCATCCGCAGTTGGGGTCGAGGCTGATGGCGCGCCTCTCCGCGATGAACCGCCAGCCGACCACGTGCGGCTCTTCGCCGTGACAGCAGGTGGAAAGGCCCTTCTCGTGGCGCGGCGTCGCACCCGTCTGGCCGATCTGGTTCATGTGGGTCAGGAAGGGAAGCACGGCCTGGTTATCGCTGCCCTGATCTACCAGCGACTTGCTGCTGCCGAGCGATGCTCCGCTGCCCTGAAGAAACCCGAGGATCAACTCGCCCGCTTCACCGGCATGGGTTTGCCCGTCAGGCTGTTTTTTGGTCCAACCCGCGCCGGCTACCAACAACATCTTCGCATCGGGCCGAATCGTTTGCGCGGTTTGCAACGGTGCTCGCAGGCCGGTTACGGTGGTGCGCAAAGCGGGCAGCGTCACTGCTACGTGCTCGATCGCCGTCTCACCGGGCGTTCCTGAGAATGCCTGATGTGTACCGGCGTCGAGGAGCAGAAACCATGGGCGTGCATCGCGGCTGAGCACCGATTCGATACGCTGGCGATAGAACCAGCGCGAGGCTTCAACGCTGGTTGAGCCGCCGATGGCAGTGATGTGCGTATCGATCGCGCCGCCCAGTCGACGCGCCACACCCGCGCTTACTCGTGCAAACCGCGAACTGGCCGGCGCAAGGATGATGCTCGCATTGGCCGCTCGACAGAGCGCTTCGCATGCGGCCGCATCGCTCGCATAGCGGGCCTGTGCGTAGGCATCGCCCGTGACTGCGAGTATGCGAGCGCCTGTCGAGGCCAAGGCACTGGCCGCACTCGAAGCGTCAACTGCGATTACACCGATGACCAGCGACGCGGATAGTTGCGTCTTGAGTTCGATACCAGCGGTTGCCGCTTCAAGTGATGACTTAGTCAGCGTTGTACCAGTTTCATCTGCGTGCATGAGAACAAGAATCGTTTCCATCGTTATTCCGCTCCCATCCACGCGATCAATTCGCGTGCAATTTCATCCGTCGACATGTCTTTCACAACGCGGGTCGTACGCTGCTGTTTAGGCAGGCTCGTTGAGATGTAATGCAATCCGTTCGACGCGAGCGTGGCCGGTTTAGCTTTTTGCAGCGCGGGCATCATCAGGCGCATGTTAGCCATGCCGATCTGCGGATTATTGCGAGGCTCACCTAGATTTCCGGTCGCCCAACCCAGCACCGCGGGCGCACCTGCGCAGACTGAGAGCTGGTGCTTGCCGCCTTCGACACGCTCCAACACTTCAAATGAACCATCTTCATGCAATGCGATCTGATCGACCCCCTGAAACTGGTCGATGATTCCCAACCGCTCGCCAATCAACTGCAACGTGACGCCGGCGCCGCGTGTTGCCGATTCCCATCCGCCAAACAGCAGCAGCTTATCGCGATCCAAACCAGGTATCGCCGCGATTGCCTCCGCTAACACGGCCGCAGTCGCATGAGCGTCAGTGAATCCGCCGATGGGGCCATCAATTGGCACGAGCTCGAAGCTCACTTTCTGAGCCACAGTCATCATGACCTGCTGCAACTTGGCCTTGGGACCGAGCGAAACCAGCCACACTTTACTGCCCGCATTTTTCGCCGTAAGATGTGCCGCTTCATAGAGCGCGCTGGCTGCCCAGGGATCGAGCACCGCGGGCAACATCATTTCATTTTTCAGACCTGGACCAGCCGGCCCATTGACCGGCTCAAGGGTTTGCAGCGGATCAGGCACAATGCCGGCGCAAACCACGATGTGCAACACATTTCCCATTGTTCTTCCTTCGGTTAATCGACCGGCAAATGTCCGGTCAGTTTTCAGCAGAATGCAACCCGCCCGCGCCGGCGACGAACTTGATGTTGCCGTGCTCTCCGTCAGTCGATTGCGTGCAGTTCCACAGGCATCCACCGCAGTGAATGCACTTTTCGCGCTCGAATGTCGGCAGGCCGTCCTCGCCCTGTGTGATGGCCTGGCCGGAGCACATCGAAATGCACGTGCGCAGATCGCAGGCGGCGCAGAGACGCAAATCGGTGAAGACGACGTGATCGGCGAATCCGGGCGCCGCCTGCACCTTGCCGCCCATCAGCATGGCATCTTGATGCGAGACCAGCAGGCGGCCATCAAATTCAATTTCAGGAAAGCCGCGAGCGCTGAGCAGGGCATCGTGGAGCGGACGCCCCTCTTCGATTCCGCGCGCCGCTGCTTGCTTGCGTCGTATGCCTTCGACAGAAAATGCCGCCGGTCTACGGATCTGTTGGTACAGCGGATGAATCTTGGCGCCCACCGCGAAGTAGCCTTTGCTAAGACCCGCGAGCGCCATGCCAAACATGCCGCGAATCACGCCGCGATGAAACCCGTTGCGCGCATTCTCAGCTTCGCGAACGCCCTGTTCGACTTTGCTGGAGCGACGCCGCTTCTCATAAGTGGCCGCGAGATTCTGGTGCGAGAAGGGTTTGCCCGCGCGCAGCAATTCGATCACGGATTCGCCCAGTTGCGTGCCCGTGGCCCAGGCTTCGTCGACGCCGGAACCGGTCAGCGTGTTGGTGCTTCCCGAGCCTTCGCCGATGCGTGCATAACCGTCGCCGGTCAGGAATGGTTCACCGCGCCGGCCCGATTCATCCAGCGACTTCGCACCCCACGAGCGCAAGGTGCCATCTTTCAGATAAGGCCACAGCGCGGGATGTTGGATGTAATGCTGCAGGTATCGGTAAGCTGTCCGCCCTGGGTCGCCCATCCATGAAGGCACAAAAATCCCAACCGAAACGAGGCGATCAGGATGTACATAGAGAAACCCGAAAATCTCCGGCTCAGGGTAGCCGAATGTGTGCCAGACCGTTCCCGGCTGCAACGAATCAGCTTCACTGCCCAGATCGGCGAGTACGCCGTCCTTGACCAGTGACTTCCAGTCGAGCCCCTCGGGATTGGTTGGATCGGGCGGAAGCTCGATGACCATTTTCATGCCCAACGCCCACTCGCGCCGCGCATGCTCGGGTGGCATTCCGATCCGCTGATCGATGGCCTGGCCGACAGCGCCCACCGGCCCATCGCCCACGACCGTCAGGTGAGCGCGTACGTCCATGCCAGGCATGTAGCCTTCGACGGGTGCGCCCTCTTTGTCCACGCCCTGGTCGGCGAGCCGGACGCCTGTGACTGCATTGCCGTTAAACAATGGCGCGGCGACGGGAGTGCCCGGCCAGATCTGCACCAGGCCGCTAGTCATCAATTGCGTGCCGACCCACTGGTTGAATTGGCCAATCGACATCACCATTCCGCCGTGCTTGTGCAGAAACTTCGGCGTCCACGGCAACTCAAATGCGTAGTCGCGTACTCCGGCCAGCCCTCCGGCCATGCGCAGCATGAAGTCAGCGATGCGCAAAGGAATTGAGCGGCGGCTGGCACCATCGGGATCGAGCAGATAGAGCACACGCTCCTGCGTGACCGGCGCAGCCATCGGTATGTCGCTCGGTTGCATGTGCGGGAAACTGGCACGAATTTCGCGCGCCTTTGTCACGACTCCGCTGACTCCGGCGGCGATGTCGTCAGCGCGTTCGTAGCACAGCACCTGTAGCGGCATGCCCGGCGTCACTTTGCTCTCGAATGCCGGATCGGCGGGATTTTCGGTCCACGCTTGGGTGAGCTTGGTCAGAAAGCCGCCCATCGCCGGACCAAATCCCGCGCAGGCGATGTCCACGTCAATTGCCTGCCGCTCGGCTATCGGGGCCGGCAACTCGGCCGGCATCTCCGCCGCAATTGGTTCTTCACTCATGCCGGGTAATCCAATGCTTCAGGAATCATGACCGTGCTGACCGTTTCGGCAGCGCGATCTTTAGCCAGCCGAGCGCCCGTCAGGCAGCGCGTCAGCTTGTTTTGCAGGCGAAGGAACTCGGTATTGCCAGCGCAGCCGGCGCAAGGCCCGGCTTTCAGCGGATGTTCGCCGTTCGTGGCCAGAACATCCACCGCAAAAGCTGAAATTCCGGGCATCGTCTCTTCGTATTGGTTCAATTCAGCGCTCGTAAAGCAGCATTCCGCGTCTTTGTTCGTCCATGCCGGGTGGCTCGCATAACCAAACACTAATTCCGCGCAGATGCGACTCACCTCGCCCGCAGTTTGAGCCGCCTGGACATGGCACAAGTCGCTCATGAATTGCACCGTTCCTTCGAGATCCTCAGCGACCACCGCATCGTCCGAACCACGCGCCTCAAGCTCCAGTACGTCAATAATCTGGTAGCGCGACGCGAGAATCCAGCACAACGCATCGGCCATTGGAAACGTAACCCCTTGCCGCTGACCGTGATAAAGCTTGTTGCCATCCGCGTCTGAAGACTTCTGCAGGTGATTCAGCGTCCACAACCACATCTGCATCGCCGAGGCCAGCGTGCAAGCTCCCGTGCCCGGCCGCGTCGAAGCAATCCGCCGCATCGCGCCCGTCCACGCGCGAAATTCGGCAAGGAATACGTCCTGCGTCATGGTGACGGTCAATTGCCGCCGCTGCACCGCTTCCGGCCCTTCGTAAGTCGCCTCCAACTGCGCGTCCATCCACTTGTTGGCCAGAAATCCAGGACAATCCTCAGTGATACCGTAGCCGCCCATCAGGCTTACCGCTTCACGCATCATGTTGGTGCCGTGCCCGGTATTCCACAACTTGGTAGCCGGACAGATTACGTTAGCCTCAGCGTCCTTAAGTACAAGACGCACCAGCGGATCGGCCTCAATTTCTGCACGACTCGGATCGTCAGCACTCATCGACAGCAGCGCAACGGCGCGAATCTCCGACTCGCGCAATGCCTTCACTCGCGCACGGCCGCCTTCACCGCCACGTTCCTTGAGTCGGGCGTTGGTCTCCTTCTCCACCGGATCTAGTTCATCAAACAAACGCGCCGTAGCAAACCCCAACGATGCCGCTGCTTCTCCGCATGCCCACACATCCACCAGCCTGTGCAACGCGTCTTCTCGCTGCTGGATGCCCTGTTCGTAGCGCACCGTTCCAGGCCGCGCCCCTTCAGCTCCGCGAAATCGCTCGCGCTGATAGCGAATGATCGGCTCGATCGCTGACAGCAACTTGGCAGCAGTCATCAGTCCCACTGTTACCCGCGTCCTGCGAAATACCGCCTCGATCACTTCGCCGTGATTGTAGTTCGGCACGATCACGCCATCTTTGACCGTGTAACCGCCCACAATCCGGCTGGCCGGAACCTTCAAATTAAAGATGGGATCGCCCGTCGAAGAAAGCTGATGAACCAGCTTTTTGGTCGGCGTTCCATGGTCGAAGATGCCCTCGTCCGTCTCTTCAAGTATCACCATGCAACTGCCCTTGATGCGCGGATCGGCCGAGTTAACCGCTGCAGTTACAAAGTTTGCGAAGGCAATATTGGTAATGAACCGTCCGCGCTTGTCGATTGCGAGCCACGGCTCTTCTCCATCCTTCCACTCCGCCACGCGCATCTTCCCGCTCAACATGCCGGTATCGATGCCCACATAAGGAATGGGCTCGGTCAGCACAAAGGCTCCACGCCAAGGCTTTCGATCTTCGCCTGGTTGCGGAGGAGCCGCAAGGCTCATGTAATGCTGCGCCTGCTCGGCCGTGCCGCGCTCGTGAATCGGCGCCAGCGCCAGAAATCCTGCCAGGCTTGCAGTCGCCGCGCCACCATCGACCCACGCTAACTCAAATGCTGCCAACGACAAAGCCAGGTTCTTCGGCCCGGCGATGAAGCCGCCTTCTTCCGGCTCCATGAAGATCGCGGTGATCCCGGCGCGATCGAACGCTTCCATCATTTCGTTCTTCGCCGGAGTCCACTCGTGCGTGTTGCGTTCGCCCGAAGCCACCATCCGTGCCACTGTCCCACGGGCCACGCCGCGCGCGGACTGCACCAGCATCTGCAGGTCGAATCGATCGGCAAAACGCCATTGAATCTGACGCACCGCATCCCCTGGAAGCGTCAGCATAGTTTTGGATTCGAACGCAGCAGCCGTGCTCATAAATGTTTCCTCTAGCAGCGGCCATATTGTCCTCGACTTGATGCACAGTCGCATGTGACTAGCATCACGACGAGGGTAACTATCTTCAGTGCCGTGTCGTGGGCGGTTCCGATCTCTGAAATCCGCGATCGGTGCGATGCGGTGATCTCTCTTGGAGAACTAATTCATATAAGAGGGAAGTCGAATCGGTACTGACGTACTCAATTAAGAGATGAGAAGTCGACTTGACCCGCGCACTGTGACAAGAGTCACGGAAGTTTCGCCTGTCTGAAGCATTTGCTTGTGGATGTGAACCGAACAGCAAGAGTTTTCACCTGGGCAGTTGGCGTATTCCTGCTCTTTTGGGCCGGCATCGCTCGCGCCGAACATAAACCCACGAATGACGACTGTCTTGCTTGCCATTCCGACTCCACGCTGACGAACGAGGTCAACGGTCACAAAGTCAGTCTGTTCGTTGACGGGCAAAAGCTCAAGCATTCCATCCACGGCAGCATGTTTACTTGCGTGGATTGCCATAGGGACGTCAAGGGCCTGGTACACGAGTCCACGCCCAAAAAGATTAGCTGTGCCGATTGCCACAGCGATGCCCAGCAAGCCTACGCGCATAGTTTGCATGCCAAGCCGGCTAAGAACGGAATGCCGGCCGCCACATGCCAGGATTGTCACGGCGAATCACACGAAATTGTCGCTGCCGATGACCCCAAATCGCCGGTAAGTCACGCAAATATCCCGACCACGTGCGGTCGATGCCACGGGCAAAAGTTCCTCATGGAGTCGAATGGGGAGAGCGCTCAACCCTTCCTTTCCTACCAGGAGAGCGTGCACGGTCGCGCCATCGAAAAGGGCTCGACGAAGGCTGCCGTCTGCACCGATTGCCACGGCGCCCATGACATTCTCGAGGCCAACAACCAGCAATCGCCAATCTATAAGTTCAATGTTCCCGCCACTTGCGGCAAGTGTCACGCCGACATAAAGAACACGTTCATGGCCAGCATCCATGGTCAGGGCATCGCACGCGGCAATGGTTTAGCCCCTGTGTGCACAGATTGCCACGGGATCCACTCCATCAAGAATCACAAAGATCCCAATTCACCAGTCTCTGAACAGAATCTCTCCCACGACACCTGCGCCCGCTGCCATGAAGGAGTGCGCTTGTCGCAGGAATTCGGCCTGCCGGGAAATCGTGTTTCGACTTACAACGACAGCTACCACGGCTTGGCCGCGGAGGGCGGGTCGATCGTTGCTGCCAACTGCGCCAGTTGCCACGGCGTTCACAATATTCTGCCGTCGAGCGACCCCCGTTCGATGGTCAATCATGCCAACCTCGATGCCACCTGCGGCAAGTGTCACAAGGGAGTAACCCAGAAGTTCACCTTGACCAAAGTGCACATGGAAGATGGCATCCACTCCAAGGATATCGATTCCATTGTCGTGCGCTGGGTTCGCTTGATCTATCTACCGTTGATCATCCTGGTCATCGGCGGCATGTTCCTTCATAACCTGATTATCTGGCGCAGCAAGATGGCGGCCAAGCGCAGGGCGCATCCCGCGATGATGGTGCGCATGACGGTCAATCAGCGTTGGCAGCACCTGATTCTGCTTACCAGTTTTATCGTGCTGGTGATCACCGGCTTTGCCCTCAAGTATCCAGAGTCATGGTTCGCACAATTGTTGGGGATGAGTGAGAGATTGCGCAGCATCACCCACCGGGTCGCGGGTGTGGCGCTGATCGCCGCCGGAATCTACCACATGTTCTATCTGGTCGCTGCTCGTGAGGGTCGCCGCCTGCTTCGCGATATTGCGCCGGCGCCCAACGACGCATTCGATGCGGTTCGCGCTATCCGCTATTATCTCGGCCTGAGCAAGCAAAAGCCTGAATTTGGCCGCTTCAACTACGCGGAAAAGGCTGAATACTGGGCGCTGGTTTGGGGCACAGGCCTGATGGGTGTCACGGGCGTCATGATCTGGGCCAAGGTCTGGGTCGGCGATCTGTTTGCGCGCTGGTGGGTGGATGTCGCCACGGCAGTCCATTTTTATGAGGCTATTCTGGCCACTCTGGCGATCCTGGTCTGGCACTTCTACCAGGTGTTCTTCGATCCTGATGTGTATCCCATGAACGGCGCCTGGTGGGACGGTAAGATGCCGCTGGATCATTATCGCGAGGAGCACGGACTCGACACGGAGTCGCTGGTTGCCGCCGAAGGGTCGCAACCAAAGGCCCAAGTAGAATCCAAAGCTGATCCTGACGAAACGGGTGGGGAGCAGCACCCGACCAAATCGGAATCCGAGTAGATTGACCCAGTTACATGTCTTTCAGATGGCTTTTCCCTGAAGAAAAAGCCATCTGACACGAACTTAATCTGATGTTGTTTTTTGGATTTTGCTTTAGGAAATGGTCCCGACAAGTTTCAGACCCGCAAATAGTCTGCGCGCCAGTTCTTAATGCGTTCCTTGATCTGCTTGCGGGTAAGATTCTCTTCGAGCGCCTGTTTTGCAAGCGCTACCACTTCGTCGTCTCCGGCAAATCGCAGAGCGATCAACTGATCTTCGTTGAGGCGATAAATCTGCGAGTGCCATTCCGCAGGGGCAAGCGCCTGCAACCGTAACCGTTCTTCCAGACGGATCACGCGGTCTTGTACCTTGAGCGGGTATTGCCGCACGCGAGCGTAAAGAATGAGGACAGCCAACGACAGGATAAGCACCCAAACGTGATGGAAGTTTCGGACCAGGACGAGACTGATGATGGCGATGACGAGGTTGGGAAGAAGGATCAATCCAAGAACAACGTGGTACCAGACGTCGAGCCTGCCGTGATTCTTAAAGCTCTGCAAATCGTTCTTACTCATGAGTGGCCACAATCGCTTTCATACCCGAATTGACCGCTGACTTCGCTGCTATTGATTCACTTTGGAACACAGCGACGGCGTTTGTCTTTTCTTCTGGGCTGTCAGGATTCTGAGTGGACTGGGCAGATGCTGTCAATGCCGAAAGATTCTCGGGAGCCAACTGGGGAGGGTTCTTGGGAATCAGCGGATAACGACTGCGGACCAGATAATCTACGAGCATTCCTCCTGCCGGATAGGGATTGAAGATCGCAATCGGAATGATTCCACAGGCCCAAATGACGCGAAAGCGTCTTGTCTGATAGCGTTGACTTTCGTCGAAAAACGATGGAAAGTGCACGGTAAACAGCATGAATACTGCTCAATTGAGGTGTAATTTGAAGATTCGGTCGTTACTGCTTTTCGCGCTGTTGCCGTCGATGGCACTGTCGGCGCAGATCACGTTGCCGCGCATTCTAGCCAATCACATGGTGATTCAGTGCGACTTACCGGTCCACGTCTGGGGTATGGCGTCTGCCGGCGAGCAGGTAAGCGTGGGTTTTCGGGGCGAAACCGGGACTGTTACTGCAGATCGGTTGGGCCGCTGGAGTGTTTTTCTCAAGCCCGGCGGCGCAGGCGGGCCGTTCGAGATGACGGTGCGGGGAACGCCGGTTGCTGCCGACGCAAATTCCGCGGCAACGCAGACGATTACGCTGAGCGATGTGCTGGTCGGCGACATCTGGGTCGCTTCGGGGCAGTCGAACATGGAATTTGAAATGCGCAAGGCGGCCACAGCAGCGGTCGATCTGCCGAACGCAGGCAATCCACACATTCGACTGTTGATCGTGAAGAAGCGCGCGTCGGATTATCCCCAGGATGATACAGACACGGACGGCTGGGCTGCGTCTACACCCGAAACGGCCAAGGAATTCTCGGCGGTGGCGTGGTATTTTGCGCGGGAGATCGAGCAGCGCGAACACGTGCCGGTGGGAGTGATCGACTCGACGTGGGGTGGAACCGTGGCCGAATCATGGGTTCGCCTGACGGCACTGGGCGCAGATGCCTCGCTTAATCCTTTGTTTGCTTCGCGCGGGAGGATGCTTGATCGAGAATCGGACGATTTGCTGGAAATGAAGGATGAGCAGCGCCAGCGTGATGCGGCAACTGCACAGGGCAGGCCGGCGCCGCAGTTTTACTGGCATCCGCCGTTGGCGAGTTGGGGCCCGGGCCTGCTTTACAACGGTATGATTGCGCCGTTGACACCCATGCCGATTCGCGGCGTGATCTGGTACCAGGGAGAGAGCAACAGCGCGCTCGAGCGGGTAAGTCTTTATGACAGAATCATGCGCACGCTGATTGAGGATTGGCGGCAACAGTGGGGTGTGGGGAGTTTTCCGTTTCTTTACGTACAGATAGCGAACTTCAAATCGACGCCGAAGGAGGACTGGGCCGATCTGCGTGAGCAACAGGTCAAGACGCTGGGGCTGGCCGATACGGCGATGGCGGTGACCATCGATATTGGAAATCCTGATGACGTGCATCCGACTGACAAGGTTGATGTTGGACGTAGGCTGGCGCGGGCGGCGCGGGCACTTAGCTACGGTGAGAAGGTGGAGTATTCCGGTCCAATGTTAAGGCAGGCGACGCCGGAGGGAACGGCGATTCGTGTTTGGTTTGACCACGCAAAGGGTTTAAATGCAACGGGCGGGACCGTGACGGGCCTGGAAGTGGCGGGGCCGGACGGGCAGTTTTCGCCGGCCGGCGGGCGAGTTGAGGGAGACACGGTGGTGGTCTCAAGTCCTGCTGTTGCGGCGCCGGTTTATGTGCGATACGGGTGGGCAAATAGCCCGGAATGTAACCTCAAAAACGGTGAAGAATTGCCCGCTTCTCCATTCAATTCGTACAAATAATGACAGTTTTGATGGATTTTTGCGGCTTTTTGAAGGGGGCATTTTTCTAAGGGCGAGTTTGAAGAAGACCTGCTCACCACCCTGTGCGCAATGGTGAGCAACTTCCTTTTCGCCTCTGCTTATTTTTCCCTAAACTGTCTGTGCGTGCGCCTGCACGACCTTAAGGTGGGGAGCGAGGAACGCATCACGATCTTGTCCTCGATTGAGCGCCATGGTTCCGCCGGCAGTAAGGAAGGTCACGTCCGTGACGCCGAGAAAACCAAACAGCGATCGCAGATAGGGCTCCACAAAGTTGAAGGACGCCATTTGTGTCTGGCGATCGTAGAAACCCCCGGTTGCAACGACGAATGTCGCCTTCTTGCCGATGATCAGGCCTTTTGGCGTTCCGTCCGCATACGAAAACGTCTTGCCGACTCGAGTGATCTGATCGATCCACAGCTTCAGAACGGACGGTATGCCAAAGTTATGCATCGGCACGCCGAAGACGTATTCGTTGGCTTGCTCGAGTTCTGCGAGCAACGAATCTGAAAGCGTAAGCAGTTCATTCTGTAGCGAGGTACGGGCTGATTCCGGAGTATAAATGGCTTCGATCCACGCGGCATTGATGGGCGGTATTTCGGTCGCGTTGAGGTCCCGGTCAACGACAGTTCCAGCAGGGTGCAAGGACTTCCATTGGCTAACGAAGGCATCGGTAAGCTGGCGAGACACCGATCGTCCATAGAGGGGGCTCGAGTTAACGTGGAGCAGAGTAGGCATGGTCAGAAGTCTCCTATGCGTCGTTTGACGAGTAATCGACAGATGTTGATTCAAACAATTTGACAAGGCACTTATCCCTTGACGTCAAGTAGAACAAATGGGATACTAAAAGAGTCATGAAACCGACTCAGAGCATTCCGAAGAACCTCCGCTACACGATCCAGACGTTCAATGCTGAGTTTCCCGATAATGATTCTTGCCTTGATTGGCTGAAGGATCAACGTTGGCCCTCTGGTCTGGTTCCCTGCGTCAAGTGCAAGGTTGAGCGCAAGCATCACCGCGTTACAGGCCGTCCGGCTTACGCTTGCGACTATTGCGGTTCCATGATCTCCCCGATGGCTGGCACGATCTTTGAGAAGTCCAGCACGGCCCTCCGCACTTGGTTCTATGCCATGTATCTGATGTCTGCTACCCGTTGCGGCATCTCGGCAAAACAGATTCAGCGTGAAACTGGCGTCACTTACAAAACAGCATGGCGCATGTTCAAACAGATTCGCACCCTGATGTCGGACGATGTCAGTCTGGAGGGCGAAGCGGTTGAGATGGATGAAACCTACGTTGGACCAAAACGCATTCGCGGTTCCAAGCGTGGCCGTCCGGCTGCTCACGATGGCAAGAAGACCTGCGTTGTAGGCGCTGTCGAGCGTGGCGGAAGGGTAATCGCTATCGCTTCCACGGATGCCAGCAAGAAGACGCTGCACGGCATCGCCAAGGAATACATCCTGCCTGATTCAATCGTCTATACGGACGAATGGCGCGGATACAACGGGCTGGATAAGATCAACGGCTATGAGCATCGCCGCATCAATCACTCGGCTGGCGTTTATGTGGTTGGCACGACGCACACTAACACGATTGAAGGATTCTGGAGTCTTGTAAAGAGGGGAATTGGCGGCGTGTACCACTCAGTCAGCAAGAAGTATTTGCAGACCTATCTTGACGAGTACAGCTTTAGATACAATCGGAGAAACAACGGTCAGCCGATGTTCACTTCGCTTTTGGAGCAGTTGAGCGAACGGGCTGAGTAGCAGATCGCCTCAAGAGGCTGTGAAATGTATCTGCGGTTAGTGGCCGCATCTTACTCTCAACCTCTTTCGATGGCCTTAATTCGGAACTCGCGTTCGGTTTCGCGTCGCTAGAGTCGCCACTCATGCTGATACAAACCTCCGCTTAGGCGGAGTGTATCACGTCCGCCGGAAAGGCGTACGTGCGCAGCTCAGTCGTAGATAGACTTAACCTCCAGAACTACCCCTTTAACTTCGGCCATCAGGATCTGGCAAAGCAAAATAATCTCGCTTCGGTCAGCGCCGGGATCGATCCTTCCGTCAAGTGCTCCATGGCGAATACTGATGCCAATCCCCAAATTCCCAAGAGTGGTAAGCTCGAGCTCTGGTTCACTGGATTCGACTCCAGCGATCTCCGCGCCGTCTTCGAGATTTCCATGACTGCTTCGATAAACACGTCGAATGGCGGGATTGACTGGTTCGGTGAAAGTGAAATTCCAGACCGTTGGCGTGGCGTCAGCGAGGTCTATCGTTCGGTGCTTATCTGCATTCGAGAGTTCCCTCAAGATTCTCAAAGGGGGCGGGATTCCCAGAGAAGGTCTATGGTAAGGCTGTACGGACTCGATAGCCGTCCACGCCTTTGCACTCAAATCGCCGAGGGCATGAATGCCCCGGTCCTTAAATTTGTCCCAATTGTCTTCGATGGGAAAAGCGAGTTTGTTTTCCTTGGGGGGCGTCTCCTTCCCAGATTCATACACTGCAATCGAATGGATGAGGTGGTCCAACGAACTCCGCAGATTGTTGATAAAGTCGCCAATAACGAGCGTCCACCACAACAACGGGAATCGGAAACCGTTGGCCTTCAGCCTCAAACTGAGATCGGTAAAATTGTCATTTCTGACATGATCGACGGAATAGGTACACGCCTCGATTTTTTCGAGGATGTCCATGTGCAGGATTTTGAAATGCTCTTCCGCGCGTAGTATTTTTGCTTCGACTGCGGCTAATTCGAGAGGCATGGATTCAGGATAATGCCACATCTCCGCAGTGGCTTATAATTTGCGGTATCGTGATTCTCTTGGCCGAACGGATCGCCGCTTTTCTTTTTTTATCTTTCTTGGCGATTTGTATTGTATGTTTCATCTTCGCAGCAATCAACGACGCTATATTTTGGCGGAAGCACCGTCGCGCGGAAGATGATCCCAAGTCTAGGGAGTTGTAAAGCACTGCCCTGTCACGGCAAATCTAGTATACTTGACGTGCGGGGATAATTGCCTTTGACAAATGTCGCTTAAGCATTCCTGTTCTAGAAAGCGCTATCCTCAAAAGGACATGTCTCAGACGCATGAAACCGACTGCACATCACAGAGCACGGACCCGCGTATTGTGCGCAGTCGCCAGATGTTGATGGACGCTCTTGGCAAGCTACTGACTAAGAAGGAGTTTGAGGACATCTCCATCCAGGAGATTGCGGCGGAGGCCACTCTGAACCGGGCCACATTCTATCTTCATTACCCCGACAAAAACGCCTTGCTGCAGGCGATGACTGCCGTTCGCTTCCGTGAGTTGGTGGCGCGTCGCGGTCTTTCCTTTACAAACTGTGATGGAGCACTGCGAGCCATCGCACTTGGTGTCTGCGATTATCTTGCCGAGACCGCAAGGTGCCCTGATCAGTTGGCAAGGATGCCCCTGGAAGGATCCATCATTCCAGTGGTGGAAGCGATGTTCCGGAAGGGCGCCTCGGATCGCGCTCTGCCCTCCGATGCGGATACAGAGTTGCTGGCAACGACGGCCGCATGGGCTATTTTTGGTGCTGCGCGCCGCTGGTATCAAGACCGCGACCGCATTCCTGCCGAGGAGATGGCGGCAAAGATCGAAGCAATTGTGAAGCGAGTCTTTAGCAGCGTCTCCGTCGGTTGAATGCTCGATTCTGAACATAATTCAAGCTTTGTCGGATTCCCGCTCTTCGGGACGGGCAAGAAGCTCCTACGTTTTCAAAGCGCAAAAAGAGGGGAAGGCATGGGCCGTTCCCCTCTTGTCTTTGACGATTCGCTCATGGACAGCTATCTTCGGCGCAGTGCGAGCGTGTCGCTAGCGATTGGGACTAGCGGACAACCTCGAAACGCTCCCAGATGTAGTTGCAGACGGGGCAGTGTTCGCCTTCGCGCTCCTCTGAGGTGTAGCCGCAGGCAGGGCAGACGTAGAAGTTTCGGGGCGCAGCGAGCCAGGTGCCCTCTTCCGCGGATTCGAGCAATTTGATGGCCTCGCTGTAGAGGCGAGCGTGGGTGATTTCGGCTTCCATGGCGCGTTCGAAGGTTCGGATGGCTGCCGTGTTGTTGTGCGTTTTGGCTTCGGCGATGAAATCGGGGTACATGGAATCGATTTCGTACTGTTCGCCGGCGAGAGCGACTTTGAGATTCTCGAGAGTGGATTTGACGGTGACGGGGTGAATTTCGGCTACCGGACCGCTGCCTAGTTGACGGATGACGCGCGCGTGATTGTTGGCATGAATCTGTTCGGCGCGAGCTGCGGCACGAAACAAACTGGCAGCGCCGGGCAAATCTTCAGCCTCTGCCTTGACCGCAAAAGCCACATATTTTGCATGAGCGTTGGACTCGCCTTCAAAGGCGGCGATGAGGTTTTTGACGGTAGCTTCGTTTTCAGCGGCTATTTGATCGGCTGGCATTCATCTCTCCCGTTGTTGCGCCTTAAGCGTAGGCGTTCAAGGAGATGGGCGCTGTGACGAATGTTACAAAGGTTTGAAACTCTGGCAACGCCCGACTTCAACTTCGGACGGGAACGACTATGTCGGTCGGCTGCGTTTCGATCAGGCCGCAGCCACAGCGTGTCTGCAAATCCGGCATGATTTGCTCTACTTTTTCGCGGGTATCGATGAATTCAATCTTGATGGGCAAGTGGTCGGAGAGGTCGAGAATGTGGGAGGAATGGAGGCGATGCTTGGCTCCGAAGCCGGCTACGCCTTTGAGTACGGTTGCGCCGGCGATTCCATTATGGAAGAGAAAGTCGAGGAGGCTGGTATAGACAGGGACGCCGTGGTGTTTTGCCGAATCGCTCAGGTAAACGGTGACTTTGAGAGCTTTGCCGGTGGTCAGCATAGCCTATCCTTTCGTTGCCGGTCGCGGCTGGGGCCAGACTGAGGTCGACGATCGGGCAACGTGGATTGAAACACCTGATGTGGAGGGTTGGCAATGGCTTCGGCTGGGTTGGGATTACTGGAGAACGCAAGTGTGATGCGAATGGCGCGGTCAGTTACCATTCGGCTGCCGGGATGAGGAGTTCGGGGTCGAATCGTTGAATTGAGGGGTGTTTGCGGGAGACGAATCGGGTTTCTGCTCTGGAGTTCCCGGTCATTGGGAGTATTGGCGTATAGGGAGCAGATGACCGTGTGGTAGCGGAAGTCTGTCGTCATCCCCGGTCCCCAAATGCGAGGGACCGGGGGCACCCTCAGTTGAGCCATCAGTCCCGAGATCGTGGCCACCGGCCGGGATGGGGGCGCTGGGGCGGCAGTATTGGCGCGGGGAGCAGCCCATCACTCTTCTGAAGGCTTTGCCGAAGGCGCTGTCGGATTCATAGCCTAGCGAGCGGGCGACCGTTGAGATGGAGTCATCTGAGTTCTTCAACTTGTCGGCGGCGAGGAGCATGCGCCAACGTGTGAGGTATTCGATGGGAGTCGTGCCCACGGTCTGCTTGAACTTGAGAGCAAAGATGGATCGGGACATGGCGACGCGCGCGGCGAGTTTTTCGAGTGTCCAGGGATGGCCGGGATCGTCGTGGATGGCTGTGATGGCGGCGCCCATCTGCTTATCGGCGAGGGCGAAGAGCCAGCCGACGTGGCCCTGGGCGGCATCGGCGAGGTGCAGGCGCAGGGCTTGAATGATCATCATGTAGGCGAGTTGTTGCGTGATCAAAGAGCCGCCGGGTTGAGGATTGCGCAACTCCTCTTTCATGCGTTCGAGGGACCAGCGCAGCGCTGCTTTGTCGGACTCCTTGCGGATATGGACGATGGGCGGCAGGGACTGCAGCAGCATGTCAGCGTGGGGGCCGATGAGGGCGAAGTGGCCGCCGACGAGATAGCGGCTGCCGCTTTCATTGCAGAAGGGGGCGGCGCCGGAGTTGCGCGCGGCGAGAATGATGCTGAAGTCGACAGGCGTGAGGGAGAGATCGGACGAGAGCGAGAAGGGAAGTCCGCGGGGCAGAAGGAAACAGTCGCCGGCGTGGAGGAGCACGGGGGCGGGAACGGTTTCGACTGTGAGCCAGCATTGGCCGGAGACGATGGCGTAGCACTTGATGCCTTGATGCCTGGGGAACTGGATGGCCATGTCGCCATCGACGCCGAAGCCGCCGGAGACGTAGCTGCGCGTTTCGAGCAAGGATAAGACTTCTGAGAGTGGGTCCATAGGCTTGGGTGGTCTCCGGACGAACGAGCGGATAATACGGACTTTTAGTATAGATCGTCTTCCGTGCGCAACCCATCTAGGTAATGTGGCAGGTTGCAAAGGCGCGGCCTAACACCGGCGAAGAAGATTACACAAATCACAAGAGGAATGAAGGAGAGCTTGACATGCGTGTTTTTGTCACGGGTGCGACTGGATTTATTGGTTCGAGGATCGTTCCGGAACTTATCAACGCGGGTCACAAGGTGCTTGGATTGACGCGGTCGGAGGCGGGAGCGGAGGCGCTGATTGCCGCTGGGGCAGAGGTGCATCGAGGGAATCTGGAAGACGTGGAGAGCTTGCGGCGGGGAGCGGAGCTGGCGGATGGCGTGATTCACTGCGCGTTTAATCACGACTTCTCGAATTTTGTGGCGAATTGCGAGATGGACAGGGGGGTGATCGAGGCGATGGGCGATGTGCTGGTGGGGTCGGATCGACCGCTGCTCATTACATCGGGGACGGGAATGGGGAGTCCTGGACAGGGTCAACTGGCGACTGAGGACGTGGCGAATTTCGAACATCCGAATCCGCGGGTGGCTTCGGAAGTTGCGGGGGCTGCGGTGGCGGAGCGTGGCGTGAATGTGTCGGTGGTGCGGCTGCCGCAGGTGCACGATCCGGTCAAGCAGGGGCTGATCACGCCGGCGGTGGCGGTGGCGCGGGAGAAGAAGCTTTCGGCGTATATCGGTGAGGGGCTGAATCGGTGGCCGGCGGCGCATGTTCTCGATGTTGCGCGGCTCTACAGGCTGGCGCTTGAGAAGCACGAAGCGGGGAGCAGGTATCATGCGGTCGCCGAGGAGGGGATCACGATGCGGGCGATTGCGGAGGTGATCGGGCGCGGATTGAATGTGCCGGTGGTGAGTTTGACTGCGGAAGAAGCGCAGGCACATTTCGGATGGCTGGGGATGTTTGCGGGGTACGATATGCCGGCTTCGAGCGCGTTGACACGGAAGAAGCTGGGATGGAATCCGACGGGGCCGGGGCTGATTGCGGATCTTGAAGCGATGCAGTACTGATGTCCATTTTGCTATTTCATTAAGGGTTACCTACGAGACATCACCCCTGTTTGATCCTTAAGGTTTTCTAGCGCAAGGCCGATATTCTGACCAAGCCTTTGTAGAACGCAGGGCCGGAGTTTGTCGCGCGCGTGAGCGGTTCATCGCGCGAAAGCTCTCGTCATGTCAGCGCGAAAATCGGACCACAGGAGAACTGATGTTCAAAGGATTGTTTTCAGACAAGAGCCGGAAGGCCGCGGGTGGGCAATTAGAGTCTTCGCAGGAAAAGACAGCGGAGTTAGAAGGCTTGGCCAACGCGGTCAACCGGGTTCAGGCGATGATCTACTTTTCGCTGGATGGAACGATCCTCGATGCAAACGAGAACTTTCTCAATGTAATGGGTTACACGCTGGCAGAGATCAAAGGCAAACACCACAGAATATTTACTGATCCCACCTACGCCCAGAGTGCGGCGTATCAGCAGTTCTGGGCGAATTTGGGCAGGGGAGCATTTGAGCGGGGCGAGTACAAGCGGATTGGCAAGGGCGGCAAGGCAGTGTGGTTATTGGCGAGTTATAACCCGATCTTTGACAAGAGTGGAAGGAATTGCAAGGTGGTGAAATTTGCCACGGATATTACGGCGGAAAGGCTGCGGGATGCCGATTTAGAAGGACAGATGGCGGCCCTGAACAAGGTTCAAGGCATCATTGAGTTCAACATGGATGGGGAAGTTCTGAAGGCCAACGACCTGTTTCTGACGATCACGGGTTACACGCTGGCAGAGATCAAAGGCAAGCATCACAAAATGTTCGTGGAGCCGGGTGAAGAGAACTCGCATGAATATCAGGAGTTTTGGAAGCAGTTGAGGACGGGGCATGCGGATGCGCGTGTTTTCAAACGTGTGGGCAAGAACGGGAAGCGAGTGTGGATTCAGGCGAGCTACAATCCGATTTTGGATATGGATGGCCGCCCGTTCAAGATTGTGAAGTTTGCGAACGATCTTACTGCGCTGATCGACAACACGGAGCTTACGCAGTCGAACGCGGCCAGCATGCAGTCAGCGACCAGCGGGCTGTCATCATCGATTGACGAGATCAGTCGCAGCATGGAGCTTTCGCGCGAGGCGACGGGCCGAATCATGGAAACGACTACGGCTTCCGGCGAACAGGCGTCGAGCCTCGTTCAATCGATGAAGGCGATGGAGCGGATTGTGGAATTGATCCGCGGGATTGCGGGTCGCGTGAATATGCTGGCGTTGAATGCGACGATCGAGGCGGCGCGCGCGGGAGAAGCGGGCAAGGGGTTTGCGGTGGTGGCCACGGAGGTGAAGAATCTGTCGGACCAGACGGCCAAGGCTACAAACGAAATATCGCGGGAGATTGGGTCGGTGCAGTTGATTTCCGGCAAGGTTGCAGAGAGTATTCAAGCAACCGTGGATGGCGTGGGGCTGGTGAACCAATATGTAGGCAGCGTGGCGACGGCGGTGGAAGAGCAGAGCGCAGTGACCAAAGAAATTTCGGATCGCTCGACGCAGATGGTCAGTGCGGTGAGATCGATCCTCGATCAGGCACGGAAGAGCACGAGTGAGAGCTCTGGAGCTTTGGGTTTCTAAAACGAATTGCGGGGAATCGGGCTAAGCAGGTTGGAGTGATTGATTGCGAATAGAGCGATCATCCCGGTCGCATCCGCGGAAGCGAATGTGAGCGGGGATTTGTTTTTGTTGTTTGAGCAAACGATGGACAAAGGCCTGCAGCGTTTCGTCCATCCATGCATGGAAGAGGCGATGGAAGTGGAAGGGGCTGAGGCCCGCAATGCTAGTTGCTCGAGATCGAGCGGAACGTCGAGATGGGTCTGAATGTGGTCGACTACGCGGTTCATGCGGGCCGCGTACTCTCGGCGGGTCGATTCGGAGGCTTCGTTGAAGGCCATGAACTCAGAGTAGCAATGACCTGCTCCTGAAGCTGTGATTAGAAAGATTAGATGAAAGAGAACTGCGACATTACTCCGAGCGCAGTGCATCCATCGGGTTTACGGATGCAGCTTTTCTGGCGGGAACCAAGGCGGCGCAGAAAACGACCAGGATGGTGATTGACGCAGCAGCAAGAAAGCTGATGGGGTCGATAGCGTCAAGCCGATAGAGCTGCGTTCGCAGCAGGCGCGTAACGGCAAAGCACAAAGGTAGGCCCGTGATGAAGCCAGAGAGGGTGAGCCAGAGACTTTCACGCAGGACCATTCGCGATATGGAAGAGCGAGAGGCACCGAAGGCCATGCGGACTCCGATCTCGCTCTTGCGGCGCTGGACTCGATAGGCGAGCGTTCCATAGATGCCGGTGGCGACGAGGAAGGCTGCGAGCAGGCCAAAGCCGACGGCGAGGCGCGAAAAAAGGCGCGGAGTGAGGTACGATTCCTCGAACTGCGCGGCCTGGGTCATGGGCTTTTGAAGGGGCATGTTGGGGTCAAGAGTGCGCGTTGCTCGTTGAATCTGAGGGAGCAGAGCCGTTGGGGACGCACCAGCGCGGACTTCGACTGTGAGTTGTCCTGTCATGCCGCGTTGGGCCAGCGGGTAGTAGACCGTCGGGGAAGCATCTTCGGCGACGCGCTTGTATTTGCTGTCCTTGATGACTCCGATGATCTCGTAGCCGGGGTGGTCGTCGATGCGATGACCTAAGGCTCCGTTGGGCAGGAAGCGTTTGACGAACTCCTCATTGACCAAGGCAACGCGAGGAGTGTCAGGCCGGTCTGATGCGGCTATTTCGCGCCCTTGGAGCAAGGGGATGCCCATGGTCTGGAAGTATCCGGGGCCGACGTCGTTGTTATAAACCCCAGCGCGGGAGCCGGAAGGATCGCGAGGGACGACTCCGTCGAGCGTCAGGCCTTGGCTTTCGAGCCAACCGGAGCCGGGCCGATGGCGAACCAGCGAGACAGCTTGAACGCCGGGGATGGCCTGGATGCCGCCGAGTAGGCGCGGATAAAACAGGAGGGCCTGTGCATCGGTGGGAATGTTTTGCGGATTGACATCGAAGACTAATAGACTGTCGGCCTGCATGCCGAGGTCTTGTCGCTGGTAGTTCAAGAGGCTGCGCAGGGCTAGAGAAGAGGCCACCAGGAGGGTGAGGCACATGGCGATTTGCAGCGCCATTGCTGCGTTGCCGTTGCGGACCCGACCGCGACTTGAGCTCATGTTCTGGTTATTGTTTTTGAGTTCCTGTTCGAGGGAGATGCGCATGGTGCCGCGCATGGGGATCATGCCGAAGAGAAAGGCCGACAGTGAGGCGAGAGCCAGGGTAAAGAGCAGCACGCGCCAGTCTGGAGCAAGGCCGGCGTCGATGCTGGCCCACGCGGCGAGAGCTCGAGTTGCTGCGATGGCGAGTGTCCAACCCAGTGCGGCGCCGGCTCCTACTAAAAGAAAGCTTTCGGTGAGTAGTTGGCGGAATACGCGGTCTGCGCGTGCTCCCAAGGCCATGCGTACGGCGAACTCGCGTTGGCGAACAGTATTGCGGGCGATGAATAGAAGCGCCACATTAGTGCATGCGATAAGAAGGATCAGCCCGACAAGGGCCATCATGATTTTTAACGGCGTGCGATAGCGGTCTTGAGCGCCGGGAATTCCACGGAGAGGCTCGAATCCTAAGTGTGCGGGCCATCGTTTGGGATCGAGTTGGCCGATGCCTTCGCTTGCGGATTGCCAGAAGGTTGGCTGCAGGATGCGCTGTGCCTGATCGGGCAGAATGCTGGGGCGCAGGCGGGCGAGCAGTGGGATATCCCACCACTTGGGCGAGCCCAGTCGCGCGACATCGGAGGGTGGGGATCCCCAAGCATTAAGCTGCGGGTTGGTCTGCAGAGGTATCCAAAAATCGACGACTCCGGAGTGACTGACTCCGCTGAAGGAAGGTGCAGTCACGCCAATGATAGTGAAGGGAACGCTCTTGATATAGAGGGTCCTTCCGATTACAGACGGGTCGCGAGCGAAGGCCTCCTGCCAGAATCGATAACTGATGACTGCGGTCTGGCTGTGTTCTCGTTCTTGTGCTTCGGTCAAACCTGAACCAAGCGCGATGGGAACTCCCAAACCGGAGAAGTAGTTCCCGCTGACTTCCTCGCCGGGCCGCTCTGCGGGCGTATTGCCGAAGCGAACTGCGATCTTGCCGGAGCCAAGTGGGATGTGGGCGATCAAATCGGCGAAGACATCGGATCTTTGCCGGAGAGCTTGAAAGACGGGGTAGGAAAAGGATGTGTTTCCGTAGCCGGTTCCAGACGTGTTCGGGGGCTGCGTGCCTCCGTTCACGAGTAAGACTGTGTATAGTTGCTGCGGATCGCGCACCGGAAGCAACTTGAGCAGCATGGCGTTTAGTGCGCTAAAGATCGCAGTGTTCGCGCCAATCCCGAGGGCAAGAGTAAGGACGGCGGTTGTGGTGAAACCTGGGGAACGACGTAATTGTCTGACGGCGATGCGGAAATCCTGAGCGATCTCGGCCATCTTCGATGCTCCCATGCGCGCAGGCGCATTTGACAAGAAGGTATCAAAAAAGACGTGTGCGAGGCATGGAGCGCTCATGTACCACTATTGTGTTAGAGGTTGGTGCGATATTTACTTCAGTTAATTCTGTATTAATTTGGCGTCAATCTGAGGCGTAAAGACTAAAGATGGCCTGAACGGGAATCGAGGGATTTCCGATAGAAGTACGGGACCTTAATTAGTCAATGATTGCGAGCCAGATCCTTGTTTAATTCATCGAGTGCCGACCGCCTGCAGCCTCCTACGTCGATTGTCCATGGGCCATTCCTTACTTTGCTGGCAATTCAATTCATCGCGATTGGTCTGGGGCTGGTGATCTCGCGAGATTTGTATTCGAGATGCCAGGGCATTATCGAGCAGCAGGAACGGGTGGCGTCGAGACGGTTGCAGATCGATGGACTTTCCGAGCGGTTGGGCAGGCTGTACGAGGCATCGGTGTCGTCCGATGCTGATCTATCGCAGACGATGCGGGTTTCGGCCGAGCTGCATTCAGTGGTGGCGGGGACGCCGCAGTTGCTGGATTCGTCGACCGAGCTTCCAAGTCAGAAGGCGATGGTGCAGGAGCGGGTTGCTGCGCTGAATAGCCTGGTGGAGGCGCGACGCGACGGGCGGAACAAGAGCGATGCCGATGTGACGATGGCGATTGCGCGCCTGGAGTGGGCATTGGATGGGCTACGCACGGGCATCGATGGATTCGAAGAAGAGAATCTGAATCGGCTGCATGACTTCAGGCGCGTGAGTAGCTGGAACATGTTGTGCGAGGCACTTGCATTTTTGCTGATGGTGTTTGCGATTGGGTGGACCGCGCATCTCTATCGGCGGTTGCGAAAGGAAGAACTGGCGAGGTATTCCATCCAGTTAGAATTGCGCGCCGAGCGAATTGCACTGGAGAAGCGGGTGCAGACGCGGACGGCCGCCTTGGAAGCGGAGGTAACGGAGAGGCTGCGTGCGGAACGGCTGAATCGCGGGCGCGGCCACATGCTGGAGATGGTGGCTCGCAATGAACCGGTAGCGGAGATTTTGCAGGTGCTGGCGAATACGTTGGCCGAATACTGCTCGACGTGGGCGTGCGCGGTGCATACGCTGAATGCGGGGCAGCTTACGCTGACGGCCAGTTCGGGGCTAAGCGAAAAAGTGATGCAGCATCTGCGCGCCATCTCGACACAATTCTCAGGAGCGCCGGAGAGTGTGGCGTTGACGTTGGGCAAGCCGTACTTGATCGAAGACCTGGGCAATGAACGGCGGACATGGTCGGAATTGTTGCGGGCGCACGGGCTGGTATCGGTGCGGTCGGCGCCATTTTTTACTCCTGATGCGTGTGCGTTGGGGACGATCACGATCTATGCATTGTTGCGGTGGAATCCATCGTCCGCGGATATCGAAATGCTGGAGTCAGCGATCAACATGGCTGCGCTGGTGCTGGAGCGGAGCCGGATGCAGGTTCAACTGGTGCAGCATGCGTATCACGATAGCTTGACGGGGCTGCCCAATCGGCGACTGGGACGGGACCGATTGGCGATTGCGACGAGTCGCGCGGAGCGGGCCGGCAACAGGATGGTGGTGCTCTGGATCGATCTGGATCGATTCAAGCAGATCAATGACCAGCATGGACATCCGGTGGGCGATGCGGTTTTGCAAACGGCTGCGCAGAGGTTGAGCGGGCGACTACGGGCGAGCGATACGGTGGCGCGCATGGGCGGCGATGAATTCATGGCCGTGCTCGAAGGAGTGCAGGGAAGAGAAGAAGCGGAGGCAGTGGCGGCGGATCTGCGGAGGATCCTGGCTGAGCCGATGCAAATTGGAGAACTGAAACTGAGCTTAACGGCCAGTATCGGAATTTCGCTGTTTCCCGAAGACGGCATGAGCGTCGACAGTCTGGCTCAACACGCGGACCAGGCGATGTATGCGAGCAAGTTTAGTTCGCGCCGATTGCTTTCCTATTCGCAGGAGATGGACTTTGTGGAGAAGGAACGGCGCACGCTCGAAGACGAGATGAGCCTGGCACTGGTACACGGCGGGTTTAGCCTGGCCTATCAACCGATCTGCACGCCGGATGGAAAGTTGAACAGCTTTGAGGCGCTGTTGAGATTTCATTCGCCGAGCATGGGAGACTTGTCTCCATCGTACTTTGTGCCCATCGCCGAAGAGAGGCACTTGATCGTCCCCATTGGCGAATGGGTGTTGCGCGAAGTGTGCCGCCAGGCGCGTGAATGGCGCGTGGCCGGGCTACCGGACGTATTGATCTGCGTGAATATATCGGCGCTGCAGTTTACGCGGGGAGACTTTGCCGACACGGTATCGGAGATTCTTGACGAAGCCGGGATTGCTGGATCGAATATTGTTCTGGAACTGACGGAAAGCATCGTCATGCACGACTATCTGGAGTCTGCGCGGCAGATGAATCGGTTGAAGAAATTGGGCGTGCGGATCGCGATTGACGATTTTGGCACCGGGTATTCCTCGCTGAGTTGCCTGCATCGGTTGCCTATCGATGTATTGAAAATTGACCGTTCGTTTATCGAGAATATGAATGGAGTTGATGGTACGCTGCCGATCGTGGAAGCGGTGCTGTCGATGGCGAACACGCTGGGACTCGAGGTAGTTGCTGAGGGCGTAGAGACGGCCGAGCAACTGAGTGTTCTTGAGACTTGCGGCTGCGCCGTCATCCAGGGGTATTTCTTTTCGAAACCGGTGGGGCACGCATCGGCAGCGGAATTTCTGCGCAGCGGCAGCCTGGTGGGGAGTAACAAAAGCAGCCAGGCAGAGGTGTTGAGCATAGTGGCGAAGGGCGCGGCTTAGTTTACTTATTCGTTTCATCGGGCAAATGATGGAATCTCAGACAGTCCTGAACGGTGCTGCGGGTGCGGATAACCCTTCTTTCCGTCAGATTCGTCTAAACTGGTGCGAAAGTTGGAATTGTAGGTGAAAGAATCTCGAAAGCAAGAGCAAGCCGAAGGCCGGGCGAACGAAACGTGAAGCGCGCTGACTAATTGCAAATGGCTTTATGTTGAGCAAAACCGAGGGTGCAGGTGGTGTTTCTGCCCGTTTGCTTAGCCTGATAGAGGGCTTGGTCGGCGATCTCGATAAGTGCGGCGGGATCGGTAGATTTGTCGGCTTCGCCTACGCCGATACCGATTGTCACGGTCAACAATCCGTCAAAGGGAGATGCACTGTTTGGGGCCGCTAGCAGGCTGATGGCGTGGTGCATTCGCGCTGCTACTTTTGATGCGCCGCCGGTGTCAGTGTCAGGCAAGAGCAAGACAAATTCGTCTCCGCCGTAACGCGCGAGGAGATCGTCGGGGCGTCCGGCCTGCTGTCGCAGGACGCGAGCAACAGAGACGAGACACTCGTCGCCGTAGGTGTGGCCGTGCAGATCGTTCACACCCTTGAAAAAATCCAGATCGATGATGAGTAGCGCAATTGACTGCTGCCTGCGCAGGTCGCGACGCCAAGCCTCGTCAAAAGCGGCGTCGAAACGGCGTCGATTGGGGATGCCCGTCAAGGGGTCTAGCATAGAGAGCTGTTCAAGATTGAAGTTGGATCGCTGCAGTTCCTGTTCGCGTTTGAGTAGCAGATCCTGCACGGTGACATAGTTCAACTGCACGACGCCGGCGTGCAGACTTTGAATGAGCAGCAGAACGAAAACTGCGGAGAAACCAAGGACAGGATGCTGGAGGGTGACCGAAGCCGCAAGCGCAAGTACGCCCGACATGACGAGGAAAGGGCAAAGGCCTTCAATAAACAAACGGCCACGACTGCGGTCTTTGTTGGCTGTTCCAGCAAACTCAATCATCGGCAGGTGCAAGGTTTGCCAGCCCGCATAGATGAAGGGAACGCTCCAGAGGAGATCGAAGATCGTACCGGCATGAAGGTTGAAGTGGGTGGATCCGTAATTCATTGCTAGATGGATCGGAAGGAAAATCCAGACGCCCTGAAACAGTAGGTGGATGCGTCTGCGCTCTTCGAGAGTAGACCAGCTGGTCAGCCTGAAAATGGCGGCAACGGCAAGCAAGGCGCACTCGGCAATATAGATATTGGCCATTGCGGTTGCGGCCCTTGTGGGGGTCAAAGACGTTCGATTGAGCAGAGCATAGGTGAGTACCGCAGCCAGCACGGCCTGGGCGCTGTCGAGAAAGAAAACACTGCGCACGGATTCGGTTCTTCGAGTGTTGGACAACGTGAGCAGCATGGGAAAGGCAGCGACGAGGTTGAAGAAATCGGCGGCATCGGGCGTGAAGTTGAGGGCAGAAGAGGATCGACCGATGATGGCCTCGACCGCTTGACCGACGGCCCAGAGCGCCATGGAGGCACTTAGCAATCGCCAGGGCAACCGCTCGCGAGGCGGAAGGTGCTGAGCGCGCCACAGTCCGCAAAATGCGGCCAACAGCGGGGCAGCGGAAGTGGAGAGCCGCGATGCGAGGATGGGATGCGATCTGAATAGAAGGAGCAATAATCCGTGCAGTATTACTTGAGCGAAGAGCGCATAACCAAGGGCTAATTTTATAGTGTGACTTGCGGCCCGATGTGATTCAGTTTTTATGTTGATCATCGGACGATAACTCCACTGTCGCGCGAATCAGGCTACCGGCGTCGCAAACCAAGCGTATGAGTCTTAATGCAGCGTTGCAAGCGGACGCAGTACCGAATTCATATTCTTGGAAATTCGCTTCGATTATCTCATCCCTCGGCGAAGGTGATCGTGTTCTTATCGCGGATGGGTGAATCCGCAGTCTTTCCATAATCTTTCCCAACTCCAGACCTCTGACGTGGCCTTTGTCGGCAGAGGGAAACCGAGTTGGTGGGCAAGCATGCACACCTGTCCGCGATGATGCGCGTCGTGCGAAATCATGTAAGCGGCCATGGCGACGCCGGCGGGCCAGGGTTTGGCCCAACCATCACGGTGAAAGGTTTCGACACGCCGTGAAGACTCTGACAGAGCGTCGGCGAGCATATCGCAGCAGCTTGCGGCGCTTTCAGCCAAGGCGTCACGAGCTTGGGATTGGGTGCAGTGCGCACGGTCGAGGGAGGGAGGCAGCTTGAGGTGCGGAGCGGACAGGCGTATCCATTTGCGGCGGATGTTATGAACATGCGAGACGATGGCAGCGATGTTGCGCGCTTTGCTGCCGGGCAATTGAGCACGCCATGCCGCGGGATCTAGATGCTCGAGGACAATCTGATTCATACGCTCGTTTACGGCGTAAGTCTCGACCAGGACTTGGGTGAGGTGGTTGCTTGGACCCGTCTTTGGATGGGGCATGGGTATCACCTTGTCGGCATCAAGCCCGAATTTGATACCCATTCTTACATCGATCCGCGCGTGTCGATATGTCCGTTTGGAGATCTCGTGAGTATCTTAGGCAGGTTTTGCGCGCGCTGCGCGGTTGAGAATGGCCCCACCCGGCGGTGTTTCACTGTGGCGATTGAGAGGGAAGTTCGATGGTTTTCGATGAGTTATCCTGGTCATTTAGCTGACATTTGATCATCGAAATGGGGATTTCTACGTCGAATCTGCACCTTTGTTATCAATAGAATTGATTTCATGCTCGACGAACGCTATGCCGAGCCATGTAGAATCAGGGCGACATGTCGGATAAACTCAGTCCCCGCTCGCAGAAGATCATCAAGCTTCTGCTGGGCGCAGGAACGGCCACTATTGAGGAGATTCTCGCGGTGGCAGGTTCGTCTGCGCCCAGCATTCGCCGGGACTTGGCAAGGCTTGAAAATCGTGGACTCATTCGCCGTACGCACGGTGGCGCCGCGCTGGTTGAGCCGTTGCTCTATGAACCGTTCCGATATGACAGTTCTTTTCTGGCGCGCGAACAGCGATTTGCGGCAGAGAAGAGGCGAATCGGATTGGCGGGGGCGGAGCTAATACAAGCACGCGATACGGTAGGGCTGACCGCGGGTACGACTACGACATATATAGGTCGCAGCTTGCGCCATCGCGAGAACATCAAAGTCATCACCAATGCAATCAATATTGGGATGGAGTTATGTAATCAGCCCGGAATACGCACCTATTTGACGGGTGGCGTAGTTCCGTGGGCGTGGTCGTTTTCGCTTACCGGCAATGCGGCACTTACTTTTCTAGACGATGTATATATGGATAAAGTGTTTTTGAGCGTGACGGGATTGGATGCCGAACGCGGGGCTACATCGCTTGAGACCGACGAAGCACAGGTCTATCGAAAGATGATCAAGCAGGCCAAGCAGGTGATCGTGGTGGCTGATTCAAGTAAGTTGGGCAAGGTCGGTCCAGCATTTATCTGCAAGAGCAACGAGCTTCACGTTCTGATCACCGACACGGCGGCCGAGGCGGAAGCGATCGCGCCATTTGAGCGCCAAGGGATCCAGGTTATCCGCGCCTAAGCTGGACTTGGGACGTTTGGCGAAGCCGTGGCGAAATGCGACTGTAAAATCGATTTTCATAATGGCATTCTTATAGGTTCCCGATCATAATCAGCCAGAGACGAAGTCTAAACTTCGTCGAGTCAGCCAGAAATGTGATCATTTTGTCTTAATCTGTTCAATTTTCCTTGAAAAGTTTCTAATCTCGTCGTATTGTTCCTACAACGTACCCTCCGCAATGCGGCGGTTCAATCAAGACTTCAAAGAAGCGTTCATAACGCCATGAGTTTGAGAGGCACTGACCGGTACACAGGTCATGCCAAATACTGCACCACCTTGGGAGACAGAAGATGCAAAGCCAAAGAGTTCATTCCGGATTGGCGCTTAGGGCGACTTAGTATTCGTGGCCGCTGAGTTAGGATTGCCCGATCCGGTTCCACGCTCTTTCTTGAAGATCCCAGGGTGAAGTTCCTCCCACAAAGCTCACCCCGTCAACACGTGCCTCTGTGTTGACATCACCAGATTTCCAAAGAAGAAAGGTGCGATGGCGATGATTGATGTGAAGCGGTTTTCCAACTGTTGGCTCTCATCCCGAGTTCTCGATCTGCCCTTGAAGGACACCACGCGACTTAAGAAGTCCGTGAAGAGTCCCCCATCATTGGCTTACCTTTTTGTAGTGCTTGTGATGCTTTTCCCATTGATGGGTCGATCGCAAGAATTGGCAGCGACGCTAAGCGGAACGGTTACGGACTCGACGGGCGCGGTGATTCCTAATGCCTCAATCACCATCACGCTCAACGGGGTAAACGGAACAGAACGTGTCGTGCAATCCGACGCCTCCGGATACTACACAGCTACAAACCTCATTGCCGGGACGTACTCCGTGAAGGTGGTTGCCCAAGGGTTCGAGACCTTCTACGGCAAAAATGTCGTCTTGAATGTGGCGGAAAAGCACTCTTTCAATGTTCCGCTCAAGGCGGGTTCCGTTAGTACGACGATCACGGTGGACGATAACCCGGTTTCAGTCGATACCGAAAGCAGCGCGCAGGCCGGCACAATCTCGGGAGTCCAAGTCAGGGAACTCGAACTGAGCAGCCGCAATTTTGAGCAGTTAGTTACTTTGCAGCCCGGCGTTGTCAATCAACTAGGGGATGAAGTTTCCGCATCGAACACAGCCCTGTCTGTAAATGGCGCGCGCACCAGCGCCAACAACTGGACCGTGGATGGCGCCGACATCAACGATAGCGGTTCCAACCAAACCATTCTCAATGTACCCAGCATTGATGCGATTCAAGAATTCACCCTGCAAAGAGGCAGTTACGACGCAGGCTACGGACGCTCGGGCGGCGGACAGGTCCTGGTGGCGACCAAGAGCGGCACCAGCGCCTTCCACGGCGATGTGTATGAGTTTGTCCGCAACACGGCTCTGGACGCCAACGATTGGACCAATAAAAATCAGCAGGTCGCGGCCGGCCTACCCAATACGCCGAGCGTCAACCATCACAACGATTATGGCTTCACCATCGGTGGCCCCCTTTTCATTCCCAAGGTCTATAACAGGGACAAGAAAAAGACCTTCATCTTCTGGTCTGAGGAGTGGCGCAAGATCACTGCTCCAGGGAGCGGAACGGCAATCACCCCCACTACAGGTGAGGTAGGCGGCGTCATTCCCGACACATACGACGCCACAACGAATGTCTATACGCCGTTCGCGCCTCAAGGCCCCAATACCTGCCCGTCCATGGTCTACGATGCAGCCACCCACACAACCACCATCCCGGCTAGCTGCAACAGCCAAAACTCCAGTGTCTATTTGAAAAATGTCTTCGTTCCCAACGCCACGACTAACGGCGGCGCCATCAATGAGCCTTACTCGGCGGAGGGCAACATAAGCGAAGATATTCTTCGTGTCGACCATTACTTCAGCGACAAGGTGCATTTCTTTGCGCGTGGCATGAGCGATGATATGCCGGTGGGCGAGCCGTTAGGTCTTTGGGGAAACGCCAACTATCCCGGCCTCGTAAACACTTCGGTGGATTCGCCTGGCAAGAATGTCGTTGCGAATCTGACCTGGACTATTTCGCCGACGATCGTGAATGAAGCGGAGTTTGTCTACGCCCAGGGAACTTACTATTCGACTATCAACCCTGGGCAGGTTGCCACTTCGACGTCGGTGATGAGCGCGTTGACCAACAACTGGGTCTATACGCCCGATCTCTATGGGAACATCCCGAGCGTGAGTATCGCATCAGGCATTACGGGTTTTAGCATTGGCTCTGCTCCGTGGCACGAACGAAACCTGGATCGCACTTACTTCGACAACCTTTCGATTACCCACGGTAAACACACGCTGCGGGCTGGTTTCCAGTTCCAGCAGATGATCAAGACGGAGAATGCGGTCGACGGCAATCCCGGTTTCACATTTGCTGACTTTGGTAACTTCCTGCTGGGCAACGTGTCATCCTACTCACAGCAAAGCAGCGATGTCATTCCCGACCTGAACTACGTCAACAGCGAAGCGTATGTGCAGGACGATTGGAAGATCACGCATAAGCTGACGATTAACCTGGGCGTACGCTGGAGCGATTTCCCCACGCCTACGGACACCAAAGACACATTGAGCAACTTTGACCCGCTGCTGTTCAATGGCAGCAATGCGCCAGGCATCGATCCGGCGACGGGCAATTTTGCCTCCGCAACCTCATCCGCTCAAACCCCCAATGTTTACTCCAACGGGCTTATCTTCCCCAAGGGCAAGACCTGCGCTGCTGCACAAGCCATTTCGGCAACGGCTCAATGCTCGCCTTACGGAGGAGAAGTGAACCCGAACTACAAGACCAATTTTGGTCCTCGCGTGGGCTTTGCCTACAATCCGGATGGTCGCGGACTCACCTCCATTCGCGGCGGATTCGGCATCTTCTACGATCGGCTTCTGAACGGCATCTTTGAGCAGAATGCCTTTTACAATCCTCCGCTGGTGCAGACCGCAAGTTACATCAACGCATCCTTTGACGCGGTGCAAGGCACGGGAGCGGCTGTCGTGAACCTGACGCCCAATCCTTTCACTTCGACGGGCAATCCGGGCTTCCAGGTTCCCTCCTACGCCAACTACAACGTTTCGTTGCAGCGCCTGCTGCTGCCCACCACTACCCTTGAGATCGCGTATGTAGGCAACGTGGCGCGCCATCTGCTTGGAGAGGTCGATTTCAACCAACCCACCATGTCCGCGCGTTCCGCAGTCAGCCAGAATACGGACGTCAACGCGGTACGACCGTATCTTGGATGGACATATGGATCAACCAGAATTCCCGAATTCACCAACAACTACAATTCGCTGCAAGTTTCGTTCAACCACAAGGCGCACGGCCTGACTCTCGGCGCAGCGTACACGTGGTCGAAGGACCTGACCACGAATCCGGCAGATCGTAAAGTTACCAGCAGCGACACCTACGATCTGAAGTTGGATTACGGGCCGGCAACCACCAACACGCCGCAAGTCCTCGAGGTGAACTATATTTACGAACTACCGTTCTTCAAGCAGCAGCGAGGCTTTGAAGGACACATTCTGGGCGGCTGGGAACTCTCCGGCGTTTCGTCCTTTGTCTCAGGCAGTTCCATCTCACTTACTCAGAACGTGGATCCTTTCGCCTGCCCTGAGGGAAGCGACGGTCTCTGCCTGGCGAGCTCTCCGGCTGGAACAAGCCTGCGCGGACTAGGGATCACGGGCGCCCAGGGCGGCGACCCATACGCGACTCCCCGTCTGGACCAGGTTGCCCCAGTTCAAATGACCAAGACGCATGGGGCGTGGTTCTCAACGAGTTCCTTCTCCCCGGCTGCGGGACACTTCGGCAGTGAGCATACCGGGGCGATTCTTGGACCCGGCATGCAGAAGTGGGATATCGCCACGTTCAAGAATATGAACTTGGGTGAGCATCTCAGATTCCAACTGCGCGGAGAATACTTCAACGCGTTCAACCACACCAACTGGAATACCGTTGACCAAGTGCAGGAGGACAGCACATTTGGACAGATCACAAGTACCCACGAACCACGCATCATTCAGATTGGTGCGAAGCTGAATTTCTAAGCTGAGAGTAATGTGAATGGAAGCGAAGGCCGGCGCGAAAGCTTCGGCCTTTGTCTTTTGTGCGCAATGAATGTTTGAAAGTACGTTGTCGGCGGGATTGGTTGCAGGCTTGATGGAGGGAGCAGTTACTTATTGTCAGAGGAGTGTGTCGGAGATGGAGACGCAGGTTGTTGGTCACCGGGAATGCGGGACATAACCTGGAGTAACCGATCGTCTGCGGCTTTGTTGAGGGTCTTGGCTTTTTCGAATTCCGCACGCGCTTCTGCGGTCTTTCCTAGCGAACGATAAAGACCGCCCATGCGCCAATGAACATTCACGTCAGAGGGATCGATGCGGGCAGCGATTTGAAACTGGTTCAATGCATCGTTGGTTCGGCGTTGTTCGGCGTAGACGATGCCAAGGTCGAGGTGTTCCATGGAATTATCCGAGGAGGTGTTGACGAGTTTTTCGAGTAGTGGTTTTGCATCGTCAAACTTGTTCATGCGGATTTGCGAGTCTGCGAGATAACGCATGGCTTGAATATGGCGGGGATCGTTATCTATTTCTGCTTGGAACTGCTGGGTAGCCTCTTCGTACTGTGATTGAGTCCACAACAAGTAGCCCAGAGCGAAGTGCACATTGGGCTCCTTGGGATTGGCCGCAACGGCGGCACGAAGTTCGCGTGTAGCTGCAATGGTTTCGTGCATCGAATCGAGGGCTTCGCCCATGAGCATGTCGGCTTCAGCAGACTCTGCATTGAGGGCCACGATGCGATGAAAGGTATCTTGCACGCATGGAAACTGCTTCGACAATAAGCAACTGTGGGCTAAGGTAAGCAGCAATGTGAGGTTCCGAGGATCGCGATCGACGGCTTGCTTGAGATAGGGAGTTGCAGCAGCGTACTCGCGGATTCCGTAGCGCGACATGCCGATGAGAATAGTCAGACGTTGATCGTCAGGATGCGCGGCGAGTAAGGGGGTGAAGATCGCTATCGCTTCTTTATAGTCGCCGTTTTTGAAGAGTGCGAGACCAAGGTTTAACTGCAGACCGGGCATGGAGGGAGCGAGTGACATGGCCTTGCGATAGAACTTGATCGCGTCGGGGTAATGCTCTTGCCGAGCCTCAAGCAGACCGAGATGAGCGAAAGGCTCAGGATTTGAGGGATATTGCTTTGAAAGGGCTGCCCAGGCTGCCGCTGCTTCGGCGGTCTTACCTTGTTGCTCTAGAGAGATGGCTTGCTGGTTGGGGCTGCTTTGCGCAAGAGCAGGCATGGCGCATGTGCACAGGATCAGGGCCAGTGAGGCGATTGCTGTGTTCTCGTGCATAACTCGCACTTATGTCTCCGACGAACAGTCAACTTGGTTGCGATCTACTTCAAAAGAAAGTTTGAGCGATATCGACGACCTGGTATTGTCCGTCCAATATCGGCAGCACTCTCCACTTGTCGAAGGTTAGACAGGGGTGACAAATATCAAACGCTATCATATCGCCAACGCGAAGGTCGTCTCCAACTGCGATCTGCAGGTATGCATGTTGGTCCATCATTTTTGTAACGGACCAATGAGTTGGAGCCGAGGCCGGCGTTATGGAACCGGGGCGGAAATGGAGTGCGGGTACAGGCAGGCCAGAGTCGAATGCTGCATCACGTTTTCCCATGCCGATGATGGCCTTGTCCGGTTCGGGGATGGACTGCACGTAGGCCCAAACATGGAGCGCGGGCACGAGGCCGGAGTTCATGTGACGGGCGATGGGATTGTGCTCGAGAATGCGATTTTGCGCTTCGCGATAGGCGCCTACATCGTGGGTAAGGTAGCAGCCGGGGCGTAAGACGATCTCGACTGTATCGCCGAACCCCGCGGCAGAAAAGACCTCGGCTACTACGTCGTACCAGGCAGAACCGGCGCCCGAAAGCAGGATAGGGGTGCGCTGAAAGAGATTGTCGGCGGCGAGTTTGCGCGTGACGACCACTGCGTGCTGGAGGAATGCGCGAATCGATGGTTCGTCGTGCAGAATTCCCTCGTAGATTTCAATGCCGGCAAGCGCGATTGATTGATTCCAGCGGGATAAAGCGGTCAATACCGAATGTAGTTGCTCATTGTTGCGCACACCTGAGCGGCCGCCATTTACGCCTAGTTCAAGGAGCACGTGCAGGCGTTGACCTATGCCGGCATAGAACGCGCCTAACTGGTCGATCTGGTCTGGAGAGTCGACGAGGCAATAGTACTCGAAGGTCGGGTCAGCCAACAGACGGCCGATGATGGCCATGTTTTCTTTGCCGATTAATTGGTTGGCCATGAGAACGCGGCGGACGCCGTGTCGATAGGCGACGAAAGTCTGTTGAGCGTTGGCGAGGGTGATGCCCCATGCGCCCGCGTCGAGTTGCATTTGAAACAGGCGGGGAGCCATGGTGGTCTTGCCATGGGGAGCGAGTTTGACTGCATAGGCAGAGATGAATTGCTTCATCCATAGGAGATTATGCGTAAGCTTGTCTTGATAGAGGACCGCCGACGGCAGGCTCAGGTCTTCGCGAAGAAGATTCCAATTCACCTGCCGTATGTCGCTGGCGTTGAGCGAATCGTCAATGAAGCCGAGGCCTTTGTTCATCGCATCGATCGTCGAGAACAAGGGAGCGCGCGTGCTGTCTTCATGGTTCAAGTAGAAAACCTCAGAAGCGTGTGTGCCACGAAGGATTAAGCATGAAACACGCAACACCCATAGTTTATATTCTGAACCAGTCGATATGTTGAATTGCGATACGTTAATACGCGGCGCGAGCATGGTGGATGGCAGTGGCGCGGAGCCGGAAGTGGTGGATGTTGCGGTCGGCAATGGGCGGATTGTAGCGATCGGGCTGTCACTCGATTACAAGGCAACAGAGACGGTCGCGGCTGAGGGACTTTGTCTCGCGCCGGGATTCATCGATGTCCACACGCACGACGATACCAGCGTGATTCGCACGCCGGAGATGCTTCCGAAGCTTTCGCAGGGCGTGACCACGGTGATTGTGGGGAACTGTGGGATCAGCGCGTCGCCAGTGACGTTGCGAGGGGAACTGCCGGACCCGATGAATCTGCTGGGGGAGGCTGAGGTTTTCAAGTACCCGACGTTTGGCGCGTATGTTGCAGCGCTGGGCGAGGCGCGTCCGGCGGTGAACGTGGGCGCGTTGGTTGGACACACGGCGCTACGCAGTAACCAGATGGATCGACTGGATCGCACGGCATCGAGAGCCGAAATTGAGTCGATGCGCGAGCAGTTCGTCGAGGCACTGGACGGCGGTGCGCTGGGGTTGAGTTCGGGCCTGGCTTACGCCTCTGCGAGCGCGGCGACGACGGATGAGGTGCTGGGGCTCGCAGAGCCGCTGGCAGCGGCTGGCGGAGTGTATGTGACGCACATGCGCACCGAGACGGAGGCGATTCTCGAGGCAATGAATGAGGCTTTCTCGATTGGCCGCATGAGCAATGTGCCCGTGATTATTTCTCATTTGAAGTGCGCGGGAATTGCCAATTGGGGTAGGGGCGGCGAAGTGTTGCACGCGCTCGATGAGGCGCGGGAGGCGCAACGGGCGGGTTGTGATTGCTATCCGTATGCGGCGGGGTCGAGCACGCTCGATCTGAAGCAAGTTGATCCGCTGGTGGAAATTACGATTACCTGGAGCACGCTGCATCCTGAAATGGCGGGTCAATCGTTGGCGCAGATTGCTGAGGCGTGGATGATGACGCAGCTAGAAGCAGCGCGGCGATTGCAGCCGGCCGGAGCGATCTATCACAGCATTTCAGAAGAGGACATGCGCAGGATATTGGCGCACCCCGCGACGATGATCGGCTCCGATGGCTTGCCTAACGATCCGAGACCTCATCCCCGTTTATGGGGGACGTTTCCGCGGGTGCTGGGGCGTTATAGCCGCGAGGAAAAGTTGATGACGCTGCCTGATGCCGTTCGCAAGATGACGGGAATGCCGGCGCAGAGATTTGGATTGGCGGAACGAGGACTGATTCGCGAGAATCATTATGCGGACTTGGTGCTGTTCGATGCGCAGACCGTGATCGATACGGCTACGTTTGCAGATCCTGTGCGCGCGGCGAAAGGGATTGCGGGAGTGTGGGTGAACGGTGTGCTCTCGTACACTGCTGAGGGAGCCACCGGCAAACGTGCGGGACGTTTTCTGCCTCGCGCCAAAACGAGGTGGGTCTAGTAAGAGAGGACATTCGATGAGTATAAAAAGGTATGGCGTTGAGGGCGGCAAGGGGACCGGCGGGCAGCATCTGCCCTTTGCGCGTGCTGTTGAAGCTGATGGCTGGCTCTATGTGTCGGGCCAGGTTCCGATGGTCAACGGCGAGTTAGTTACGGGCAATATCACTGTTCAATCGCAGCAGGCGATTCGCAATGTGTTGTCGATCTTGAAGGAAGCCGGTTATGGGCCGGAACACGTGGTGCGATGCGGCGTTTGGCTCGAAGATCCGCGTGACTTCTCTTCGTTTAACGCGGTTTTTCGGGAGCATTTTGGCGAGAATCCGCCGGCCCGTGCGTGCGTAGTGTCGAGCATGGTGGTCGATTGCAAGGTTGAGATTGAGTGCGTGGCTTATAAAGCGCCGACTGCTTGAGGTTGAAGGCCGATTGAGAATTCATGATTGATCCTCACAGTATTTTTCTGCTGGTTGCGGCGCTGGCGGCTGTGATCGTGCTGATCCTGCTGATCGCTGTAGTCAAACTCAATCCATTTCTCACATTATTTCTTGTTTCGTTTTCGCTGGCGGTGGTCGCGGGCATGCCGCTTGCGACCGTGATTCATTCGTTTGAATCGGGCGTAGGCGGGACGCTGGGCCACATTGCGATTGTGGTGGCGCTGGGCACGATGCTCGGCAAGATGATGGCGGAGTCGGGAGGGGCCGATCAGATTGCGCATACGCTGATTCGCATCTTTGGCGAGAAGCGGGTGCCGTGGGCGATGATGACGATCGGGCTCATTGTGGGCTTGCCTGCGTTCTTTGAAGTGGGCTTCGTGCTGCTGATTCCGATTGCGTTTACGGTAGCGAGGCGCACGGGGACTTCGCTCATTCTTGTAGCTCTGCCGATGGTGGCGGGGCTTTCCGTGGTGCATGGATTAGTGCCTCCGCACCCGGCGGCGCTGCTGGCGGTGACGATTTACAAGGCCGATGTGGGGCGCACGATTTTTTATGCCTTGCTAGTTGGTTTGCCCACTGCGGTGATCGCCGGGCCGCTCTATGCGAGGCTCATTGCGCCGCATGTGAAGCTTTCTTCAGATAATCCGATGGCGTTGGACTTTGTGGATCATGGCAAGGAACTAAGCCTGCCGGGCTTTCCGCTTACGCTGCTGACGATTTTGCTGCCGGTTGTGTTGATGGTGATCGGGAGTTTTGCCGACGCTTTATCGACGGTTGGCAGTGCAGTGAACCAGGGATTGCACTTGATTGGCAACGACGACATGGCGCTGCTGGTTGGAGTGTTGTTCAGCTTTTTCACGTTGGGCAAACTACGCGGATTTAGCCGCGAGACGATTTTGCGATTCAGCAATGAGTGCCTTGCGCCGACGGCTACGATTACGCTGCTGGTGGGCGCGGGTGGCGGATTTGGGAGGGTGCTGCAGGATAGCGGCGTTTCTCAGGCGATCATTGGAGTCGCGTTGGCGAGCCATGTGCCATTGCTGCTGCTGGCGTGGCTACTGGCGGCGTTGATGCGGTTGGCGACGGGGTCGGCAACGGTGGCGATGACGACTGCGGCGGGGATTGTCGCTCCCATAGCCTTGCACAGCGCGGGCGTTCATCCGGAGCTATTGGCGATTGCGACGGGAGCAGGGTCGCTGATTTTCTCGCACGTCAACGATGGTGGTTTCTGGCTGGTGAAGGAATACTTAAACATGAGCGTTTCGGAGACGATCAAGACGTGGTCGGTGTGCGAGACGATCATCTCAGTGACTGCGCTGGTGCTGGTGTATGGGTTGTCCTGCGTTGTATGACTAGAGCATTTTCGGAAATGGTGAGAGTGAGGATTCGCGTTTCCCACCCTTCGCAAAAGCGCGAAGGATGGGGCACCCACTCGGTTGTAATAGTTAAAATGTTTAAATCGAGTTGCGCCGCGAGGCGAGTTACTGCGCCAGCTTTTCTGCTTCGACAAGATGACGAATGCCGGGAGTGACGGCAATTTGCAGCATGTTGCGATGAACTTCGGCGGTCTTAACGATATCGAGATGTGCAGCATGCTCAGCAGCGGTTACGCGTAAGTCATTTTCGAGGGCATCGAGGGCTTGAATGCCGGTTTCGCCCAACTGCGCGAGAGGCTGCGAGAAGGCGACGATCGATTGCAACGGCCACGATTGGGCTACGTAAGGTTGAAGAATTGCGTCGTTTTCGCGCCAGGATTCAAGCACGCGGCGGAGATCGCGGCGAGCCTCGATATCGGCAGGGTTGGCTAGTACCCGGTCGGCTAGTCGATTGGTGTGGCGAGCCGTGTCACTCTCGGGCGAGAGCGCATCGTTGAATTGGTTGAGAGGCATGTCGGCGTCGAATTCGTGAGTCTGACCGCGCTCATATTCCTTGACCGGCTCAAGAGTTTCGGCGAGGGTCAGGACCACTTCGCGAGGAGCTGAGCCAATGAGGCGCGACAACATCATTTCGCGATTGGCGCGATGCTTGAGGCCGAGGAATTCAAGCTCGGTGCTGACGCGATCGAGGCGGGCATACATCGAGTCCACATCGCGAACCGAAGCCGGCGACCAGAAGCGTTCTGCGATGGCAGCGGTGCGCGGCCAGAGGCGATTGTCGAGGTTCTCAGGTGTGACATATTCGGTCCACTGCGCGGCTTCACCGCCGAGGACTAACTTCTGCTGGTCGGGAGTGAGGCTGGCTGCCTCGCCTGCGAGAGGATCGACGAGGTAATGGTCCGATGCCGGATACATGAGGTCAATGTAGTAGCCAGCGGAGAGAATTACAGCGAAGCCTTGTTTGGCTGCGACTGCGAGCGATTTAGGGCCGCGCCAGGATTGAATCATTGTCTCCTTGGGGAGTTCGGGAACAAGGATCTCATCCCAGCCGATCATGTGCTTGTCATGCTTGGTGACAATGGCCAGCAAGCGCTTGTTGAACATCGCTTGGAGCGCATCTGCGTCTTTGAGATTGTGCGCCTTCATGAAGGCTTGAACGTGTTCGCTCTTGTTCCAATATTGGGGATCGACTTCATCGCCGCCGATGTGGAAGTAGGCATCGGGAAACAGCTTCGCCATCTCACCAAAGACTTCATCGAGCAGCTTGTAGACCTTCTCATTCGTCGGGTCGAGAGGAATGCTTTGCGGGTCGGTGACATTGCGGACCAGGCGTGTGGGGGGCGTGCCGGTGGCAAGCTCAGGGTAGGCGATAGACCAACAGGAGGTGTGGCCGGGTACATCGAACTCCGGCACGACGCGGATGCCCCGATCGCGGGCATAGGTTACTAACTCGCGGATTTGATCTTGCGTGTAATACATGCCTTCGGAGGCCATCTCCTGCAGCTTCGGCGCCTTCTTGCTTTCGACGCGCCAGCCCTGGTCATCCGACAGGTGCATGTGAAGGACGTTGAGCTTGACGGCGGCCATGGCGTCGATCTGGCGCTCCATTTGTTCGAAGGGCATGAAGTGACGCGAGACATCGATCATCAGTCCACGCCAGGCAAAGCGCGGGTTGTCTTGAATTGCAACAGCGGGAACGTTCCAACCTTTCGGTCCCCACTCGGCCAGTTGCAAGATGGTCTGCAGGCCGTGCATCGCGCCTAAAGGTGTGGGCGCATCGAGCTTGGCGCCGGTCGTGTCTATGCTCAGCGTGTAGCTTTCATCTTCGGTCACCGCTTGGATGGGCAGCCCTTGCGCGGCGCAATGGATGGTGAGCGGAGGGTTTTCTTTGGACTCGGGATCCTGGTGGCGATAGGGATTGCCGGTCTCGGTCGAGAGCTGGGCACGGAAGCGATCGATGGCGTGCGTCACGCGCGAGTCGCAGCCGGTGGACTCAATGCGAAAGGGATGCTCGAGGCTGAGTGCTCCTGTTTTGAAGTCAATCTGGCTTGGCCATGGCATGAGCGCTGGCTGTGCAGCGAAAGAAGTTGCGGCGGCAAGCAGCGGCAGGGCCGCACCTATACCCAGTCGACAAAAGACGCGAGAAGCTTGCATTGAAAACACTCTCCTTGGCGGCGCGATTCAAACGATTGAAACAAGTGTATCTCTGAGAGAGCCGGCTTTGTCGAAGGTAGTGAAATATTCCTTTGCGCATGGATCGAGGGGTGTCGTAAGCGGGGCAACGGAAGCTGGGAAAACTGACAAGAAATAATCATGGGAGAAGGAAAGACCCGGCTGTCGACGGTAAGCCTTTGTGGTCTCCCACCCATCGAGCAAAGGGCGCTCGATGGATGGGGCACACAGTTCCATTCCACGGCGGGTCGACTGACTAGATCGCGTCAGCCAGTACGGCACCGCACCACGTGGCTGCCAGGCCCAGGACGACGCTGCCCATCGCGTAGAGAGAGGCCAGGGCGAAGGCACCGGAGCGCAGCGTAGAGAACGTCTCCCATTCGAAGGTTGAGAAGGTGCTGTAGGAACCGATAAAGCCGACGGTGATCAGGAATCTCCAAGTGGGAGCGATGTCGAGGCGCTTGCCAAAATAAGTAAGTGAAAACCCAATCACCAGGCAAGCGGTGAGATTGACAACCATGGTGCCATAGGGAAAACGCACACCTATGCGACTGCCGATAGTGGAGCCGACGAGATAGCGTGCGATCGATCCGAGTGCTCCGCCTACCGCGATCATCAAGTATTTCTGCAAGGCCTTTTCCTCTCCTGTTGAGCATTGACCCGCATGACTGCCAAGGCACAAGAAAGATGCCAAGCATCTCGCCGGTCATGCTGCCTGAATGTCGGGGAAATAGCGCTGGGACAAGACTCCCCAACAGGATTTCCCTGTCAGGAGTCATCATCTGTCCGGCTCAAGAGAGAGGACAGCGGTTAAGGGTGAACTCCATCACCGCAACCTACAATTTGATTAGAACGCGATCGGCGAATGGAGTCAATTACAGAGACTCATGAAAAGAAACCGCGGTCACTTCTTGGGAAACAAAAAGGGTGGAAGGACCGAAACGCAATTAGTTCGCACGAAACCAGAGTAGGTGTATCCAGTTAGGCGCGCTATCCCCGGTTTCAAAATCGAAACCGGGGGCACCCGCTAACTCTGCTGATGGAGAGGATTAGTTGTGCTTCCCCTTCCACTCCGTGTACGGTCCCTGGAAATCTTCGATGCCGTCGTCTTTGAAGTTCCATAGACGCGTGGCCACTTCATCGATCAGGTCGTGATCGTGGGTTACCAGCAACACCGTACCTTCATAGCGCTGCAATGCAATGTTGAGGGCATTGATGGCTTCAAGGTCGAGGTGGTTGGTGGGCTCGTCGAAGATGAGGAAGTTGGGCTTGGTGAGGATGAGCTTGCAGAAGACGAGGCGCGCCTGCTCTCCGCCGGAGAGAGCCTTGGTGGGCTTCTGGCCTTCTTCGCCGGAGAAGAGCATTTGACCGAGGATGCCGCGAATCTCTTCGACCGTAGCCTTGGGATCGAAACGATGGAGCCATTCTGCTACGGTCAGGCCATGCTCGATGGTGGAACCGACGTCCTGGGGAAAGTAGCCGATCTGGGCTTCATGGCCCCAGAAGACGGAGCCGGAGTCGAGCGAAAAATCGGGGTCGGCGAGGCCGGGATAGTTAGCCAAGATGGACTTGAGGAGCGTGGTCTTTCCAGCACCGTTGCGGCCCATGAGGCAGATTTTTTCGCCGCGCAGGACATTGGCGGTGAAGTCATCGATGACAATTTCTTCTCCGTAGATTTTCTTGAGATGTTTGAACTCGAGCACATGCTTGCCGCTGGGTCGCACCTGGTCGAAACGAACGTAGGGACGCTGGATATTGGAACGCGCGAGGTCGTTGGTTTGGAGGCGTTCAACTTCTTTGCGGCGACTGGTAACCTGGCTCGAACGGGTGCCGGCGGCAAAGCGGGCGATGAAGTCATTGAGCTGAGCGATCTTCTTTTCGCGCTGCGCGTTTTGCGATTCCAACGTGGAACGGACCTGAGTTTTGGCCATCACCATGTCGTCGTATCCGCCGGTGTAGACGATGATGGTTTGATAGTCGATGTCGGCGGTGTGGGTGGTGACGCTATTGAGGAAGTGGCGATCGTGCGAGATCGCGATCAGGGTGCCATCGTAACTATGCAAAAAATCCTGCAGCCAATGGATCGACTCGAGATCGAGATAGTTGGTGGGCTCGTCGAGCAGCAGCGCTTCAGGCTTGCCGAACAGGGCCTGGGCCAACAGCACGCGCACTTTTTGGCCGCCTTGAAGCTCGCCCATCTTGCGTTCGTGAAGCCCCTCTTTGATGTCGAGGCCATCGAGGAGGATGGCGGCGTCGGCTTCGGCGGTATAGCCGTCTTCGTCGCCGATCACACCCTCAAGCTCGCCGAGGCGCATGCCGTCGTCGTCGGTCATCTCCGGCTTTTCATAGATGCGATCGCGTTCCTCGAGTGCGGCCCAGAGCGGGGCATTGCCCATGATGACGGTATCGATGACGCGATAGTTGTCGAAAGCGAATTGATCCTGGCGCAGTATACCGAGTTTGCGGGGACGAACCACCGTTCCCTTTTGCGGTTCGAGCTCTCCGGTGAGGACCTTCATGAAGGTGGATTTGCCGGCGCCGTTGGGCCCTGTCAAACCATAGCGGCGGCCGGGCACAAAGGACACGCCGACTTCTTCGAAGAGCACCTTCGAGCCGTAGCGCATGGATAGGTTGCTGACACTGATCATTCTGTTTTGGTTCCTAATCGCTGGCCGCAAAGGGGTATCGGCTCTGCGTGGCCGGGTCAAGCCGGGGTTGCATCATGGTTGCGGGGCGCGCGCACGAGGGCTGCCCCGAAGAAAGGTGACACTTATAGTTTCTCACAAGGGTGGGCGTGGTGTCTGAGCGCAGGCTGAATCGGGAAGGGATCGATTCTTGGCAGGGGTGAGGTTTCTTGCCGAAATAATTCAGACTATCCGAAGATAGCCGTCACGATGTGATTGACCGCGAAGGCGGCGATATAGGCCATAACGAGCATGTAGACGAATTGGATGGCGGGCCATTTCCAGCTATTGGTTTCGCGTCGAACGACGGCCATGGTCGAAGTGCACTGCATGGCAAAGGCAAAGAAGATCATCAGGGCCAGCGCACCGCCCAGGGTCATGTCGTGATGGAGAGCGGTCTGGAGATTAAGGGCCTGGGTGCCGGGGTCGGCGCCATAGAGAGTGCCCATGGTGCTGACCATGACTTCGCGGGCCAGGACGCTGGAGAGCAGGCCGATGCCGATTTTCCAGTTAAAGCCGAGAGGGGCGATGACGGGTTCGATGAAGTGACCGAGGCGTCCGATTACGCTGTCAGCTAACTCCGGGGCGACGAATGTTCCGGCTGCGGTGTGGACGACGGGGAGATGCGCGAGTACCCATAGTGCCAGCGTAACGCAGAGAATAATGGTTCCGGCCTGACGGAGGAAGACTTTGGCGCGGTCGAACAAGCGCATCGCGAGGGAACGCAGGGTTGGCCAGCGATATTGCGGTAGTTCAAGAATAAACGGTGTTTCGCTGGACCTGAGAACGGAGCTCTTGAGTAGGCGAGCGGTGGTGAGCGCGGCGACAAAACCTGCGACATAAAGGCTGAGCATCACGATGGTGCGCAGGCCCAGTAAGCCGTGCAGATAAGCTGTGTTGGGAATGAAGGCGGCGATCAACAGCATGTAGACAGGCAGGCGCGCCGAGCAGGTCATGAAAGGCGTGACGAGGATGGTGGCCAGACGGTCGCGCTTGTTCTCGATGGTGCGGGTAGCCATGATGGCCGGAACGGCGCAGGCGTAGGCCGAGAGTAGTGGAATGAAGGCTTTGCCGTTCAAGCCGATGGAGCGCATGACGCGATCGGCAATCAGGGCGGCACGAGCCAGGTAGCCGGAGTCTTCAAGAACGCCGATGAAGAGGAAAAGCAGCAGGATCTGGGGCAGGAAGACGAGGACGGAGGAGATGCCCTTCCATGCGCCGTCAAGCAGCAGCGATTGCAACCAGCCGGCGGGCAGGAGCGGGCGAACCAATTCACCCATGCGCGCCAGGATCAGGGTAAAACCGTCGGCCATCGGTTGGCCGATGGAAAAGACGACCTCGAAAACTCCCACGACGACGACGAGAAAGAGCAGGGGGCCCCAAATGCGGTGCAGCAGGACATTATCGAGCTTGCGAGTGCCCTCGGTCGAGAGCGGGGCGCGATAGCCGGTGCGACGGCTGACCTGGGCTGCCCAAGAGTGGGTGCTGGCGGCATTTCCCAGGACCGGCAGCAGAAATGGCTGCGAACTGACGGTGGTTTTGTGCTGATTGAGAAAGAGGGGCACAGCGTCGAGGCCGGTTCCATGGACGGCGCTGATCTGGGCGACCGGGGCCCCCAGTTCCTTAGCCAGCTTGAGAGGGTCGAGGACTCCGCCACGGGCTTCCATCAGGTCGCTCATGTTGAGCAGCACGAGGGTGGGAAGTCCCAGGGCGAGGACCGGAGCGGCAAGCATGAGCTGGCGCGTGAGGTGAAGGGAATCGAGGACCAGAATGACGGCGTCGGGCTTGGGGGTGCCAGGCATTTTGCCCTTGAGCACATCGACGGCGACGCGGGCGTCTTCAGAATAAGGAGTGAGGGAGTAAACGCCGGGCAGATCGATGAGGGTGAGATCGTCACGACCGACGCCGGCCATGAGGCCCATGCGCTGCTCGACGGTGACGCCCGGATAGTTGGCTACTTTTTGCCGCAGGCCTGTAAGTCGATTGAATAGAGTAGATTTTCCAGCATTGGGAGGCCCGATGAGGACCACGGTACGGAGCGTTCCCGCAGGCGGAATGGCCGGCGGTTCAAACGCTGGAGGGGTGCAGCAACTGCTCATCGAGTGGCTCCGGCCAGAAGCTCGTGCTCTTCCTCATGATGATCGGATTCACGCTCGGGGCGGACGCGGATGCCTTCGGCGGTTTCGTGGCGGAGCGCAATCTCCATGCCGTCAACAAAGTAGACGGTGGGATCGCCGGCCGGTGCACGGCGCAGGGTAGTTACGAGGGCATCAGGGACAAAGCCCATATGCATCAGATGGTTCTGTACGGATTCGGGAAGGTCCAGAGCCACCAGCACTCCGCTCTCGCCCACGCTCAATTCGCTTAGCATGCTCACCCGCCGGACTCCGTGGGGCTGCGGAAAGGTCAGCACCCTGGAACTACGACCAGAATAGTCGGACTTCAGTATACGACCGTTTCGGTCTGAGTTGCAAACTCTTAGTAGAGACACAGTTGAACCTCACAAAGCAGGGAAGAAGTCGCAGACGGTGGGCGTGAACTTCATTATTAAAGCCCCTCGCGGACCCCTTTGTTTGTCTCATCGGATACTGACTAATTTTTATCAGCCTAAAAGCTGGGAATATGTGACTTTAATCACACGGGCGGCAAATCCGGATCTTGGTCGTTTTAGATTAGGACGGAGTGATAGAAAGGTCGCATGAGATTAGATGAGTTTCGTAACAGTTTAAGCGGCGAGTTTCCGGGCTCGGATCTATCTGCGCCGCTGGCGGCGTTATGGTGGGACGCCAAGGGGGATTGGGCGACCGCTCATGCGCTGGTTGACGAATTGGAGACGCCGGAAGGAATGGCGGTTCACGCCTATTTGCACCGCAAAGAGGGGCAGGGTTCAAATGCAGACTACTGGTATCGGCGAACCGGGAGGCAATTTCACAGGCCAAGCCTCGATGAGGAATGGGAAGCGCTGGTGACTGGACTGCCGAGCGTGTAAGACACATGTCCGAGGCGTGTAAGACACTCAAGTATGACCGCAAGCGTTGTAATTTCCGTGCAGAGAGGGCATAAAATGGGCGCTATTTTCGACAAATAACGGTCAAAATTGAGCGCTATTAGAGCTAAATCAGGGATACAAAGCGCGTCACTATGTGATTATAAATTCATAATATGGTACGGCCCTTCCAGCGTGTGTCTCTCATCACAGCGGCTCATGGCTCCAAAGATGAGACTCGCCTTAGCGGTTTTATCCTTCCAGCCGCGCTATGTGAGGCAAAGCGAATGAGTGAAAAGAAAACGGTAATTATGGATGGGAACGAGGCTGCCGCCTCTGTTGCCTATCGACTTTCCGAAGTTGTCGCCATCTACCCCATTACCCCCTCGTCGCCGATGGCCGAGTGGGCCGATCAGTGGCGTTCGGAAGGGAAGAAGAATATCTGGGGCGCGTTGCCCATTGTTGAAGAACTGCAGAGCGAGGGCGGCGCGGCCGGCGCATTGCATGGCGCATTGCAGGCAGGCGCTTTTGGCACAACGTTTACGGCCTCTCAGGGCCTGTTGTTGATGATTCCAAATATGTTCAAGATCGCCGGTGAATTGACCCCGGCCACCATGCATGTGACTGCCCGCACTCTGGCGACCCATGCATTATCGATCTTTGGCGACCACTCGGACGTGATGGCTTGCCGCACTACGGGTTGGGCGATGCTGGCATCGAACTCCGTGCAGGAAGTTGCCGATATGGCGCTGGTGGCGCAGATCGCCACCCTCGAATCTCGCATTCCTTTCATACATTTCTTTGACGGCTTCCGCACTTCGCATGAAGTGGGCAAGATTCTGCCCATTAGCGACGAAACAATCCGCGCGCTGGTCGATGACAAGTACATCATTCAATACCGGCAAAATGCACTGAGCCCGGATCGTCCGATTATTCGCGGCACGGCGCAGAATCCTGATGTGTTCTTCCAGGCACGCGAGGCATGTACGCCGTACCACGCTGCGGTTCCAGGCATCGTGCAGTCGGTAATGGACCGCTTCGCAGCGCAGACGGGCCGCGCCTATCACCTGTTCGACTACTATGGTGCGCCGGATGCGGAGCGCGTCATTATCCTGATGGGCTCAGGCGCCGAGGCTGCGGAAGAAGCGGTCGACCTGATGGTCAAGCAAGGCGAGAAGATTGGCATGCTCAAGGTTCGGCTATTCAGGCCGTTCGACACCAAGGCTTTCCTGGCTGGGCTGCCGTCTACGGTCAAGTCGATTGCCGTACTCGACCGTACCAAGGAACCGGGCGGGGCTGGAGAACCGCTCTACCAGGACATTCTCACGGTCCTCGCCGAGAACTCGGCTAATTTGCCCTTTGCCGCCATGCCTAAGGTGATCGGAGGACGTTACGGCTTGTCCTCGAAGGAATTCACTCCCGCCATGGTGAAGGGAATCTTCGACGAGCTTGCCAAGCCCGTTTCCAAGAACCACTTCACGATCGGCATCGACGACGACGTCAGCCATTCGAGCCTCACTTACGATCCGGCCTTCTCTACCGAAGACCCGAAGACGGTTCGTGCGTTGTTTTACGGTCTGGGTTCGGACGGCACCGTCGGCGCCAACAAGAACTCGATCAAGATCATCGGTTCCGAGACGCCAAACTATGCCCAGGGCTACTTCGTGTATGACTCGAAGAAGTCCGGGTCTATGACGACTTCGCATCTGCGTTTTGGGCCCAATCCGATCCGTTCGACCTACCTTATTACACGCGCCAGTTTTGTGGCCTGCCACAACTTCAGCTTCCTCGAGAAGATGGACGTGCTCGAAGCGGCGATGCCGGGTGCGGTTTTCCTGCTGAACTCGCCTTATTCGGCTGCCGAGGTTTGGGACAAACTGCCCAAAACCACACAGCTGGCGATGCTGAGCAAAAAGATCGAATTCTATGTGATTGACGGTTACACCGTAGCTCGCGATGCGGGCATGGGGACGCGCATCAACACAATCATGCAAACCTGCTTCTTTGCCATCAGCGGTGTATTGCCGCGCGAAGAAGCCATCGAGCAGATCAAGAAAGCCATCAAGAAGACCTACGGCAAGCGCGGCGAGGCGGTGGTGCAGAAGAACTTCGCTGCAGTCGACGCGGCCCTGGCTCACCTTGAAAAGGTCGAATTGCCGTCGGCGGCGAGCTCCGATTTCGATCTCGTTGGATCGTTATCGTCCAAGGCACCCAAGTTTGTGTACGATGTGCTGGGTCAAATTGCTTCGGGCAAGGGCGATCTGCTTCCTGTTAGTGCCATTCCGGCGGGCGGCGCGTTCCCCACGGGCACGGCGCAGTGGGAAAAGCGCAACATTGCGCAGTTTATTCCTGCCTGGGATAAGGATCTGTGCATTCAATGCGGTAAGTGCGTGATGGTTTGCCCGCACGCCGTTATTCGGGCCAAAGTGTACAGCCCGGATGTGGCGAGCGATGCACCGGCCACGCTGCAATGGGCCAAGCCGAAGTGGAAGGGCATGGAGGAGGACCATTACACGCTGCAGGTTGCTCCGGAAGACTGCACGGGTTGCGCGATTTGCGTGGAAATTTGCCCGGTAAAGAGCAAGAGCGATGCCAGCCACAAGGCCATTAACATGGTGGCACAGGCTCCGCTGCGCGAAGCTGAGCGCGATAACTGGGAGTACTTCCTGGGATTGCCGGAAGTGGACCGCAGCAAGCTGTCGCACGGCCAGGTGAAGGACCTGCAACTTCTGCAGCCGCTTTTTGAATTTTCAGGCGCCTGCGCGGGTTGCGGTGAAACGCCCTACGTCAAGTTGCTGACACAGCTTTTCGGCGATCGGCTCTATGTTGCCAACGCCACGGGCTGCTCGTCGATTTATGGCGGCAACTTGCCTACGACCCCTTACAGCACCAACGCCGAGGGCAGGGGACCGACGTGGGCCAACTCGCTCTTCGAAGACAATGCCGAGTTTGGATTTGGCATGCGCATTGCGCTTGATCAGCAGAAGATTTTCGCGGAAACGCTGGTTACGCGTCTCTCAGCGGCTCTGGGCGATGAGTTGGTAAGCGCTTTGCTGGCGGCGCCGCAGAAGACTGAAACGGAGATCAATCAGCAACGCGAACGGGTGAAGATTCTGCGCGATAAGCTGGCGGGAGTCGACTCATCCGATGCACGCAATCTTCTGGCGATTGCCGACACACTGGTTCGCAAGAGCGTGTGGATTCTTGGCGGAGACGGATGGGCGTTCGATATTGGTTTCGGCGGACTCGATCACGTGCTCGGGTCAGGCAAGAACGTCAATGTGCTGGTGCTGGACACGGAAGTTTACTCGAACACGGGCGGGCAGATGTCGAAGGCCACGCCGCGCGGCGCCGTTGCGAAGTTTGCGGCAGCGGGCAAGGTCAACAGCAAGAAGGACCTGGCCATGGAAGCGGTCAGCTACGGTTATGTCTATGTGGCGCAGGTAGCATTGGGCGGCAACGACAGCCACGTGATCAAAGCTTTCCAAGAGGCCGAAGCGCACGAGGGACCGTCGATCATTATCGCTTACTCCAGTTGCATTGCTCACGGATACGACCTGGTTCACGGGCTCGAGCAGCAGAAGCTGGCCGTGCAATCGGGCTACTGGCCGCTGATGCGCTATAACCCGGCGCTTCGCGATACAGGCAAGAATCCGTTCCAGCTTGACAGCAAGGCACCATCGATCCGACTCAAGGACTACACGTATCGTGAAGCTCGCTACACGATGCTTGCGCGGAGCAATCCGGAGCTGGCTGCGGAACTGTTGAAAGATGCACAAGATGATGTTGAGCGCCAATGGCGCGTCTACTCCGCGCGTGCTGCCATGCCGGGCCGCGCTGAAACTCCAAATATTGCACCTGAAGAAAAACCGGCCGAGAAACTTGAGCCAGTCGGCGCCGGAGGAACAAAATGATTGATTTATCTACAAAGTACCTTGGTCTCAAACTGAATGGGCCAATCGTGGTATCTTCGACGCCGCTTTCCGAGTCGATCGATGGCGTTTGTCGCATGGAGGAGGCTGGGGCGTCTGCAATCGTCCTGACCTCGCTCTTTGAGGAGCAGCTGGCGCTCGAGTCCCGGGCGTTGGATGAGGATTTGTCGCGGGGCACGGAGTCGTTTGCCGAGTCGCTCGATTACCTTCCGGACCTCAAAGACTACCGCATGACTCAGGATGTCTATCTGGACCATGTACGTCGCGCGAAAAGTGCGACGCACATTCCGATCATGGCCAGCCTCAACGGAACCAGCAGCGGTGGGTGGATTCGTTATGCCCAGGAGACCGAACAGGCCGGCGCCGATGCGATCGAACTGAACACCTATGCGCTGGCTACAGATCGGAGCCAGACGTCGGCCGAGATCGAGTTACAGTTGCTCGAACTCGTATCCGCGGTGACGAATTCGGTGAAGGTGCCGGTTGCCGTGAAGCTTTCGCAATCTTTCACCAGCCTTCCGCACTTGGTGGCGAGGCTCGAAGATGCGGGTGCGCGGGGCGTAGTGCTGTTCAACCGGTTCTATCAGCCGGATTTTGATATCGAGACGCTGGAGGTGCGGCCCACTTTGCACTTCTCTACGCCCTCCGAGTTGCTGCCTCGTCTTCACTGGACGGCGATTCTCTATGGGCATACCAGCATCGATCTCGCGATCACAGGTGGCGTGCATTCAGCCGAAGACGTGTTGAAGTCGACGATGGCCGGCGCCAATGTGGCGATGATGGCTTCGGCGCTTCATATTCACGGCATCGATCATATTCGCCGGGTGCTGGCCGATTTGCAGTATTGGCTGGAGAAGCGTGAGTACGCATCGCTTGCGGAGACACGTGGCTGCCTCAGCCGTCGTTCGGTGCCGGATACGTCACCGTTCGACCGCGGCAACTACATCAAAACGCTGAGCTCGTATAGTTTGCGTCAGACGGTGGCGGCGTTTTAGTTAGGCAAACTAGTTTCTTTCGATTTTCCTGGAGGCCAGCGGCGGCCGCACCTAACCCGGTGCTGTCGCCGTTGGTTTTTGGGGTGAAACTTGGCCAGCCGCTAATGCTTGGGCTCAATTCCTATCCAGGCTGAGCGATACAAGGATCGGGAGCTCCTTCTCGTCGAAACGCATAGACTTCATCCGCCGGGTTGTTTCGGTATTGCGCCACCAAGTGACTGCGAGCGCTACGCTGAGAATGGCAATTAACTCACCGTAAATGCGTGAATCTGCTAATGCCGTCATCTCGATGTGCACTGCTTCATTGAGTAGAGGTAGGAGCAAGACGACGCAGGCCCAGAACACGAATTGGATTTTGCCTTTTCCAGGGAGATAGGAACAGGTGAAGGGAATCTTTGCGAAGCCAAGCAGGCATAGCTCGACCAGCAGCATCCCCAGAAGAGCGAGGATCAGGAGATGAGCGCATGCCAGCCTCCACGGCCAGAGCCAGAGAAAGAGCATGCTTGACGCGAGCCAGGCGGGAAGCGCTCCCAGGCAGATGAAAGAACATCGCGTTGCGTGCAGATAGGCTGATGACGCGCGCGACTCTGTGATGCGGAAGATCCAGTTCGCGGGGAGAGTAATCGGCATCGGAGCGACGATGCGGACTCCGCCGACGGTAACGCACATCATAAGGAGGCTTACTATCAAGAGCGGCGGAGCGACAAGCGAAAATGCGGAGTTGCGTAAGCCGAATCCAGTTGCGAGCAAGGTAAGAGCGTAGGCCAGAACAATGGCGAACCCCACTCCATAGTAGAAGCTCAGAATTACACGGTGCTGGCGACTGCGGAGCAAGGTGCGGGCGCAAAACAGGAGCACAGCGCCTGTTAACGAATTCCCGAGACGCGAGGTTCGGTGCCTGGACTGGGGAAGGATATCGGGTGCTTCGACAATCTTGCCCAGTCTCCATGCATAGAAAGACAAGAGTGTTGCTGCAGCGCCGATCACGACAATTCCCATGGCGATCCAGACCCGGCCAGCCAGGATATCGAGCGCCGGCTGTGACGGACCGCTGATGCCGCGGATTTGCTGTGCGAGCGCGAAGAACCAGTAGGTCGGCAGGCGGCCGACGACAGGAGAACGAAGCAAGGCTGCTGTGACATCTTTAGGTTCCAAGATGAACGTGCCGAGGAATAGGGCGAACGCCGCCACCTGGATAGGCGCCGATAGACGCAGAAATATCTGCCGGGGGAGGATCTGAGAAGCAATCCCTTGCGCCATTAATACAGAGAAAAACATAAATACGGAACCAAGAACAATAGCGATAAAGTACGCGGCGTAGGAGCGAACCGCTGCCAATAGCCCAGTTGCGGAAGACAAAACTGGAGGCCAGATGATGGCTATAAAAACATTGAAAGAAATAACGAGAAGACCGAGAGCATAGGCCAGCGCCGCTAGCTTGGCGCCTAGAATTGTGCGCGGGGCAACAGGCAACGGTCCCAGAACGAGGAAGTCACGCTTGTCCGGAAAGACGGAATCCCAACTAAGGACTGCGAAGAGGCCAACTACCAACATGGTCGTCGCAAGAAAGAAGAATTCCATGTCCCATCGCGCGTTTTCATCCAGCCTGCCTCCCAGAAGGATCAATGGCGCGGAAGCAAAAAAGCTGATGGTTGCGAAGATGGCTGCAATTTGCCCGAGCAGTTTGGTGGGGTCGCCGTCGGCGGACAACGTGTCGAGGTCGACGACGCGCAGCAAGAAGACGCGATACAAGACGCGAAACTGGAGTTTTTCCATTGCTTCTCCTTCAGGCTTGAATCAAATCGACAATCTGGCGCGAAATGGCGCCGGCGTCTTGTTCGACTGCGAGTTCTTGAAAGATTTCTTCGAGCGAAGACAGCGACATGAGGGTTTGCAGATGTTGGATGGAGTCGTCGGCCACGATCTTTCCACGATGGAGAATCACGACGTGGGAACAGATGCGCTGTACGGTTTCTAACTCGTGGGAGCTGAAGAGGATCACTTTGCCCCGAGAAGCCAGTTCCTGGATCAGGCTGCGCAGCACGAGCGAAGAGCCAACATCGAGTCCGGAGAATGGTTCATCGAGCAGGATCAGGTCGGGATTGTGCATCAAGGCGGCGATTAAGAGGACCTTTTGGCGCATGCCCTTCGAGTAGGACGAAATGGCAAGGTCGCGGTCGGTGTGCAGCGCCAGCAGGTGTAGCAATCCGTCGATGCGTTCGGCCGCTGGTTTCGGTGCGAGATTGCGAAGGCACGCGACCATTTCCAGGTATTCCAGACCGGTTAAGTGCGTATACAAATGCGGCTCTTCCGGTACGTAGCCCATGCGCTGTCTGAAAGCCATCCAGTCATTTTGAATTGGCTTTCCACCGAAGAATATATCGCCTTCATTCGGCTCGATGAGGCCGGTGATGATCTTCATCGTGGTCGACTTGCCGGAGCCGTTGGCTCCGAGATAGCCGGTGACCTCGCCGGGACGCGCGCTGAAGCTTACGGAGTCAACGGCAGCGATACTGCTGTACCGCTTGCAGACATTGCGGAGTTCGAGCATAAGTAAGGCCTGCCTGACCTATGTAGCAAACTATACAATTGAGGCGGGGCCTTGCGCAAAGAATAAAAGGTCACATGACACAGATGGTTGGGTTGAATGCGGTTTGGCACATCGGGGTTCACCGACTATCATCCCTTGTGAGTAGTGTTGAGCGATGGCCGTTGCTTTTTTTACGGTCAAGCGAAAGGGAATTGGATGGCGTGCAAGTTTAAGGTTTTCTCGATGATGTTGGGAGCGGTTCTGATGTCTTCAAGTCTCTCCAATGCGCAGCAGGCGCCTCAAAAATACGAGCCCACGCTGGAATCGCTCGATCTTCATCCGCTGCCGGAATGGTATGCCGGGGCCAAGCTTGGGATCTTTATTCATTGGGGATTGTATTCGGTTCCGGGGTGGGCTCCGTTGAATCATCCCGGCCACGATTTTTCGTCTGACGACTACATCAAGTACGACCCGTATGCGGAGTGGTATTACAACACCATGCGTATCGACGGATCGCCGACGCAGGCTTATCATCGCGAGCATTATGGGGCGAACTTCGACTACTACAATTTTGCGCCCATCTTCGACCAGGAAAGCCAGAAGTGGGATCCGAACCAGTGGGCAACGGTCTTTCACGATGTGGGGGCGCGGTACGTGGTGCTGACAACCAAGCATCATGAGGGCTTCACGCTGTGGCCGAGCGCGACACCGAACCCAACGCTGCCGGCCGATCGGCAACACGCTACGCGCGACCTGGTTGGCGAACTGACGACGGCAGTGCGCAAGCAGGGAATGCGCATGGGACTGTATTACTCGGGCGGCTACGACTGGACGTTTGTGCCGGGCCCGATCAAGATCAATGCCGACTACGAGAGGGTGAAGCCGCAGAGCGAGGCTTATGGAAAGTACGCCAATGCGCAGATTCACGAATTGATTGAGCGCTACAAGCCGGCGGTGCTGTGGAACGATATTGATTGGCCGAAGACGGGCAACGCGCTCGAGGTCGAGGCCGACTACTACAATGCGGTGCCGGATGGCGTGATCGATGATCGCTTTGGAATTGCGCATGCCGATTTCAAATCGCCGGAGTACGAGAAGCTCGACAAAATCAGCGAGAAGAAATGGGAAGAGTGCCGCGGGTTGGGGCGGTCGTTTGGATACAACCGCGCGGAAGGCGAAGCGGAGACCATTGCTCCGGCAGAACTGATTGCCTTGCTCGTCGACATCGTAAGCAAGAATGGCAACCTGCTGCTCGACGTTGGTCCTGAAGCGGACGGCACTATACCACCGGTGCAGATGGAGCGGCTGAAGGCTCTGGGCGCGTGGCTTAAGCAAAATGGCGAGGCAATCTTCGATACAACGCCATGGGTGAGGGCGGTTGGGAAGAGCGTTGAGGGGGATGATCTCAGATTTACGCGGAAGGGTTCGGATCTGTATGTGACGGTGTTGGGAAATCCAAAGGGGAAGACGCTGACGATTGTAGATCTGCATGCCGTACCGGGTGGAAAAGTGACGGCGGTTGGTGTTGCTGGGCCACTGAGATTGGAATCGGCATCGGCAGACTTGAAGATCGAGCTTCCGGCAAAGCTGGAAGGGAAGTACGCGTATGTCTTCAAACTGGGCGGTTACGCGCGCAATTGATCCGGCGGAAAATAGTGACATCGCGATCCCACCCATTCCGCAAAAAGCGCGGAATGGATGGGGCACCCGGCCGGATCAGTAGGACAATATTTGTTACTTGGTTGTGAGCAGGCTTTGCACGGTTTCATCGAGGCGGGCGCAGGCAGCGGGTAGCGCGAGATTGACTGCGTTACTGAACTGCTCGCTCAACTCGGTCGATCCGGCACCGATGGTTAGCATCCGTGCGTCGTGGGGTACGGAATCGTAGAGTTGCTGCGCGAGGGCGAGCAACTCCGGGGCGCCGATGTGATGGGTCGCTAATCCAGGAGCGGCATTGGCGGGTTCGACAGGAGCGATCTTGACGATGCCCGGTGCCGACTCGATGGAGCAATCAAGGAAGATTGCGGATTGAGCGGCGGCAATGTCTTCGGCCAGGTCAGGCGTCCATTGCTGACGCGAGATGACGCGGACGTCAGGGTTTTCTGAGAATCGATCTTGTGCCCAATCGGCCAACCAGGGACCGACTCCATCATCGCCGCGCAACGTGTTGCCGCAAGCAAGGATGAGACATCGAATTTTGGTTGGATTCATGGTTTCACCGATAAGAAACAATTTGGTAAGTAAACAATACAAAGATGTCCGCGTTGAGACCTGTGGCATCCCACCCATCGGACAAAGACAAGAACGTCCGATGGATGGGGCACCCAGAGTTTCATCCCCCGTGGGTCGGCAACGCCCGGTGGGAGACTATAGAAGAAGCCCCATCTCTCACCGTGATGCTGGAGGGAGATGGGGCCAGATGTTACTTCGAGTCGTGCTTACTTAGCGGATAAGCTGGTCGACAACGTCTCCCTGATCTGAAACCAGTGAAAGAACCAGCGGCATCTGTCCGAAAGCGTGCGTCGAACAGCTCAGACATGGGTCGAAGGTACGAATTACGGCTTCGACGCGGTTGAGTGCGCCTTCCGTGAACTTGCCATCCTTGACGTATTCTTTTGCAGCTTGGAGCACGCCCTTGTTCATGGCGTTGTTGTTTTGGCCGGTAGCGATTACGAGGTTGGCCCAGGTGATGAGGCCGTTTTCGTCGACCTTGTAGTGGTGATGAAGCGTGCCGCGTGGCGCTTCCGCCTGGCCAGCGCCTTCGAGGCGGTTCACGCCGGCAACGGCGCGGACGTGCTTGTCGAGAATGAGCGGATCGGTGAGGATATGCTCGATCTTTTCGATGCCGTAGAGGATGTCGATGAGGCGGGCATAGTGGTAGTGGAACGAACCCTGCACGGGTCCGACTGCGAGCTTTTTGAACTCGGCCAATTCTGCATCGGCGAGAGGTGTGCCCATGGACTTGGCGATGTTGAGGCGCGCCAGCGGACCTACACGATAGCTGCCCTCGGGATAGCCAAGGGGCTTGTAGTAGGCGAACTTGGTGTAGCTGTAGGGTTCGACTGCTTCGCCGATGACTTCGCTGAAGCGATTGGCGGTGATGCCGTCTTCTACGATGTTGCCTGTCGCATCGATCAGCCGCAGTGTGCCGTCGGTGAACTCGATTGACTCGTCTTCGTTGATCAGGCCCATGTAGAGGGACGGGAAGTTGGCGAAGATATCGATCTCGGGCTTGAACGTTTCGGCGATCTGCTTGTAGGCGGTCAACGCCAATTTGATACCGGCGTATGCCTCGGGAAGCATGGCCAGGATTTCATCGCGCTTGGCTGGAGCAAGAGGCTCAGTCACGCCGCCGGGAACTACCCAGCCGGGATGAATGCGCTTGTTGCCCAGGAGTTCGATGATGTGCTGACCGAAACGGCGCAGGGCAATGCCGGCGTGGCCGAGTTCAGGCTTGGCGGCGACTACACCGAAGATGTGGCGGTTCGCTGGGTCTGAATCCATGCCCAAGAGCAGGTCGGGCGAGGACAGGTAGAAGAAGCTGAGCGCGTGCGACTGGACCATTTGTGCCAGGTTGAGCATGCGGCGCAGTTGGGCGGCGGTGTGAGGGATCCGCACCGACATGATGGCTTCGCATGCCTTGGCGGAGGCGATGAGATGGGAGACAGGGCAGATGCCGCAGATGCGGGCCATGAGGGCCGGCATTTCATAAAACGGCCGGCCTTGGGAGAATCTTTCAAAGCCGCGCACCTGGGTTACATGAAAGTGCGCGTCTTCGACTTCGCCCTGGCCGTTGAGCTGGATCGTGATCTTTCCGTGCCCTTCAAGGCGAGTTACAGGATCGATAGTGATGGTCTGACTCATAGCTCAGGCTCCAAAGCGGGTAAGCGCTGGAATATCGAGCGCGCCGCCAGTTACCAACGCAGTAAGCGTGGTGTGAAATGTGTCAGCCGAGGGCGGACAGCCGGGAAGGAAGACGTCCACTTTCACAAATTCGTGAATGGGGCGCACCACCTTGAGCAGCTTCGGCACGACTACACAGGGAATCTGCTGCTGGAAGTCGGCATTCTCAATGTAGGCGCGATCGAGAATCGCTTCAGGCCCGATGGGGTTGCGCATCGAAGGCACGTTGCCCGCTACCGCGCAGTCGCCCATGGCGACTAGAAGTTTGGAGTGAGCGCGAATCTTCTTGATCTTCTTTTCGTCGTCCACCGAAGCTACCGCGCCTTCGACAAGGGCGATGTCTACCTCGTCGGGAAACACCTTGGTATCGACGATGGGACTATAGACCACGTCGACGAACTCAGCCAGCTGGATGAGCCGTTCGTCCATGTCGAGGAACGACATGTGACAGCCGGAACACCCGTCCAGCCAGACTGTTGCCAGTTTCAGTTTGCTCATTGCGCTTCCCTCATCAAGTTCAAGTAGGGCAGAAAATCGGGATACTTGGGATGATCGGAGCCAACTTTGCTCTTGTCGAACAAGGCTCCGGTGGGGCACACCTGCACGCATTTACCGCAACGCGTGCAACTGGACTTACCCCATTCATCATGCAGATCGCTGATGATCATCGAGTCAATGCCGCGTCCCATCACATCCCACACATGCGCGCCTTCAATCTCCGCACAGACGCGTACGCAGCGGGTACACATGATGCAGCGATTGTGATCGAGAGTGAAGCGCTCATGCGATGCGTCGACCGGCAACTCAGGGTTGCGATAGGGTAAGCGAACATGCGTTACGCCTTGATCCTGCGCCAGAGATTGCAGCTCGCAGTGTCCGTTCGATACGCAGACGGAGCAGATGTGATTGCGCTCGGCGAACAGAAGCTCAAGAATCGTCTTGCGATGTCTCTTCAGCCGGTCCGATGTGGTAGTGACTTCCATGCCTTCTTCGACGGTGGCCACACAGGCAGGCAAGAGCTTGTTGGTGCCCTTGATTTCAACGACGCACATGCGGCATGCGCCCACGTCGCTGAGGCCGTCGAGATGACAGAGGGTGGGAATGTCGATGTTGTTTTCGCGCGCCACTTCGAGAATCGTCTGGCCGGCGCGAGCACTAACATTGTTCCCGTCGATGACCAGTGTTTTTACGTCGGTTGCGACCGGGCTCATGCCACCACCTCCACATTAGTTTCGGCGGCCACGGGGGCTTTAATGTTGCATACGCCGGCCGGACAGCGTTTGTGAACGATGTGTTCGATGTACTCGTTTTTGAAGTAGCGGAGCGTGCTGAGCACCGGATTGGGAGCGGTTTGGCCCAGACCGCACAAGCTCGTCTCCTTAATGGTTCCGCAGAGATCGACGAGCAGGTCGAGGTCGGCCATGGTTCCCGAACCGTCGCAGATGCGCGACAGCAGTGTATGCATTTGCGCAGTGCCCGCGCGGCAGGGAATGCACTTGCCGCAGGACTCGGTCATGCAGAACTCGATGAAGAAGCGCGCCACGTTGACCATGCAGGACGTGTCGTCCATCACGATCATGCCGCCCGATCCCATCATCGAACCTACGCTAATTAGGGCATCGTAGCTGATGCCGATGTCGAGCATGTCAGCGGGAATGCAACCGCCGGAAGGACCGCCGGTCTGCACCGCCTTGAAGGTATGTCCGTCAGGAACGCCGCCACCGATGCCTTCGATGATCTTGCGGAGGCTGATGCCCATGGGCACTTCGACGAGGCCGGTGTTGGTGATCTTGCCGGTGAGGGCGAAGACCTTGGTCCCCTTGCTGCGTTCCGAACCCATGCCGGCAAACCACTTGCCGCCCTTGCGGATGATGGGGGCGATGTTGGCAAAGGTTTCGACGTTATTGATGAGTGTGGGACGGCCCCAGAGACCGCTCATGGCCGGATACGGCGGCCGTGGTTTGGGGGTTCCGCGCTTGCCTTCGATGGATGCGATGAGAGCTGTCTCTTCGCCGCAGACAAACGCTCCGGCGCCGAGGCGAATCTCAACATCGAAGTTGAAGGGCGTGTTGCAAATATTGTTGCCGAGCAGACCGCGCCGACGTGCTTCACGGAGGCAGTTAGTCAAGCGCGCGACGGCGAGGGGATACTCGGCGCGGACGTAGACATAACCTTTGCTGGCTCCGACAGCGTAGGCCGCGATGGCCATGCCTTCGAGTACGCGTTGCGGATCGCTCTCAAGCACGCTGCGATCCATGAATGCACCGGGGTCGCCTTCGTCGCCGTTGCAGATAACGTATTTTACGTCGCCGACCGACTTGGCTACGGTGCCCCACTTCAAACCGGTGGGATAACCGCCGCCGCCACGACCGCGCAGGCCGCTTTCCGTGATCTGTTTGATCACGTCTTTGGGTTCCATCTCGGTGAGGGCTTTGACGAGAGCCTGGTAGCCATCGCGCGCGATGTAGTCGTCGATCTTTTCCGGATCGATGTGGCCGGAGTTTTCAAGTACTACGTGAACCTGCTGATCGAAGTGTTCGCGCAGGTCGCATTGCAGGGACTTGATGGGTTCGCCGCCGAGGCTCGCGATTACGGCTTCAGCGTTGCTCGACTCGACGTGCTGATAAAGAATCTCTTCAGGGTCGACCAACACCAACGGGCCAGCAGCACAAAGGCCCATGCAACCGGTGCGGCGCACGAAGGCTTTTTTACCGGAGGCGGAAGCGGCCTTGGTGAGCGCATCGCGCAGTTGATCGGAGTGCTGGCTGAGACAGCCGGTGCCCATGCACACATTGATCTCGTGATCGAACTTCGCGTTTTCCTGGCGAACGGAGTCGGCTATTTGTTCAAGCTCTTCGATGTTCATTCAACCGCCCACCTTTCCAACTGCTCGAGCATTTGTTCGCTGGTCGCGAGGCCCTGCAACTCACCGTCGTGGAGCACGACAGGAGCGCGGCCGCAAGCGCCGACGCAGCGAGCTGTCATAAGACTGATTTTGCCGTCTTTCGTGGTCGTACCATGCGGTATGCCCAGACGCTGTTCAGCGGCAGCTACGAGCTTGTCGGTACCCTTGATGTAGCAGGCGGTTCCGGTGCAGATAGTCATGGTGTGTTTGCCCGGCGGCTTGAGGCTGAAGTAGTGGTAGAACGTAACTACCCCATAGGCCTGGCTCAAAGGCACTCGCAGAGAGCGCGCCACGAACCGGATCGCGTCATCGTCGAGATATCCGAACGAAGACTGCACGGTGTGGAGTGTCTCAATCAGCGCGTGACGGGCAAAGCCATTTTTGCGCATGGTGCCGTTCACGATCTTCCAACGTTTATCGTCGCTTGGCAGCGGCGGAGGTGTGAATGCTGGCACAATTCCTCCCAAAATGCTGACTCGGTTTACGTAGAGATGACATAATTTCCCCGCGCCCTTGTCAGAATAAGTTCTACGTTGCGGAGCATACCATCAGCCGTGACGAAGGTCACGGGCTATATAAGGAAATCCCAAGGGGTGGAACAGGAAGACACTTTCTTCTGACTGAGCGTTCAGGAGTAATTGCTTTTGAACCAGTCACATCGGTGGATAGGCCGATTCCGTGTCGGAAGTCACATCCTCTCGTTACTTCGACATTTCATAATTCGGACGACGCGGTCTGGGCCATCCCGCGCTTTTCTCAATTCGCATAGGCATAGTCGGCTCTAAATCTACGCTGAGTTATTGTCCATTTAGCCGAGCGGCGGCAGATGGTCGGAGATGCCGAAGAGGAAGATCACGCCGATGATGCAGCTATAGGCTGCGCCCGTCCACGCGATGATGTGGTAGAAGCGCGGATGGTGTCCGCTCACCTTGAAAGCTCCGCCCATCGACGCGGTCATCAGGGCATTCATGGCAACCAAACCGACGGCAAATGCGGCCAAGCCCAGCATTCCCCGCGACGTGCCGCCGAGGTTTGCCGTCAGGAAGAAGAGGGCTAGTTGGCTGGGAGTTTCCGCGCCGACGCCGTGCAACACGCCGATCAGGAAGACCGATTTTCCGTTGTACATCCATTGAAAACGCTGTGGTCGAGGAATTTCGTGGTTCCACAAGCGGCGGAATCGCCACGCAAACCAAAGGATGCCATTAATGGCGATTGCAAGGCGGCTCTCAATGCGGCTGTGGCTATGACCATGGGCGTCCTCGCGCAGAATGCCCGCCACGACGCCGATTCCCAAGACGATCAGGGTTAGTCCAATCAGGCGCTCCGTCCAGTGATCGAGGCTCTCGGGCAGGCCCAAATGTAGCTCGAGAACGGCAACTCCGAGGGCGGCTACAGTGAAGGCGTGGCCGAGCGCATAGGTCATCCCGAGGCGCAGACCGCTTCGCCAGTTACGCTGCACGGCGGTGATGTCGGAGATGGCAGCCAGATGGTCGTAGTCGAAGCCGTGACGCAACCCCAGCAACAGGCAGGAGCCCAGTGCAGCATCGAGTTTCCAGTCGCCCAGAAATAGGGTCACGAGGAAAGTATAGAGCAGACCGACGCCGCTGAGAGCGACAAGCGTCACGCGGCTTGACGAAGTTTTAGCCGGAGGTGGCGGATGTCCAGTTAACGTGCAGTAACCGGGTGGATTTCGTACCCGGTGTAGTCTATTTTGATCACAGTT
>Ga0302140_10000175_pt1 | contig 74291 bp, 72 predicted proteins | sample I_Bog_E1_1_FD_202095 | JGI IMG/M metagenome (GOLD analysis project Ga0302140, IMG submission 202095) | Peat permafrost microbial communities from Stordalen Mire near Abisko, Sweden - I_Bog_E1_1 | ecosystem: Environmental > Terrestrial > Soil > Wetlands > Peat | place: Sweden: Abisko, Stordalen... | reverse complement strand
GAACAAGTCAAGACTTTTTGCGAACGCGAAAATAGGCGGGATTCAGGAGCCTATCTGGCTGAGAGACTCCGCCTTGCTTTCTCAGCGCCCTGACGTCTTCTGTGGAAATGGCGTTACGAGACTGCTGACGCCTGCCTTGGTCTGCCTCGGCGGGTTCCGGTGGCCCACGTTTGCTCTGCGGCGGCGGTTTCGGCAGACGTTGAATGCTCGTGGCGGCAGGGTGTCCCGGCAGACCGCCGACTGGTAGAAAGCGACGCTTTTGGGCCCCTGCCTGTCCGGTCTCTGTCCCAGATCTTCCTCCCCTCGGGCTCCCTGCCAGGTCCGCGCGACAGATCGCTCTCTTCGCTCGGGAGCACGCGCATTTGCTAAACTGTCAGGTCAAGCAGATGCGCAGCCATGGGCCGGGGAGAACGCCTTTGACGCGAGGAGCAGAAAGGAGAAGCGGTGTTCACCTTCATCGATCGAATGAACCGACAGACGCCGCTGGAAGCCTTGCCTGGCGAACAGGTAGAGGCTTTGCTGCTGCGGAACCGGATCCCGCCAGCCTCGGTGATCGTGCTCCGCGACGGCGAGCCGATACACGAGTCCCATGTTGTCGAGCCCGCGCGTGCTTATGTCGCTAACCTGATAGAGGGCTACGACATTTCCACGATCCGTGGCGCCTACGAGGCCTTGGCCGACGACTCGGCTTCCGAGGGTACGGCGTACATCAAGAAACGGCTCCACCTGACAAGGACTGGCGGGATCGAGGTCGAGGCTGCTCGTTTGACGCTCGGTGAAACCGCACAGCATGTCGAGGACACGATAGTCGACACGTGTCGTGAGTTTGACCTGATTCGCCCTGGCGATGGTGTTCTTATCGCTTTGTCTGGGGGCGTCGACAGCAGCTCGCTTTTGCTTGCGCTTTCGGCCGCGGCCAAGCGCTTGCCGGATTTTCGCCTCGTGGCGGTGACGTTCGAGGATTTTGACAGCGAGACCTCGCCGACTTTCACGCACTCCAATGAGTTGGCCAAGCGCCTGGGCGTGGAACACCACCTAGCCCCGGCCGCACTCGCGCAAGAAATATTTCACTTGAACGTGCCCCTTCGTCAAGTCCTACCGTTTCTAATGGGCACTCCCGCGGCGCATCAAACGATGTATATTGACCATCACACGACGCGCCGCGTACTCGAGGTGATGGCGGAAAGGCTCTCCCTAAGTCGGATCGCGCTTGGACTGCATACGACCGACCTGGTCGCCGGACTCTTGAACGGCGTCATGAGTGGTTACAACATCGCGAGCCTGCCGTTGCGGTCCGTCGGCAGCACCACCTACATCTATCCTCTCGCCTTCGTCACCAAACGAGAGCTCCACCTTTACCACCTGTTCAAAACGGGTAAGCTGGCGCGGCACTCCAATCCCAATTCCTGGGAGCTAAAGCCAACCGACCGGAATTTTTACTACTACCTCGGGGACTGTCTGCAATCTTCCTGGCCCGGACTGGAAATCTTGATGTTCACTGCTCACCAGTGGCGCCTTCGCAGACAACCACCTCTTTCCTACGTTGAGTGCCGGAACTGTGGTTCCGCCTTACTAGAGCAGCCATTTACAAGCCTGACGGGCGGCGAGTGCGACGCATGCGCAATTCTACGTGCCCATGGGTTTATCCGGGAGGAAGTAAATGAGCCCATTTGACGGTGATCAGCACTTTCCGATTCTGACTGAGATCTCGATAGCGCCTCTTCAGTCGCACTCGGTTGTCGGCGGTCGTGAAGTCTTCGCGGTTGGCGAGGACTTTGTTTTTTCGAACGACGGATTCCCCAAACTTCAGGCATACCCTGGCGAGATGTTGCCGGAACTCAGCGGCCGGCAACGTTTTCCGGTCCCGGATCGAGTGGGCGAGTACTGCTCCCGTGAGGACTTTGAGAAGTTACCCAAATACATGGCACAGTGGGTGCATTGGCCCGAGCGGGTCCAATGTGTACTTGAGGGCCGGTATGACCAGCTGCGACCGGCCCATTTCGAAGGCATTTTCACTCTGGTATGTAACTTCAAGTGTCCTCACTGCACTAGACGCGTCACGCGAACTCGCTGGGTTTCGGGAGGCGCGTGGGATAACAACACGCCGGTTGACGAGCGAAACACGATGTTTCCCAAGGGCCTTCAACACGCCATCGACGAAATTGCGAGTTTTCGTTCAGATGAACAGATGGGAATCGTTTGGGGTGGGGGCGACCCCACGGCAAACCCATTCTCCTATGACGGTATGCTTTACGCTCGAAGGCTCGGCATAAGCGCCAGCTTCCTCACTAATGGCGTCTTTCTTGACGTGGAGAAGGCACTCGATGCCGATCCTATATTGGTCCGGATAAGCCTCAACTGTGGCACTGAGGAGGCTTACCGTCGATTCCACGGCTATCCGAAGGGATGGGACTATTTTGATCGAGTGAAGTCGAAGATACGAGAACTGGTACGGCGGAAGCTTGAGCGGCGGGCTCGCACGTTGGTTGGAATATCACTGATCGTTGACGAACGCAACATGCTGGACGTTGTAGAAGCGGCCAATGAGATCCGGAATGTTGTGGCAGAAGCCGGCCCTGGAATCGATTACGTCATCGCAAGACCAGTGTTCAACTATTCCCACTTCGACCGAGGCTACGCCCTGCTGAAGAGCGACACGAAGGATCGCGCGTTCGCATTGGTCTCTGAAGGTGGCCCGGTCTGGCAGACATTGCGCGACGTCGGCATCCCTCTGATTTTGATAAAGGACTCTTTTGATGCCCCGCCACCAGATAGCCTTTACGACGACTCTCGATGCCTAGCTTATGGGATGTGTGGCGAGATCCGGCACAACGGGGATGTGCAGCTGTGCTCGGATTCGTACGGCAACCCCGAATACACGGTAGGAAACCTCTTTGAGCAGAGTTTGGACAGCATCTGGAGGTCGGAGCGCAGGAAGAGTGTCCTGGACCGAGTCAACCGCGAAGAATGCTACAGACTGAAATGCCCGCACAATTCGCGGGGCCACCACCACAATCGTGTATTCCACCAGATCGAGCGCAGGCGGAGGGCTGGCGAGATGCAGGTCGTGCAGCGCTGGATCCAAGATCTTAAGGAAACGACGCTGCCTTTGGGCCACTCGTTCTTTATTTGAAAGCTCGTTCGATATTCATCTAGGTTTTTAGGAGCATCTGTATGATTGATAGACACTTACTTCTCGATAACTTTGAAGCGACCGCACGCAGTCTGGCGCGAAAGGGCGTCGATATCGAGATGCTGCAGGAGACTCGCGGTATCCTTGAGCGGCGCAAGGCGGTTACGCGGAAGTTTCAAGATCTCAGGACGGACATGAATGCCAAGTCCGAAGAGATTGGACGCCTGTTCCAGTCGTCACGGAAAGAGGAGGCGGAGCAACGGAAGGGTGTAGTGGCGGATCTCAAGAGAGAGATTGCCGATGTCGAAAAAGAGCTTCGCGAACTGGAGGATCGTGCGAACTACCTCGTGATGCGGATTCCAAACCTCCCATCGGATTCATGTCCGGACGGCACGGGAGAGCAGGATAACGTTGTGCTGCGAACGGAAGGCTATGACGAGTCCTGTTATCAGGGCAGAACTTGGAAGCCACACTGGGAAATCGGCCAATCCCTTGGCATTTGGGACGGTGAGCGAGCAGCCAAGATCAGCGGTGCGATGTTCGCGCTTCTTCGAAAAGACGGTGCGAAACTGCTGCGGGCCCTCGTCAAGTTCGGTCTGGACCTCAACGCCGAAGAATATGAAGAGATTCTCCCGCCGCATTTTGTGCGAAGCGAAACATTCACGGCGACTGGACATCTTCCGAAATTCGAGATGGACGCCTACAAGCTGCGCGATGACGACCTGTGGGCAATCCCGACAGGAGAAGTTCCGCTAATGAGTCTGCATCGCGACGAGATTCTTAGTGAGAGCGAACTACCGAAGCGGTACATGGCATACACGGTTTGTTTCAGGCGAGAAGCTGGGAGTGCAGGCAAGGATACGAGAGGCATGCAACGCCTTCACGAATTCCACAAGGTGGAAATGCTCAAGCTCTGCACGCCAGAACAAATTGAGCACGAATTCGACGCGATGCTCGCTAATGCCGAACGAGCACTGAAGTTGCTGGGACTACCTTACCGAGTGGTGGACCTATGCGCGGCAGATCTGACCTTCTCATCTGCTCGTATTTATGACCTGGAAGTGTACTCGCCCGGTGTCGATCGCTGGTTGGAGGTCTCTTCAGTTGGGATCTTCACTGATTTTCAAGCCCGTCGAGGGAATATTAAGTTCCGTCGCGAGAACGGTAAAGTCGAGTTCGTCCACGCGCTCAACGGTTCGGCCATGGCGACACCACGAGTTTGGGCCGCGATTATCGAGCATGGGCAACAGGCAGACGGCTCGGTCCGCATTCCGGATGTCCTAGTCCCATTTATGGGTAAGGACGTGATTCGATAGCGATGGGCCCACGAACGGCTCCCAGTCACAGGAGATGCTGTGTTTCCCTGGGCTCGAGCCAAGTGAGGCCGATGCGCCTCTCCCTTTGAAAATGGCAGCTGATCACCATTCATCATTGTTCGAGGCAACCGCCACGGCAGACGGCCTCGGTCGGCGGCTCTATCCTATCCCGGATGAGGTCTGCCGATACGGGGAGTTCGGTGAATTCGAGCGGTCTCGGAAAGAGTCTGGGCAGTGGGTCTTCTGGAACGACAGAGCGGACTTAGTGCTGGCGGGGCGCTACCACGATGTCAAACCGCTTCACGTCGAACTGTCACCTACCTATCTCTGCAATTTCGCTTGCCCATGGTGTAGCTGCCGCACTGCTCGGGAGGACTGGTCGGACGAAGATGTGTTCAACCATCCAAATGCGACAGAGAGCACGGTGATGCGGAACCCAAGCCTGCAGAGCATCTTGGAGCATCTGGCAGCCTACGGTATTGGCATCCAATGGGTGGGCGGCGAGCCGACCATGAACCCGCTGCTATACCCGGCGGCCCTTCGCGCTGACGCGCTGGGCCTAAAGCAGTGTCTTTTCACAAACGGCAGCCTTTTGGATCTGAGGCGAATCGAAACACTCTTCGATGCCCATCTCGTGTTCGTTCGGGTCAGCTTGGACGCGGCGACACCCTCTGTGCATGAGATTCACCATGCATACCGAGCGGAGCGTAATTATGCTGCGCGAGTCATTGAGAATGTGCGCACACTAATCCGGGTACGGCGTGAACGTCGCTCAGCAACGATGATTGGCATTTCCCTCGTGGTAGACGAACGGAACCTACATGATGTTGTTCCAACAGCAAGATTTGTGAGGCAGTGCTGCGAGGAGTTCGGCCCGGGGGCAGTAGACTACGTAATCATCCGACCAACTTACCAGTTTTATAAAGCCCAGGTTCAGCTTGGCCCCGATACCCGCACGCGCCTGCAAGAACTGGTGTGCACCGGTGCCGAGGTGGCCGAGTTGCTGCGGGAAGTAGGTGTGAAGGTTGTCGCCCCTAAAGACAGCTTCCAAGACGAAGGCGCGTTCCCAGCGTCCGTAGCGTCCGGTGCCTGCTTGTCATGCGGTTGGTTTGCCGAAGTGACACCCTCCGGAGACATGGTGGTGTGCTCTGATCGGTACGGTAACCCGGAGTACTTCATCGGAAACCTAGCTGCCAATTCCATTGACGACATTTGGCGTGGAGATCAGCGCCTGAAGGTGTTACAGTTCGCCGAGCGTACGTCATGTTTTTCGTCTCGTTGCCCTCGCAACGGCCGCGGTTTCCACCTCAATCGCGTCTTCCACGCCATAGAGCTTTGTCGGCGGCAGGGGCGGATCTCCGAAGTTCGTAAGTGGATTGAGGATCTACGTATGGTTCTGCCTCGACCTGAACATTCTTTCTTTCTCTGAGACATGAATGAGCCCTATTGGATTCGGCACTTGGCCCCTAGGTGGGCAGGCGTATGGACCAGTCGTAGCCGGAGCGGCCGTCGAGGCTCTGTCGACGGCGCTCGATTCTGGCATCCGCCTGTTCGACACTGCGGACATATACGGGAATGGGCGGGCGGAGGAGTTCCTCGGCCGTGTAATTTCGAAACATCCGGACACGGTGATTGTTTCCAAAGCGGGATATTTGACAGAGAATGGCAGCGAGCAGTCATTCTCCGCCACTCATCTTCGAAGTGCATTAGAGGGTTCGCTACGGCGCTTGGGACGTGACGAACTCGACGTGTTCCTGCTGCATAGCCCGCCTGAAGCCGTTCTTGCCTCCGGCGATGCCTTTCTTGTGCTTGACCGCCTTCGAGAGGAGGGGCTTGTGAAGCGTACTGGAGTCTCGCTGCGAACCGTGGACTCTTGGAATCTCGCGTTGAAGTGGCCTCAGTGCGAAGTGGTTGAAGTCATTCTGAACCTGCTCGATCAGAGACCAATGGATGCAGGGCTTCTGGACCGGGCAGCGGAGTCTAACATTGATGTGATTGCTAGGGTGCCACTCTGTTTCGGATTTCTCAGCGGCAAGCATACCCCCGGTGCCTCATTCGAACCGAATGACCAGCGCAGTCGCTGGCCACGAGTACAGCTAGATGCTTGGATTGAGGCGGCGGAGCGATATCGCTTCTTAGAACGTAATGATCGGTCGCTTGCCCAATCTGCTCTTGCCTTCTGTTGCTGCCTGCCTGGCGTTCGTTGGGTCATCCCGGGCATGAAATCCGTCGGCCAAGTCTTGCACAATGTCCGAGGCGGATGGGAGGAAAACCGGTTGAGCATCCAAGAACTGCAAACCGTAAGGCGCGTTTGGCAGTGCATCTCCCACCTGCCACCCGGCAGCACCTCTAAGACCTAGACCAAGGGGGTCTACCCATCCGATTTTCAATCGGTTGATGAAATGGCAAAATGCAGCAGGAGTTCGGCTGCATTTTCGATCACGTTATGGTTGATGATTTCAAAGCCGTGGGTATTCTGCGTTGGGAGGGCCACGAGGCAAGCTGTCGCCGCAGCGCCATAAAGAATGGTCCGACTTGCATCTGATCCGAGCCGCTCAAAGTAGGCTTTCTGTATCGGCAACCCTCGCCTCTGAGCTGTCGCAACTAATCGTTCACAGAGCGCGGTGCTGAGCATCGTCCGGCCTTCACCATAAACGATGACTGGGGCGTCGCTGAGTTCGACGTCGTACTCAGCTTCAGCAGGTCCCACATCCACCGCAACGAATAGGCTGTCAGGCTGTCTGTTCGCGAGAAATGCTGCTCCCAACGCTCCGTTCTCCTCGGCGGTTGTCATCGCCAGACTAATCGTTGCCTTTAGCGCCTCCCTTTGCGCCTGCAGCTTTTCGGCCAGGCTTAGAGCTACAGCAATGGCGGCTCTGTTGTCTAAGAAGAATCCAGACAAATAGTTATGGAAGCGGAATAGGCTGCGGCGGCATTTGTGAATGACAACGCGTGTGCCAGGGTGGACACCGAGGTCGATCAGTTCGGCTTTTGTCCTGCCAGTGAAAACGTACACATTCTCCCAAGTTAGAGCCTTGCCGCCCCCATCCGGTTGGGCTACCCAAATCTTACTGGATTCGGACGTGACGTGTGCTGAGCCGAACGAGAGTATGCCGGGGATTCTTTCAGCTCCAACGATCAGATCTACGGGACCCTGACCAATGCTGGCAGGATAGAACCCACCCAGCCCCGAAATCCGGACCTGACCCGATGAATCGATCCGCTTGACTACCATTGAGATCTCATCCATGTGGGTCAGGATTGTGATTGCTGGGAGAGGGCTCGGGTTGCTCGGGCGGACGAGGCCGATGACATTACCGCACGCATCAGTGGTCACTTCATCGCATAAGCGTTCCAGTTTCGCCGTCACGAAGCGGCGAAGTTCGTCTTCTAGGGCGCTTGGCGCGTAAAGCTCGGTAAGCTCCTGCAACAGTTGGTCCACGCATTCTCCTAACGATGCCCGCTATTCTACATGGTGCCGGCCATTCCGGCACTGCCCATATCAGTTGCTGCGGACTGTAAGCGCCCCGATGCCGTCCTTGTGGAGATCGTCCGGCCTGAAGCTGGACAGGATTGCCCAGCCGTTAACCATTCCTGGTTTTCCGTGTGGAGACGGGGAGAAACGGCCTCCGGTGACCGCCGCCGGCGCGCACAGAGCCCGGCGTTCGGCGGCGTTTCCGGCTAGGTACACCACAACCGACGCTTCCAGACCTGCAATGACGTGCGCGGTCTCCGCCGTCACGCTGCGGTCCCTACTGTGAACGTCGGATCGCCGAAGGCGTAGTTCACGCCAGGGAAGCTGATCGAGCAGTGCCCAACCTGGAGTTCTCCATTGCGCCACTAGTGATCATGTACCGACGCTGGCCCTCTCTGCCGGCAAGCTCCGGCCTATCCCTCCGGATACGAGCCTCGACCGTGGCGGCTCAAGTCTCGACCATGTGCACCGCGGGCGCCATGATCTCGGGAGTGGTGAAGTGCTCATCGGCAAGGACCGCGGCCAACATCGGCTGATTGAAGGAACATGCCGAATTTCCCTTGGTCCAGGATAGCCAAGCGGTGCCCGTGCGCTGGGATACGCGTCTTTGGAAGAAACCACGATAGAGCGGGCCAAGGGCCGACGATTCTCGGAATCTCGAGGGTCGAGAAGAGTGTCAGGCCGCCGTTTGCTCCGGATTGGCCCACGCGGCCTATTCGATCTTAAGTTCAAGGGCGTCGAGGTCTCTGGGGCTACAAGACAATGATTGTTCCATCGAGGAAGCCCAACTGGTGCCGCACCCTCCAAAAACCCTCCATTAGAACACCTGGCGAAACGAACCCTTGTTTTGTTGGCGTTTTTCCATACCCTGAATCAACGCCGTGCGCAGTTATATTACTGAAAACAAAACATTGCCCCAACTTCCCAAGCTGGACGTCGCGGGTTCGAGCCCCGTCTCCCGCTCCATGTTTTCAATAGCTTACGAAGAAATCAAATGCCCTCCATACCCTCCATTAAGTAGCAAGCCTCCTATTTTCAAATGCTTGCCGAGTTCTCTTGGTTTAGCTCCCCGCCGCGTTCACAAATGGCTCGGGAACTCCAGATGAGCGACTGCTAAACAATTGATTTTGTTGATTCGTGAAATGTGACGTCCAGCTTGAGTGCAGGGCGTTCTGGGCCTCCGAAGAAACCTGGTACTCGGATTTCTGGATCGACTTCGCGCGGTAGAACAGTCGCCTGGCAAGCAGGTGCGCGAGCTGCCATGGACTTACGCGAATTCGAAAGCTAAAAATTGTCTAACCGACACGACAACGACCTGAACGGCGGTATCCCGCCATCGTGAAGGCGCTCGCCACGATGCCAGACGATACTGTCATCGACGAGCCGCTTAACGCAACATGTATTTAGCGGCGCGAATCCGGAAACGTTCGCATCAGCCAGCTGGGGAAGTCCTCATAACTGAGCAGCTGACCTCCGGCGCGAACGAACTCCGCGTCGGTTTCTGGCTCCATCGTCCGTGAAAGCGGAGCGAGTTGCTCCCTCGTCAGGTTTACGACACAGGCCATGTGGCTCAAGGCCATGGCTTGGGCCTTGGCTACGAGCAGGTGATCCCGCAGTTGATTCCGGTTCTGATGCAGCGTTGCGCGGAGCTTGTCGTGATCCAACAAATGATTCATCTTGCATTCGATCAGGACGTTGCCCGCGCTGCCCTTTAAGACAAGATCCAGCTCGGCTTTCGGAAGTTTGATGCCGTCATCGAAATCGATATCGCGTTGTGCCAGGTGCCACGCTAGAGCCGCGGCGAGCGTTCCATCGTGCAGTTCGAACGCTTGGGTGAGTGCACCGGTAGAATAGAAAGCCGATATATAAGGAGCCCTTCGTCTGCATTTGGGACAAAACAGGTCCATACCTATGTGCGACGTTTGAAGACTCCCAAAGACGCCGGTTTCGCCGCACTCCGCACACCAGAAATACAGAGGCCCGGCGTGCTCAAGGAACCTGTCGTCGTGCAGTTGGAGAACCACGCCTGCCCAATCGTCATGGTGCACACCCCTGATCGTTAGTAGGCGCGCAAAGTGTGCGACGAGCCAGTCGACGATTTGCGCCTTGAATCTTTCCAGGTCAATCACATCCTTCAGGGCATCGAGGTGGAACAGCAACTGCTGAACGGGCTTCCTTGATTTGTCCGCCTGCCACAGGGCGGAAAGCGCCTCGCCAAGGAGCGAAGCTGCAGGGCGCCAGTCTATTCCCGAATAGTCCTTTACGGCTTGGCGGAGCGCGGAACGATCTATCGGCCGTGGCCCGTTCACAAGTTCTAGCAAGGACGCGTTGGCCGCCACCGTGTTGAGGATAGCCAGCGCGAAAGCGTCTTGCAGCGTTTCTGCGAGAGCAGCCTGCACAGACTCCACGCGCTGTTGGCCCTCAGCCATGCGTTCGGGCTGGGGGCTATGGGCTGCGTAGTTGGCGGCGAGGGCCTTCAGGCTGCGTCGAATGCGCTTCGGGCTGTCGCTCAGGAACGGAAGCCCTCCGGCCGCGATCGTAACCGCCGAGCCCTCGATCGGAATCTCCAGCCGCGGGAAGAGTTCGGTTCTGTGCAGCAGCAACACTTTGCTTGCGACGGGATCAGTGAGGCACGCTTCGAGCAGGACGGCGAACGGTCGGTTCTGCCGGGCATGGGCACAAAGGTCACGGATGGTGGCCTTAGGCGGCTCGCGGTGTTGCTCGTAAGGGGATGACTTCATGGCTCTAGATCCGCCCGGATATTCACGAGGTCGAACACACTCTTGCCTTTAAGGGCTGTGCCGTCCGCGATGCGGCGGTCAATCGGCGTGTAGATGTCTTCAAGCGCGGCGTCCTCGCATTTTGCAGGATCGATCCGCAAGTCGTCCCGCAGGAACGCGCGTAGCGCTTCCCTGGCTTTTCGGAAACGATCGTCACGGATGTCGAGGCGGAAAATGTCATTCAGAATCGCCGCCTGAGGCGGAGCACCTGCAGGGATCGAGAATCGTGCACCAAGCACGAAAACGACCTTGCTTTTAGGCCTCGCTGCCCTGTTCATGAGGGTTCACCTGCTCAATGTCACACCGCGGTCCCTAGCACGCCGAGGTACAACGTCTTGCCAAGCGTCCCGATGATCGTGATGGCGGCGGCGACCTCGTCGGCGGAGACGCGAACCTTCCGGCCGATGATGGCGCCGGGATCGTTTGCCTTTTGCACGTAGTCTTCATCAATGACGCCCATTTTGTGGGCGAGCAAATGGCGTTTCTGGAAGACTCGGCACGCGGTTTCCAAGTCCGCAGCCGAGAGGCGATCAGCGAAGTCGAGTCCGAAAACCTCCAGTACGCGCTTGCGCGCCCCGACGAGGCTTTGGAATCGGATCTCCGTCCCTCTGCTCTCGCAGACTTCGCGGCCAAAGCCGTCGAAAGCCGAGACAATATTCTCCAGCGCGTCGCCGATGAGATGCTCCGCCAAGTCCTTGTCCACCGACTCAGCCAGGGCCAGCTCTTTCTTCGCCAGTTCAAGATTCTTGCTCAGGATCTGGACGGAGTTGTGGGCGCCACAATCCGGGCACCAGCCGAAAACTCCGTAGATCGCAAACCGCAAGGTGCACTTGTCGCAGACCACTTCGGTTTCGAGTTCCTTTTCGCGGTAATGGCGTATCGGATGCGGGCCGTCTCGCGTGACCTTCATGCTGATGCCGATGCCGAACGCACCGCGGGGCGGGTGGTCGAACTCCATGTCCTTGAGGTCCTCATGAATCGCGTCGGTGACCTGTCGGATCACTACGGACTTTGCGTATTCGATCTGGGCCTTGGTGGTGAAGTCGCTCATTGGGGCGGAGTGGCCGCAATAGGGGCAATGGCAGGGCACGCGCCCCTTGAGGCCGGTGCCGGGTGTGATCTTGAAATAGCCCTTGCAGACCTTGATCGGACATTCTCGGCCGAGATAGCCGTCCTTGTCGGGCTTGATGGGAATGTTGAACCGATTCGGAAGACTCTCTACGTGGCGCATCAGACCTCCGGACTGCACCGTCTTGGCTGGAACACTCTCATTATAGGATGTTCCGGTCAACGTTCCTGCGGGATCGATTCGCCCCGGTGTGTCAATTGCTCATTCACTCGGAGCCGCGATTTTGCTCGCGTTGTTGCGGCAGCGCATCAGCGGTCAGTGCCAGTATGAGTCCAGAAGCCGCACGGGGCCACCAGCGGCCTTTTTTCGTTCAACACCGCCGCAATGGGGTGGGGATGCCTTCTACTGATAGTCATTCGAGTGTGAGTGTTAGGCCGGTTTGCCTCGCTGGTCGACCCGGCCGTCGGTTCCGCTGCCTGGGGCGACTAGGATCATGGCGGTTCTTGAGGTATAGTCGTCTCGACAGCTCTGCCCAGACAAAACGCCGGGCCTTTTAGCTATGACAAAACGAATTCGGCTTCACGATAGCGCGGGGGCCGCCATGAACATGGCCGAGGTCCCCGGCGATGTTCCGGTAGAAAACCTCCTTCCCGCGATAGTCGAAAAGTTGAACCTGCCCAAGGTCGCGCCGGATGGGCGGCCTGTCGATTATCGCCTCTATTATCAGGATCGGCCACTTCCAAGTGAAGAAACCCTGGATTCGGCCGGTGTCATGGATGATGCGACGTTGATGGTCGTCAGGGAAGCCGTTTTCGCCTGCTTCCCACCGGGAACGCAGATTACCCTTGCGGATAAAAGAACGGCCAGCATCGAGAACATTAAGGCGGGAGATCGTGTCTTGTCCTATGACGCAGAACGGGACAGGTTCGAGGCCAGTGCGGTAAAGAGTTTGCTGGCCGATCACGCATCGAAGTACCTCGTCATTAACGGAACGCTACGCGTAACGGAGCCGCATCTGCTTTATGCGGACGGGGAATGGCGTCCGGCCCGTGACATTCGCGTGGGGCACCTACTCGCAACCCAGACCGGAGAACGTGTCTGGGTTTCGAGTATCCACACTGAAGATGTGCACGGTCTTGTCTACAATCTTCACCTCGCATCGAGGAGCCACACGTTTTTTGCTGAAGGAATCCTTGTTCACAACGCCGATGAAAAACTCGGATACGATTCTCAGGCCACCTCGCAGAGGGGGCCGATTTTTCGATAGCATTTGATCCGAGCTTTTCGCCCGACGAAGTCAAAGGCATCCTCACCGCCCTGGCGGATTATTACCGGGCGTGCGGGGGCGCAGGCCTGGAACTCGACTTCGATCTGCAGGAGGCCTCCGTCAGGGAGCCGGTCCATGCCTGAGAAAGAGACAACGCTCCGCCGGATTGTTGCGCGCGTGCGTTGCATGCTGCCGAAGGACTGGCTCGGGCGTGCGGGTAAACGATTCCGGCAAACCACGACGGCGATTTCCGATTTTTCGGAGCAGCATATCCGGCTCGGCGAAAAGGTTGACGCGGCCCCGGAGCTGGCCTGGAGGGCGCTTCAGGGAGCGGCGAGCGAAAAATACGCGAGGGCTCTCAAGGACTACGCGGAAGAAGAAAAAGATAAGCTCGATTCCGAGCTAAAGCGAAGGACGCTGGAAAGCAACGCGAGGCAGGCAAAAGCAACCGCGGACAAACTGGAATCGGAAGCGCGCATCGCCCAGCTCAATGAGATGGACGCGAGGCTGGCATTCTTCGACAAGCTCAGGCAGCGCAATGCGGTCCCTATATGGGATGACCAGGGAAATATGACGTTCGCAAGAGCCCCGAAGGATTATGATTGGGACGGCCTGCAGGACCGCATGCTGCGCCCGGGCGAACTTCCAAAGCTCAACGAACGCTCCGATGCTCCTATCAAGGAACCTGGGAATGCGTGAGGGCTGTAAGCGCTGCCGTCGACGCGCGGAACAACCTGGCATCACGGATTGTAGGACGGCTTAAACCACCAGGAGGAACGATAGACGATGCCCGCGCCGTAGGGCTCCCCCTTCTGCCAGGTGCGACGTTCCCACATCGATTGGCCGTCATAGAGTTTCGCGCTCTGGTGAAGCTTCTTGAAAACCGGCTCGGTGATGTAGGTGGAATAGCCTTGCTCCCGGATACTGCTGAGCTTGGCAGCGACGTTAGGGACTCCGCCTACCCAAATCAGATCGTTATCGTTACGCACGCCTGCGCGCGCCACCCGGATCTCGCCCGTGTCGATGCCCACCGACTGCGCAAAGCGGAAGGATGAGGTTTGCAGGCTCTTGTAAAACTCTTGGAAGGCAGGCTGCAGCACTTGTGTAAAAAAGTAATTAATCCTGAGTGCGGTCTTTGCCGCACTGGTGTTTTTGAAATTGCCGATGAAGACCCCCATCACCCGGTCACCGTCGAAACTGCGTATCTCGCCTCCGCCGGCTTTGATGAGCCGGCTCGTCCCGACCAGATAGGCTTTGTAAACCTCCGCTGCAATCTCGCGGTCGAATATCGCCAGTTCAGTCGAGTCAGCCAGGTCCGCGTAGAGGACCGTGGCGTCAAGCTTCACGCCGGAATTGCCGAGCGTAATGTCGTCGGTCTCGGGTACCACCTGGCCGTCGCGCAGGTCCCATCCCTCCTTGATGATCGCGTTCACCGCGTCGGCCAGCTCACCCTCCATAACGTTCATTTCGCAATGACGGTCTGGATACTCGGAGATTGCGACGAGAACAGAGCCACGGTTGCGCCCCATGGAATGATGGCAAGCGCCATGAGGATGAACGCCCATTTCAGCGCATCGAATTTCGCCGTAAGAATGCAGGAATTCCGCCAGACCTGCCCAAGCAGGTCTTTCACGCGGGACTCCTCCTCTTCCGCCCGGAAGTCATCGATGAAGTTGGTTTCGGTCCGGCGGGCGATTTCCCGAAAGTAGATCAGGGACTGATGGCCCCCGTCCAGGGACGGAAATGCCACGCGATACAAGAACCAGAGACTTCCACCGAGCATGGCAGCGGTGACTCCCGCGAGGGCGTACGACAGCACCAGCATCGTGGTAAGTGGCGGCGCCTTCGAAGTGAGGAGCGCAAGCATGCCGGTATCGATGGCAAGCAGGGCTGAAGCTTTGGCATCGACACGCGAGAAGAAGCTCAAGACCAGGCTGAGCTGATCGCGTGCCTCCTTGTGTTGGTCCTGAAGGCTTAGGACGGCGGGGCGCTTGTCTCCGCCATGCTGTGGTGCAGGTGCGGGGTTCATGCGATTGCCATCGCCCTAGGCGGCTCCATCTCGACCTTGGTATGCAGCCGGACGTTAAGTGCGTCGAGAACCTTTACAGCGCGTTCAAGCGTGATCCCGAAATATTCGTTCCGCTCGTCGCGCGACACCTGAGACTCGTGTACCGAAAGCCGCTTTGCCAGCTCGCGCTGCGAAATCCCTTTTGCAATCCGAAGCGAGATGAGCAGATGACCGAATCCCCGGAAGTTTTCGAGTTCCTCAAATTCTCCACGCTTCAGCCGTTCATAGCTCGCCACCTCTTCCTTTAATTGAAGATGAAATGATTCCATCGGGTCGATGACGCGTTTTATTTCTTCTTCGCCAAGCCCTGCCTCCGCAAGGCGTGCGCGATGCTCTGTGAGTCGCTGGCGTTCGTCAGCGAGACGGGCAGAGGCTTCTTGGTATTCAGCTTCGTTGCGAATCATGGCTGACCTCCATAAGTAATTTTCACGATGCCTCTCGGCTTTCCGTTGCGGCGACACTGCCGGAACGCCGAGGGAAATTCCAGTTCATTGCCGTACTTATCAAAAATCCCGCAGCCGATGCCGAGGCCGGGTACGTGCGGGTACAGTTCAACGCGGTACTGATGCCACATTGGCAGCTGCCTCTTCGGATAGCCGCGGTATGGCCTGCGGGACGCCGGGTCCCAGGTCCACACTTTGAACGGATCAAGCAGGTTCAGTTGCCGCGCCAGGTCTCCGGTTGCCAGCTGCTGCAGGCCGCAGACGAAGTAACCGTCGATGTCGTTGGGATGATCCTTGTCCTCGGCGAAGGAACCGTCCGCGTAAATTCCCCGGATGCCGACCGACCACAGCTGCCGCGTCAGGATCTCAAGGTTGGCGACCAGCTGCGCTCTCCAGGGCGCATCCCAATTCTCGGGACGCCCAGGATCGCCCGCGACCAGGACCGACTGCCGGAGTTCCTCGAACGAGACTTCGTAGTCTCCGGGCGCCAGAAGGCCATCGGCATCGAAATTCGGGATCATGACAGCGCCAGCGGAAACATTACATTAACAGGCTAGCCCAACTTGACACTAACGTCAAGCTTGCGTAGGATAGAGGCAAGGTGCGCGCCACAGATAGTAGTCCGCCGTTGATTCCATCAATGTATGGTAGTGCGCTCCGCGCGGCCAACGGTTTTTTTGGGCACTCGCGATTTTCTGAAGTTGAACCGTGCAATGAAGGAGTAAACAGAAGTGGCTACACGCAGCTGGAACAAAGACCGGGCCGCCAAACGGATCGACGGGAAGATTGCGGACCTTCCTGTTAAGGATATTCAGATCAAAGAGTACGTCCGCGACACTGACCTCACGAACCTGCCAAGCAACGTGGCTTACCGGGTGAACGGGGTCCACCTGTACGCGGATATCCTGAACCTGTCCGAGATGCTTCATGTGACGGACGTCGAGGGAGAGACCTGCCACAAGCGCACGCTCCGTTTCCTGAACCTTCACTACCGGGCTGTCTATCGCATCCTGCAGCGCGTGGACGCCATATTCGTTGACTTCCACAATCAGCGCCTGCATTCAGTGGTCTCGAAGCCCTATGACGCCGAAGCGGACCGAGTACACAAGGCGGTGGCGATGGGCCAGCTGATTATCGACGTTCTAGCGCGGACCGGGGAAGACGCGGATCATCCCGCAGCCAAGGTTCGGATCGGCATCGATACGGGCAAGGCGCTGGCCGTTAACAACGGCCGCAGAGGTCATCGTGAGCCGCTCTTCCTCGGCGTGCCCGCCAATCACGCGGCGAAGCGCGCTGGCGGCGGGAAGGCGACCGGAATCTATTTGACCAACGAAGCCCGGACAGCGATTGGGCTCAAGAAAGCGGACAACGAGGATACGACCGCACTCACCAGTACCGAAATCGCTACTAGCAAGGAGAAGACGAAATTGGGCGTGACGGCGGACGAGATCGTAAAGGAATGGAAAGAGGATCTCGAAAAGAACCCCATCGGCACGTTCGGCTTCACCGCGCACACACCGCCCTACAGCACGCTCGATATAGAAGCCTTGTCCGTGAAAAACTCGCGGCGGCAGGATGCGGCGACGGTCTATGCCGACATTGACGGCTTTACCGCGTATGTGGGCGCCAACATTGCATCGGATGATTCCGCCAAACACGTCGTACGCGCGCTGCACGTGCTGCGCAGCGAACTGGATGCGGTTCTTCATACGGATTTCTGCGGTCGCAAGGTCCGCTTCATCGGCGATTGCGTGCACGGACTGACGGTGGAAGGGACGGCGCAGACTACCGATGAGAAAGAAACGATCAGCAACCTGACGCTGTGCGCGGGCGGAATGCGCAGCAGCTTCGACCTCGCGCTTACCAAGCTCAAGGAGGACGGCACGGACGCATCGAGCCTTGGCCTGGCTATCGGATTTGAGTTTGGTCCGATGACGGTCACCCGGCTTGGCATGAAAGGTGATCTGGTCCGCTGTTCCGTCAGCCGCGGCGTCCTGACCGCCGAGCAGGAACAAAGCCGGTGCACCGGCACTGAAACCGCGCTGGGCGCGACCGCTTACAAAAATGCATCCGAGGCGGTCCGATCGCTGTTCGGGACAAGCCGGAAGCGTTCCGGCCTTACCTACGACGTGGCAGTGAAAGAACTCTCCGAAAAGAACGACAGCGGCGCGAAAGCGGCAAAAGCGCTGGAATCTTCGGGACTGCTCAAACCCGCCACGGCTGCGGTCGCGCCCTTCAGTTTTCCAAGCCGTGCAGCCGGTCCGTCTAAACCGGCCGGATTCGCATGATCTGGTGGATCGAGAATCATCAGCGCTTCAAACAGGAGCGCGAAGCGTTGGAGGCATTGGCCGCGCGCGAAAACTGGCTGACGCCACTGAAATGGCGCATCGACGACTCTGCGCGAGTCGTATGGGACGCCGATATCTCCGTGCCGGCGGGGAACCGACCGATATCCCTGATCTACCCGAATCACTTTCCTTTCTCCCCTCCTATCGTGCTCCCGCGCGGCGACAACACGCGCTGGTCGCAGCATCAGTACGGTTCGGGAGGCGAACTCTGTCTTGAGTACGGTCCGGACAACTGGCATCAGGACATTTCGGGCGCGGACATGATTGAGAGCGCCCATCGGCTGCTGGAAGGCGAAGAACCTGAACGAGGGGTTGCAGCAGAGGTGGCCTCGCGCCATGCAACCACAATTGGACAGGATTTTCGCCCGACGATTAGCCGTTTCCTGATTACACGCGCCCTTGATGAAGAATTGCGGAGCCTCCCCGAAGGGGTTGTGGCGAATGCGAGCATAGCCTGCATTTTCCGGCGCGGGGAATGCATCGTGCATGTGATCGCATCCCTCACGTTTCCTGACGGACGAACATGGAACGACGAAGTGCCGGACGTCGCGATGCTGGGCTTTGCAGACACGATCGCCCTCTTTCGCTTGCCCGGAGACAAACCTTTTCCGCCGACGCGCAGCCTTACGGACTTTCGCGCCGCCATTGCCGCGCTCGGTCTCGCCCTGCCCGATGTAAGAGATGTTGTGATAGTCGCCGGTGAGAGTGTGCGCGCGTTTTTCCTCAATAATGATTCGAATAGCGTCGCCGAGTCGGCCATCATTCCGCCGCAGCCGTCGGTGCCGCGACTGGACAAGGAGCACGAGGCATTGGCTGGCCGAAAAGTGGCGATCGTAGGTTGCGGGTCTCTCGGGAGCAAGGTCGCCGTTATGCTTGCACGTTCTGGCGTTGGGAAATTTCTGCTTGTTGATGACGATCTGTTCTTTCCGGACAACCTCGTTCGTCACGATCTTGATTGGCGGGACGTGGGAATACATAAAGCTGACAGCGTCGCCAGGCGGATTAAGCTGGTCAGCCCAGCGGCAGATTGCTCCGTGCGGAAGCGTCGCCTCGGCGGACAGGAGTCCAGCGGATCAATCGAAAGCCTCCTCAAGAGCCTTGCCGAGTGTGACATGATCATTGATGCAACCGCGGAGGCGAGCGTGTTCAATTACCTATGCGCCGCCGTTGCGATTTCCAAAAAGCCGATGGTCTGGGCCGAAGTGTTTGGCGGTGGCTTCGGTGGCATGATTGCGCGGTATAGGCCGTCTCGGGAACCCGACCCGGCCTCGATGCGACGCGTGATCGAGAATTGGTGTGCAGATCAGGGAAAAGTGCTTCCGCGACCGGCACATCGCTATGGCGGCGAACCCGACGCACCTGCGATAGCCGATGACGCCGATGTAACGGTCATAGCGGGTAACGCCGCCCGCATGGCAATAGATCTGTTAATCCCTCGCGATCCGTCTATGTTCCCCCATTCCGTCTATTTGATAGGGCTTGCCGAAGGCTGGATTTTCGATCAACCCTTCGAGACGCGTCCGATTGACGTGGGGCCGCCCGATGCCGCAGAACCGGACGACGCCGAAGATCTGGCGGAGGCGGAAGCTGAATTTGAATTCGTTAAGCGACTTTTCTCGGAATACGAAGATGCAGCTTCTGGTGGCACGGCCAGTAATCAAGCGCCTTGAGCGTGAGCTACGGCGCGCCGGCAGAAGGGAAATCGGCGGATTGCTGATGGGCGAACACCTGCGGGACGAGTTGTTCCGCCTCGTTGAACTATCGGTTCAGCGCGGTGGCGGTACGAATGTGTGTTTTATCCGACGCCCTCAAGATCACAAGGCGCAGCTGGAAAAGTTCTTCGCTCAGTCAGGAAATGACTTTACCCGGTTCAACTATCTGGGTGAGTGGCACTCACACCCGAGTTTTGAGCCCCTGCCGAGCGATACCGACATCCGCACAATGCAATCGATGGTCGAAGCCCCGGATGCCGGCGTGAATTTCCTGGTGTTGATGGTGTGCCGGATGGCCTCGGGCCGCGGGCGAGTGCTCGAACTGACGGCCACGGCATTCCGTGCAGGGGCCACTCCCCTTGCCGTCCCGATCTCCGTCGAGCCGGAGCCCGAGGGCCAAAACGTTAAGTTGGTCGAACGCGTCCGGAGATTCATAGGGTTCTGACGCAGACACCGCGAACGGGGTGAGGCTAACTGCCCGCTCTAAGGCGTCCGGCCTGAGCCAGCAGTGTTCGGACGCCGAGATTTTTGACGATCGTCCGAATTTCGTCACAGGCAGCTTTGAGCCGCGCAGCCAGGTCGGCCGGATCTCCCGACTCATATCGTAACAACGTCAGGCCGTGCAGGTCCGAAGGAAGTTTCAACCCGTCAACCTTGGGATGGATGAGAAGAGCCCGATGTCGGCCCAGCTTGCCCATGAACAGCCCAAGCTCGAATAGGACGTTATCGCGCAGAGTCGGTTGTCTGCTCCCCCTCATCTCGATGATGTCGTCTGCCTGAGCGATGGCTATCGCAAAGTCCGACTCGCTCACCGCCTTTTCCAGGGCTTCAAGCGAGTAGCCGCCGGCGAAGAATACGCCCTCGTTCCAGACGGTGCTGAATACATCATGCTCCAGCGAAGTGCGAATCGCATTTGCGACACTCAAGGCCTCGCTGGAGGAAATAATGAACAGTTTGGGATATTCATTCGGAGCCGAAATCAGCTCGTTCCGCTGAAAGACACGCCGTGAAAGCTCGCGCGCCATGGGAAGCCAAATCTGAGGGAAGCTCCGCCCGAGCTTCATGAACTGGGGGTTGCTTAGCTTCAGCGCGACCACCGTATCGTGTGCCACGACATCGGCGGACCGCTTCTGCGAGGGCTCGATGGCCGCCATCTCACCGACGTGTTGCCCGGCTTTGCGCGTGGTGTACTCGTTGCCCTTGATGACGATCGAAACGTCGCCAGCAACTAGAAGGTAGATGTCGTTGTCTTCGCCGCCTTGAATTATGATTTTGTGCCCTTTGGCGAATTCAACGAGTTCCCCTTCATCCGCCATCGCCTCCGCCAGTGTTGTTTCACCACCCACGAATTCCTGGCGTTTCAGCGCATCAATAAGATTGGAACGATTGTCGCCTTCGAATCGCTCTTTCACTTCAATCTCCGTTCAAAGGCTCGCGGGAGCGCAGATGTCCGGCAACGGTCCACGTCGCTATAGGCTTGGCCGGCTGTTTCATTGAGAAGTTGTCGAAGCTGCAAACCTGTCATTGGCCTTAAGCCGTACAATTGTACCGAGATTGAAACGCTTCGGCGTGCTCGCAGTCTCCCCCTCGCCTGCCCTGTCGTGTCCTGGCGGCTCTGCTCACGAGCAGCGGCGCCAGCGCCAAAGATCTCCCACGCCAATTGATCGGTTTCCAGGACGCGCCGAAAGTCCATAGACGCCGATTATAGATAGCTGGATGAAGGAACGACCGATCGCAGACCCCGGCGATCTGTCCGAAAAACGTCACACGTTTCGGCCAAACCAGACCCGGCCGCTATCGCACCAGCCGCACCTTTGAATCGTGAGCAAGTGCGCTCCCGAGGGGAGTCCACATGCTTTTCGCCCGTATCAAAACCGTATCAAAAGCCCATCTGATACGCCCATTGGGGTTGTCCGTCGAGCGAAGAGCAGATTCCCCAGGTTGTTGGAAAGACTGAAAAAACGCGAAACGGAATGGACGGCTTGGAAGAGAACTTCACGCGCCCAAGGCAGGTGCGTCGCTGGCGTTCCGTGGCCCGAAACGCATCGCCACTGTGTAGGATGGATTTGCTTTCGGTTTACCCTCCATTTACCCTCCATTAAGGTAGGCTCGGAAACGAACTGTCGTTTTGCTGGCGTTTTTCATGCCCTGAATCAACGCCGTGCGCGGTTATGTCGTTAAAAACAAACGATTGCCCAACTTCCCAAGCTGGACGCCGTGGGTTCAAATCCCATCTCCCGCTATATGTTTTCAATAAGTTACACATATTGGCCCCTTTGCAGTAACCCACTTTTCGAGGTAACGAGGTATCTAGAGAAACCGAAGTCCCTGAAACAGCAATTTGAACGCTTGATGGCGAGCCTGCCAAGCTGGAAGTCGCGAACGAAATCTGGCCAGCGGCTCGATCGATTTCTGGCCTCGCGTATTTCTTGGTATACAGATGTGGCGCGCTTTGCGCAGCCGCAAAGCCATGTCGCCAGTTCCGACCTCTTGCCTCGAGGGCAAAGGTCCGATATTGGAATCAGCGGCTTTCCATGCAGTCGCGATCAACCTGCCCCTTAATCTTCCCCAGCAATTTCCGCGCAATTTCGGTTGTTTTGGCCGCTGCGGTCGCCCAGAGTTCCGCCATGCCGCTCGTGACGGCACGCCGGGCGATCTGCCGTCCAAATTCGCAGATCATTTCGCTTCGACTGATGCGACCCTGTTGCTGGCTTGAGCGTTCTTGACCAGAACGGCGATCGCAGGTTTCAATTTGTCGACGAGGGCAGCTAATTTTAAGCTTTGGTTCAGGAAGCGGATGCGTAGATCCATACTCGTTAGGTTCTTGGTCAACGAAACCTCCATGTTTACAACCGAGTCGATTTCTCTCTTCAAGGCGTCGAATTGCACTTCGACTTGTTGGAGTGCTACAACAACCGGTTTGTGTGCTTGAATTACTTTCGGGGTCGGAGCTGATGGCACGATTTCCTCTTTCGTTTCAATAGCCTAGCTTGCGTACATAGTTGAGCATGGAGTAGCGACCCGATGCAAGGCCAGGGTGACGACTCGTTTTGGCGCGAGACGAGTCTAGTCTAGTCTGCATCGGCACCGGAGCCACCAGGTTCTGGCGCGCGCCTTCAAGGGGTATATCCGCTGACGACAACAAGGGCACACGTCAAGCCCCCCCAGCCTTTAAGCCCTCCGAGGCATTTGCCCAGCTCTCCCCGCCGGCCCATCTCGTCCTCCCGAATTCACCGCCCCCGAATGCTGCGGCCGACCGAACACCCGCAACCCAGGGCCAGCCAGACTCCGCGCCCCGAAGCCGATACCGGCCCACGTCTCTGTACTACACCAACGGAAATGCGGCTCTGCTGGGCACGCTACGACGCCATCTACAATTTCCCCGTTTGCAAATTGTTGCGCCAAAAAATCAGGCTCGAGGATGAGGCCGTTACCGGATCGGAGTTCTCGCTGTCCAGGGCGGCAACGCGGACCAAACCTCCGGGGGAATAGCTAATCTCTCGGGGTTCGGGGCGCTCGTGCCACGGATAGCTTGGCAACCACCGCGTGAGTCTCACCGCATCCGTACAGCATTCCCAACCACCTTGCCCGAAAGCCGGAGGCAGACCGCCTTAGTTCCTTCATACCGCGCGTAGAGTAGCTCTTTGCGAAGAACGCGGCGGGGTCAAGGTAATCGGAGGGGGCGGTCCCGTTAACGACGCGCGAGAGGTCCGCAATGAACTCGTCGTCACGGATGGTGCCGGCGCGCGGGACGGCAGGTATCGAAGATCGTCAGCAGACTCATAGGGGTGGCCCGGAATACTCAAATGTATGCTGCCGCGGGAGTTCAGACAAGGCGAGCCCTTCTGGGTAGTCGTGGCATTGATTCGGGGAGAGTAGGCTTTTCAACCGCAGCCGCCCCCAGATGGCGGATTCGGAAAACTGTCGCCTGCACACCGGCATTCCTGGAGTCGGGCGGACGTCAAACACGCGATCCGCAATCCCATCAATAGGCGCGGCTAGGTTTTGACCCGTAAGCCCCAAATTACGACATTGGATGGAAACGGTGGGCATTGGTTAGCACACATCCCCATGAAATCGAATATACTAAGGCGCTCAGGTTCCAGAGCCGAAAGTCGGAATCTTGCCGGAAGGGGCAAGGACGAAACCGTGTAGAAGAGTGCAGGAGGAATTCTCGATGCACCTCAAGCAGAAGTTCGTTGCTCTCACGATCGCCATGCTCATGGCGGTCAGCATGTCGGCGCAGTCCGGCGCCAAGTCGGGCGGGCCGGTTACGCTCCAGTCCGCCGCCGCCGCCGGCAAGGTCGAGTACACATTCAACGGAACGGGCGCCAGCAGCGGCGATTCCATCAGGCTAAAGGTCAAGAAGGCCCCGAGTGCCGGGAGTGAGCCGATCACAGTGACCGTGCCCCCAGGGTCATTGCTAAGGAGTTCCGACGGTGCCGCGCAGAATATGGTGATTAGCGCGGTGCGTGGCATCGACATTGGCGGTGGCCAGATTCGACCCGTGTCCGATATTGTTCTAGCGGACCAGTCCCCGGTGACGGTGGTGGTTTCAGCGTTCTGCGCGCAATTCGACAAGAACAATCCCTCGCCGTCTACGACATTTACGCTCGACGAGCCGGAGCCGAGACTGGCGTGCGCCACCAGACTTGGCGGTCGCCTACCAATACGATCACAGCAGGCGGCGGTGTGGTCGTTCACCGACGCAATCAGCTACGACCGGATGATGCGAAAGCTGCCACTGATGAGGCAGGAGTGGACTGCCGCGGAGACTCTCGCAGAGGGCTGCAGGAGCGCGACCAGTGTGGCAGGGGTTTCCGGACCGGCAACGGTCTCGGAGATATTGGATCTTAGCGACCGGATTCTCGCGCGAGATCCCCGGAACATGGTGGCGCTGATGATGGCGATGGTCGCTGCCGCAGGACTCCGCGAGGCGACCCCCGAGCAGTTGGCGGCGGCGCGCGGATATGCCCGAACTCTTTTGGAGAATACGGATTCCCTGAAACCCACAGAAATGCCACAGGCCGCTTGGGATCAGGCGAAACCGCAGCTTATAAAAACTGCTAGCTCGACCATGCGTTTCCTGGCAATCCTTCCTGGCAATCAGGCCATGGCGAAACAGCCCAAGGATTGTGCCTCGGCTGAAGCCGCCTATGCCAAGGCTCTGGCGGAATACCCCGACGACGCCACCATCTCTTTCGCGCTTACGCCGGCGCTAACTTGCCTGAAAAAGGACTCCGATGCCGTGTATCAGATCGAGCGCGCCGCAGCGCTCGATCCGACGCTGGCCGGCAACACCGATCCGGTGCGGACCCGGGCGCTTGCTGACAGCATGTATCTCAGGGTTCACGGCAGCGATGAGGGCTTGGCGCAACTGAAGGAGATGGTCAAGGCGAGCCCGTTTCCGCCGGATGGCTTTAAGATCAAGACCGTTGCGGAGATCGAAGCGGAGAAACAGAAGCAGTTCGACTTGCAGCACCCAGAGCTAGCCACGTGGCTAAAGATCAAAGGGATGCTGAGCGGCGACGGAGGCGACGCGAGCTTCAAGGCGCAGGTAGAGGGCGCCGCGTTGCCGCGGCTGAGGGGGCGGGTGTTTGCCGGGAAACCGGGGTGTAATTCTCGGGAGATTCTCGTCGCTGTCACCATGCCCGACCAGCGCGGCGCTCCCGTCGCGGAAATCACCCTGCGGCTTGACGCCGCGCTGGCCGGCAAGCCGGTCGTCGGCACGGAGATTCAATGGGCAGGCGGGGTGCCGTCGGCCTTCACGAAGGTCCCGTTCATGTTAACCATAGACATCGCGAGAGCCAAGATCGAAACGCTGGATGCGGCGGCAGTCAGCGCAGGATTGAAAACGGGGGCCTGCGCCCTGCCGGCGGCCACGAAGTCTCCGGCGAAGACGTCAGTGCCCGCACCGAAGAAAAAGTGAGAAGATCAGACTCGAGAGCAGGCGCTTCTGGCCAAATAGCCGTTCCGCTGCAACGAGGTGCGGCTGTGGCTGAGCGTGATGGCATGACATACAACTTGGGCAACCTGCCAAGGTCGGATTGACCGATTGACCGAGAGAAGAAGGAGGAATCTGATGATTTTGCGATCCTTAGCTACAGGGCTAGCGAAGGCCCTTCCGGCACTATTCCTGGTGTGTTTCGCTGGCCCGCCTGTCCGAGCCGATGATTTCATCCCGAACCAACACCCCAGCATGGCTCCAATACGGGATGTAATTGTAAAATCGGTCGGGAGTGGTGATTCCGTGTCCTACTGGTTTCTTGACGACCGCAGCCATTGGGACATATCGTTGCCGAGCGGAATAGAACCCATGGAAGAAACCCTGTCCTGCGCCAGCTGTTATCACATTGGTTTTTCTCCCCCCGCACAATTGAACGTCATCAAGGAGCGCTGGCGACGCACTGGCGTCAGCGTCCGCGTAGAGAGAAGGAACGGCGAGGTCCTTGACCTTAATAACTGCTTCCTCATGTGGGAAGTCCCCACCGGATACCGCGACGCATCGCCTTTGAGGAAGATCGACCTGCGCCTTTTCCTAGCTGGGCCTGACAGAATCGGCATGCGACTCGCCGAGCTTAATCGCGTTGAGTTCACGGACGACGGCTCAGCATCGATCGAACCTAGAGCGAAAGTGCCCTTTGTGGAGGGAGTTCGAGCCGAGGTGACCGGCGTTCAACTAATTCCGACGATCCACGGCATGACATATGAACCGGACGGCGAGTACAACAACCCCAATCGGCCGCACTTTCGTTCGCATTCCGTCCCTTTTGGCGAGATCAGGCGCATGGTGGTTACGGGCAGACCGCAGACTCCCGAAATCACGGGCCTAAAGTGGACGCAGGCCTCTCCTGGGGGGCACCCCCGTATCTACGAACGCACCGTCCCTCATAGAATCGAAATGGACGGGCTTGCGCCAGACGTCAGCTTTTCGGGGGAGATTCGCGGCTCTGACTTCGTTGAAGGGGCCCGTGTCCTGTTTTGCGCGGGGCAGTCCCGCGAGCGGCCTTTTGCCGAAACTTCGTGCCAACAGCCAAAGGGGGCCGTTGAGGTCAGAAGTTCTAGCCTTTTGACTTTTACGGACGCAGTTCTGCCACAAGGGTTTTGGCAGGTCTTCGTGAAGACAGAGATCGGCATCTCAAGCTCAATAGACTCCGAAGGCTTCGAGAAGTCCACCGTGGTATTTGGCGTCTTTCGGTAACCTTCGTAATCCGGTATTAATTCTCCGTGACTGGTGGCAGGCAGCGCCAGCAGGATGTCCAGCGGATCGGCCCGGGAATCTCGGATTCGTCGATTTCACAATTTCACGCCATTCGTGTCGCGGGTCTTCGGGGTTCTCCTGAATTGGTAGGACCTATATTGCGAGAATCCTCCTCACGTCGGCCAGCCCCCGCGACGTGCCGGAGTGTTGACACTTCGGAATGCTGGCTGTCGAAACTACCGGAATGCTGGCGTGGCACGCTTCTACGAAATTGAATACACTGGAGGGCTTAGGTTTCCAGAGCTAAGAGTCGGAAACTCGCCGGCAGGGACGAGGACGAAACCGGGTAGAAGAGAGCAGGAGGATTTCACGATGCACTTCAAACAGAAGCTTGTTGCTTTCATGATCGCCTTGCTCATGGCGATCAACCTTTCGGGCCAGACGGCCACCAATCCCGGCGGCCCGGTAACGCTGCAGTCTGCGGCGACAGCCGGGAAGGTCGAATATACCTTCAACGGGACCGGCGCCAGCAGCGGCGACTCCATCAGGCTAAAGGTCAAGAAGGCTCCGAGTGCCAGCAGCGAACCGATCACTGTTACCGTGCCGCCCGGGTCAGTATTGCGAAGCTCCAGCGCCGGTGCCCAAAGCATGGTCGTGGGCAGCGTCCACGGGATCGACCTCGGCGGCGGCCGAATCCGGCCGACGTCTCAGATTTATCTGAGCGGTGACGCACCCGTCACCGTCATTCTGACTGCGTTTTGCTCGGAGTTTGAAAAGGACAATCCCTCTTCTTATACGACGTTCTCGCTGGAGAAGCCCGACCCGATGCTCTCCTGTATCATGCGCGAGAGCCAGAATTTGCCGCTCGCAGCTCGCCAGGCGGCTGTCTGGATCTACACCGACCGCGTGAGCTATTCCCATATGAGTGAGAAGTTTCCTGTCGATCCAGGCGAGTTTTCGGCTGGCGAGGCCGTCGTTGGGCGATGCCGGGCGACGGTTCAGTAGAGCGCGAGGTCCGATGTGCTGGAATCCTGGCGTGGCGTTTTTTCGGGGGCGGGTTGGGGCCGACGGACACGGCCCCGCCCCGAGGGCGACGGTGATCGTCGCGGGGCGGCGCGTGCTCGATATGCTGCGCTTCGGGCTTCTGGATTGGGGGCTTTGGCCGGCGGCGACACCGCGACCGCGATCGAGATGCTGGCGATGGCGGCCGCAATCCAGCCCCGCTCTGCCGAGGCGCACGAGAGCTTAGCGCGGGCACTTCGGGACGCTGGCAAAATCGAGGCCGCTCGCCATTCAGTGCTTGTGGCGCAAGAGAGAGGCTGTTCGACGCCCGATCTCGAGCGGCTTCTGGCGGAACTCCCGCCCCCTCCACCGTGCCGAGGCAACTTCGAAAAGGGTCACGTCCTATACAGCAGCCTCACGGGTAATCGGTGGACAGTCCTAGATCGAAGGCTGGGCGGCTTCGGGGCGGTGTACAAAGTCCGGGACCACGAGGATGGTCGAATTCACGCACTAAAGACTTTTCAATCCAAGTTCCTCTGGAGCGAGGCAGATCGGAACAGGTTCATCCGCGAGGCATCCACTTGGATTCGACTCGACCCGCACCCTAACATTGTGTCCGCCGAGTGGATCGAGACCATTGAGGAATTCCCATGCGTGGTTCAGGAGTTCATAGAGGGAGGCGATGTCGCCGACATGCTTGCCACGCAGACACTAACCATCCAACGGGTGCTCGAACTGGCTATCCAGTTCTGCGACGGAATGGGTTTCGCTCACAACCTGCTTGGAATCGTCCATCGGGATATCAAGTCTTCTAATTGCCTGTTGACCTCGGCGGGAACGCTGAAAATCGGTGACTTCGGGCTGGCGCGGACCTTCGATGAGTCGCGGACCTCGGCGCTGGATTTAATCGGAATCGATCCCGCCACGCGGGTTCAGTTCACCGTGCCGCTGGGCACTTGGTCGTATATGGCACCGGAGCAGCTTGACCCAGAAGCTAATCTCGATACACGAACCGACATCCACGGGTTCGGTGTGATGCTGTACGAGATGTTGACGCGCGACTTGCCAGCATACTACTCCCAAGACGAGCCGGACCAAGGCTTGCAGCGGGGATGGCTGGCCTACGAGTACATCAGTCTGTCCGTCGATCGTTTTCGCGTGCCCAAGAATCTGTGGCGGGTCGTGCTTGCCTGCGTCGAGCACAACCCCACCGATCGCCCCAACAGTTTCGGAGAGGTTCGGGACGAGTTGAGCAGGCTTCTGCGGAAGCGATATCACCGCGAGGTTCGCCCCCCCGGTATTCCGGTACCCGTCGGCGCCGACTACTGGAACAACAAAGCGGTATCATTTCACGCCCTCCAAAGACACGAGGAGGCGCTGGAGTGCTACGAGCGGGCGTTACAGCTCGCTCCGAACGATGGCGATTTGTGGCAGAACAAAGGCGCGGTCCTGGTAGGCCTCAAGCGCTTCGGGGAGGCGATCGAAAGCCTGGGGACAGCGGTTTCGCTCTCCCCTAAGGATAGCGACGTCTGGAACAATAAGGGGTTGGCTCACCGCGAACTGCGACAACTCGATGCATCCCTTGACTGTTTCAAGAAAGCTGCACATATTTCGCCACGAGACCCTCTGGTGTGCAAGAATCTTGCGCAGGTTCTATGTGAGCGCGGACAGATTGCGGAGGCAATGGAATGGATCTTGAAGGGCTTAGGCAACGATGATCGGAATCCGGCCCTGCTGGAACTGAAAGGGTTCGCTCTCCTTGCCCTTCGCCAGCCGGAACAGGCGTTAGCGTGTTTCAATGATGCTCTGGAAATTGCGCCTCAACGCTTCGGTCTTTGGAGGGGTAGAGCAATGGCGCATGAACGGCTGGGGCGGTTTGGTGAGGTGATTGACGCGTGCGATAGGGCGCTTGAGCTTAAGCCTGGAGATGGCGAACTTCTCACGATAAAAGCAAACGCGGCCGCGCCTGCCTCCACCGGTGAGGCGCGCCCAGATGTGGGCGAAGCGGCGAAAGTATAAGAACAGACGAGCACAACTATGGGACGGGACAGGGGAATCGGCGATGCATCGAAAGTCACGGCACGTGACATCATCATCGAGATCCTCCACAACATGCGCGAGGGTGCGGAGGAGATGTATTCTCGCGTCCTCGTGCCAAGTTTCTATCAAGTCTTTCTGCATGAGGGTGACTTCCAGCGTCTCAGGCCGATAAACGCGCACTTGGTATCCGATGCCCGGGTCGCGCTTGCTGACGCCCTGGCGGACCTGAATCGCCGCAAGCTAATCGATCGGCTCGTTTCAGGCAAGCCAACGAAGTACGAGTGCGCGGGTGACGAATGGCGTATTGAGGTGTTCCAGGATCCAGACCAGGAGTTGGCGCCAGGCGCCGTCCGAGTCCAATCGCAGTTGCTCCTGCCACCAAGGCCTGGCATCCGGGAAGGAGCGGCGACCCGGTTCACCATTACGCGCACCGAGGATGTCCGCCTCGCCCTCGACGAGGATGCAGGTCCCGCCGGTTCGACGGCCAGCGGGGCCGTGCTTGCGGGGTTCAGATATCCCACCGACGCAGGAGAAAGGACGGTGGGCATGACGAGATCCGAATTCCTGATTGGCAGGGGCGGGCCCGATTGTAGAGTTGACATTGAGCTTTCGAACCCGTCGGTTTCCGAGGTTCACGTCCGGATACGTCATAACTCGCTCACCGGGACCTTCTTGCTTGAGAACTGCGGCCGGTTTGGTACGACCGTCGATGGCCGGGAAGTTCCGAAAGGCTCTGAGGTTGTGCTGCCGCCCAGTGCCAAACTGGGGCTGGCAAACGCAACCTCAATCGTGGAGTTTACAGCCATGGGGTAAACGTATCCACTCTCTTCTCGTTGCGGCTTCTCTGGTTGCTGCTTCTCGCGGGGTGCGTCGCATTCCTCGCATATCTGGCCCGTCATGTCGATGATTGAATGTTATTCTCCAATCCGCCGATGCTCAGTCCCTAGCGGGTGGTGCGTGCGAAACCACGTCCGTGCGGGCGAGGAGACGACATGAGCGGCTGGCGCAGAGTCGGAACTCCCACGAGCCGACGGCTTGAAAGAATCTGTCTTGCGTTTTCCTCCGTCCCCGTGGTTGTGGGACTACTCCTTGTCTTCATGGCGAAGAGCCATGGCCTTGCCACATTCGGGGACCAACCCGAGCGAGGCCAAATACTAAACCTCGATACACTTAAGTCCCCCGAACCACTTGACGCCGTTCTGCTACCGGTGTTTCCGGCAGCAGCGGAACGGCGGTTTGTGGCTCGTCAAGTCTACGGGCAACTGACAAGCCCTAAGAGGCCGCAGTTGACGAATGTCGGCGTCCTTTCGCGGTTGAGCGTCGATTCAGCGGAAGTCGCCGGAACCAGTGGTTTGGAGATCCTGAAGCGCCGCCAGGAAGAGCCCGCCACGCCTGGTCATGGCCGAAGCGGTGCCGCTAAGAAACGAATTCCGCTGTTGAGCATCGCTCAGGTTCGGGCGATCAAACCCATGCTCGTTGTACGGGACCCGGAACAGTTCAGGCGGGCCTTCGCACTCTGGGCAACCCTCTTCCTTGGTTCGTTTTGGGCAGTCCACTTTCTGTGGTCAATCATCAACTTCCGCGGCGATCAGTTGGTTCTGCCGCCCGTCCTCCTCCTGTGTGGAATCGGCTTGATGCTGATGACGAGCCTCCGCGACCCTTTAAGGGACTCAGAGCTGTTCGTGAGTTTTGCGCAGGGCGTGATTGGTGGATGCGCGATTGCCTTCCTCGCCAGCCTGGTCGATTATCAACGCTGGTTGGCGAGGTTGGTGTTTCTGCCGCTGCTTGCCAGTTTCGGACTCTCGATCCTGCTTCTTCTCTTTGGGACAGGACCTGGTGCCAGCGACGCGAAAGTGAATCTCGGTCCGTTCCAGCCTGTCGAAGCCATGCGAGTCTGTCTGGTGCTGTTCCTGGCGGGGTATCTCGCAAAGCGGTGGCAGTTCTTGCGGGAACTGCGAGAGACGAGGCCAAGGTTCTCAAAGTTCAACCGCTACATCGAGATTCCGAAACTCGATCACCTGTTACCTGTCGTGACCTGCGTCGGATTGGCATTGCTGTTTTTCTTTCTCCAGAAAGACCTGGGCCCGGCGCTTCTCCTTACGTGTCTGTTCCTTGGCCTCTACGGTGTGGCGAGGGGCCGCTTTGGGCTGCCACTCGCCGGCCTGACGCTCCTATTTCTGGGCTTCTGCGCAGGATACTGGCTGGGGACACCCAAGACGGTCGTTGACAGAGTACAGATGTTCCTTTCTCCATGGGACAACACCGTCAGAGGTGGCGATCAATTAGCGGGGTCTCTTTGGTCGTTCGCCTCCGGAGGATCCTTGGGAACCGGACCTGGACTCGGAGAAACGGCCAGCGTTCCGGCTGCGCACACGGATCTCATCCTGTCCGCAGTCGCGGAGGAGGGCGGTTTTGTTGGCTTCTTTGCGGTGTTCGCAGCTTGGTTCGTCTTGTTGCATCGGGGGATGAGAATCGCCGCGTCCGCGCCGACCAACTACACTTTTTTTCTGGGCCTTGGCTGCACGCTTGCGACGGCCCTCCAGATCTTGTTGATTTCCGGTGGCATTCTCGGCCTTCTACCGCTATCTGGTGTCGTATCGCCGTTCCTGAGTTATGGGCGGTCCGCAATGTTGGCGAACTTCGCCATCGTCGGTATTCTGCTTGCCATTTCGTCACAACCTCGCTCGCGTGAATCGGCGCGGCAGTTTGGGAGACCCCTTCGTTCTGTCTCAATAGTTGTCTTCACATTGCTTTGCGCGGTCGTGGCAAGGGCAGCTTATCTTCAAGTGTGGAAGAGTGATGACGTTGCGATCGCCGGCACGCTGGTGCGACAGCAGGATGGCGTCCGGCGGCTTCAGTACAACCCGCGCCTCTTGGCGGTGGCTCGCCAGTTTGGAAGGGGTAGCATTCTGGATCGCAACGGGATTCCTCTCGCCACCAGTAGCTGGGACGAAGTAGTTCAGCACCGCGCTCAATACCAGGAGCTGGGTATTGACATTGAAAAGGCCTGCGTTCGTGCTGACTCGCGATACTATCCGTTGGGCGGCCAAACATTCCACCTGCTCGGAGACATACGCACCCGGGCGAACTGGCTTGCAACGAACACCGCCTATCTGGAACGCGACATGGAACTATCGCTGCGGGGTTTCTCGGAAGACAGTCAACAAGGAACGGGCTCCGATTCAACAGATGGGCTGCCTTCCAAAGGTCCCGGCTACCACAACTATCGCGTTCTCCTTCCTCTTTTGCGGCACCGATACGAGCCTAATCACCCAGCGGTGCGCAGGCTGCGAGAGCAGGATCGGACACTGCGCCTTACAGTCGACGCACGGCTGACAGTTCGTGTGACGGAGATCCTCCAGCGTCACCTGCGGGTCGCTAAGAAGGAACGCGGCGCGGTCGTCGTGCTCGATGCAGCCAGTGGAGCTGTCCTGGCTCTCGTGAATGTGCCCGCACCTTTGGGCACCAACCTGCGCCCGCAGGTCGATCCGGTTGCTGAAGGCGAGTATCTTGATCGCGCTCGCTTTGGTCTATATCCTCCAGGCTCCGTCTTCAAACTCGTCACCGCAGCGGCCGCTCTCAGAGTGGACCCGGAAGGAGCGGGAGCAGTCTACGCCTGCCGGAGACTTTCGGACCACCGCGTCGGCGCCGTCGTCCGAGGATGGACCGTGCGCGACGACGTCACTGACAGGGAACCCCACGGATCGATTTCGCTTCCGATGGCGCTTGCAGAGTCCTGCAATGCTTACTTTGCACAACTGGCAGTCGATCGAGTTGGTGCGCCCCAGTTGTTTGAAACTGCGCGGATGCTTGGTATCCGGACGGGCAGTCCGGACACGCCTGAGCAGTTACGGCGTTTCCTGCCGCAGGCTGGGTATGGCCAGGGCGAGGTGCTCGTGAGCCCGCTTCAGATCGCGCGAGTAGCGGCTGCGATCGCCAACGGCGGAAAGATTCCGAACGTCCACTTCGTGAACGGCGATCAGGACGAGTCGCGCCCCTTGGTTCAATTGCTCACCCCTCAATCTGCCGCTGTTTTATCGCAAGCGATGCGGCTTGTCGTGACGGACGGGACCGGACAGAAGGCGCTCATCTCTTATATGCCGATCGCTGGAAAAACGGGCACAGCCGAGGTAGGCGGCGAGGTATCACACGCCTGGTTTGCTGGGTTCGCGCCCGCTGATTCAACCCCCGGCCGACGCATCGCCTTTGCCGTGTTTGTTGAAAACGGGCAGTACGGAGGATCCGTGGCATCCCCGATTGCCCCAGATCTTGTGGCAGCGGCAGCGGATTGCGGATTGCTTCGCTGAGGTTTCAATGCGAAAAAGAGCAGGTCGGCTCGTGAATTCTTGTAGTAGTAGATGGGACAGGAAGACGTGACAGGAGGCTTCATATGCCAGGGACTTGTACGACGTGCGGCGGTGCCCGGAGAGTAAAGCGCCAAGTAGGGCGGACGTGGTGGCAGGTGGTGTTGTTGCGCCCGTCAAGCGTGGACGAGTTGTGCGGGCTTTGCGGTGGGATCGGCGTTGTCAAAGGGACCCCAGCGGAGGAGCAGGCCTTCGAGCGAAAACGCCAACAGGCCATCGAGGAGCAGGGGCGCAGGGCGGCCGCTGAGAAAGCTCGTCGGCACGAGGAGGTCCAGCGCAAGGCCGCAGAAGAAAAAGCTCACCGAACGGCGGCGACTTCCCAAAAGTACCCCTCGGTAAGGCATGACTACCTGGAGAGGAGCTTTGGGTTAACCTTTCGTGGCAACGGCTGGTCGTACGACGGGCATGTCGATGACTCGCACGCTGCCGTTCTCGGTGACCCCGAAGTTTGTCTTCTGGTTCTGAAGCAATTGCGCGCGCAGCTCAAGTTCCAGCGAATCTGCGTTGTGGCCGGGCGCCCGGTGACGCTCGTGGCCGAAGCGGAGAGACCATTTTGCATGGTAACCAGCCTCGGCGGGGCTGCAACTGCTGAAGTTGTCGCTGCGGTCATTCGGACTGGAGGCGAATTGCTAGGCGAGGACCGAGGTGTGTTCCTCCTGAGTCTGCCGTAGCACACAATGTGCGAGGTGATTTAATAGTGGCCATGGCGATTGAGTAGCAGTGAGCTAATAGGAGAAACCGAATGCCCAAGACGTGTCCGACCTGTAACGGTGCCAAACGGGTTCGGCGAACAATCAGCCGAGCGTGGTGGCAGGTCCTCCTGCTCCGGCCCGCCACAGTTGACGAGCTGTGCGGGCAGTGTGTTGGAACCGGCGTGATAAAAGGCACTCCCGAGGAGGAGCAAGAAGTAATTCTCCAGCGCCAACGCCAACACGAGGCGAAAGAACGACAGGCGGCCGAAGAGAAAGCTCGCCGCCAGCGGGCGGCGGAGAGTAGGGCCGCGGCAGAACAGGCACGCCCGGCAATGACAACCGCAAGAGCTTCGTCAAACGAACACTATCTGCTCAAATGCAAGGATTGCAGCTATACGTTTCATATTGCGCGGGACTGTTCCGACCCGACGTTTACCTATTCTGTCGACCCTGACGCGGTCAAGCTGGCTTGTGTTTACGGGGGGAGATTCACCGTCAGCCTCGAGGTGCGGGAATTCTTTGCCATAGCGACCGTTCCCGCGTCGGGCAAGGTTTTGGAGGCGTCAATTGGCCCTAACATGAGAGTGCTACACGGTCACATGCTCTCGCACTGCGATCCGCTTTTTCTAATAATACAGCAGTCATCGAACCGGAGCACGCACGTTTACAAGAAGCAACCGGAAGGCGCGACATATGTCAAATTCTCTCAAGGTCGGGGAATTGACATTGTCGGGAACATCAACATGTCAAAGGCTGAGGTTCCTGGAGTGTCGGAATAGTTCGGAATAGTCGAGTAGTTGGAATGCCGAACTCGCCGGCTCCTCGGGCCGTTCGGAGCGAATGCCAGCGGCACACCGCCGGTTGTGGGGTGGCCTGAGGGGGATGAAATGAAAGGAAGGGCCGAAAAATGGTGAGATGTGCTACATGCCGCCAGCAATATGCGGGGGCCCATTTGATAGAGGTTCACATGATCGTCGGTGGGCCGGCGTTGAAGCGTCCAGGTCAAAGAAGGGCGTATGGCGGTTTGTGATATCTGTTGCGAACCTGGCATGGGCCGGGTAGTCAGTTCTGAGAACGTGCGCCAGGCGGTTTTCGGCAAAGGCTTTAACCCTTTCGCTCTTGGCATTGCGCCGAACCTGACAGGCGCTAGCGTCGGAGTCGTATTCGCTGAGTGGAAGCGAACGCTCGTGGCGCAAGACACGTCCGACTGGAACATCTGCACGCGCTGCATGGGGCACCTTCAGCCCTATATCGTTGGCAGGGCACAAGCAGCCGGCGTTGCCAATGCGACCGTCTTTACCGGTGCAACGATAGGGGCGGCGGCTGAGGCGGCTGCAGAACGCAAGTACGAGGCCAGTGCGATTCGAGCATCCGGTTCTGGTTCTACGCCCAAGAAATGGTGGCAGTTTTGGAGAACATAGTTGGCTCGACCCATGGTTCGCCGAAAGCGTCCTGAGTCGCGCTCGCGGAGGCTTGTATGCACTTCTTTAAGCGACTTTTTGGATTCAATGGCGGGCCGTCGTCGTCCCCCGGTCGCCTAACACCTTTAGAGAACGCGCGGGTCTCCGCCCCGGATCCCCCTACAGGGGCCGCGGCACCACCCGTCTCAAGTAGCGAGCCCCGAGACGACGCTGCAATCCACTTCAAACTTGGCGTGGCACATAGGAGCAATGGTAGCCTCAAAGCGGCCATCGAGGAGTATCGGAGGGCTATTCGACTCAAGCCAGATTACGCGGACGCCCACAGCAAACTCGGTGCCGCGCTTTGCGATGCCGGTGACCAGGATGAAGGCGCTATGGAATGCCGGGAAGCGATCCGCCTGAAGCCGGACGACTTCGCGGCGACATACCATCTCGGCAACGCCCTTTACCACAAGGGTGATTTTTCTGGTGCAATCGCGCAGTATCGCTCGGCCATTCGACTCAAGCCTGATCTTCTGGAGGCTCGCAATAATTTGGGCAATACGCTTTACCGCACGCGCGAGCTGAACGCGGCCATCGCAGAATTCCGCGAGTTGATCCAACTCGCGCCCAGCTTCCGGGATGCTCATAACAACCTCGCCAATGCGCTTTATGAAAGCGGCGATGTCCAGACCGCCATGGTGGAGTATCGTGAGGCAATCCGCTTGAGTCCTGATAGTGCTGACACCCACTATAACCTCGCCAATGTGCTGAACGAGGCCGGCGCGGCTGACGACGCTATTGTGGAATATCAACACGCGATCAAGTTGATGCCGAATTTCCCTGATGCGCACCTCAACCTCGGGAACGCGCTGGCAGGCAAGGGTGAGCTGGATAGAGCTATTTCGGAGTACCGGGAAGTCCTGCGACTGAACCCGAACGAGCTTCTCGCCAGACAAAACTTGCAGAAGGCTATCGCGATGAAGGAGCAGAAGCAGGCTAAGACCGCCATCAACAAGGAGGTTTCACCGGGGCCGTCAGGATCCAGTATGGTTGGGGGAAGTGTCCCATTAATTAAGACACGGCTTGATTCCGCACCTATTTTCGAGAGCAGCAAGCGTCATAAGGATGACAAGGATAAGGTCACATTTCTTCGCAAACGCACCCAAACTGGCAGGCTAGGCACGGTGACCACTTACGAGGAGTACAAAGCAGGCACCGCGGCGATCGCCCGGCGGTTTTTGCTTACCAAGCAAGTGATGGAACCGGCTTACTACATCGTCGTAGAAACACCCGAGGGAGTATGGGGGATCGATGTCGAGGGATTGTATCTGGAGCGCTTGGCACCATGGCAAAGCGACCTCCGGCTTGCCGAGGTCGAGGGAAAGACAGGTTCTGGGCTCGCCAGCCTGTTCGGTCTTGGACAAGCGGCGGCCGGGAATATTGACAACTTCGTTCATACGGTCGTCTGCGGAAGGTGTGGCAAAGATTGGCAGGATGGCCTTCGATACCAATCCATCACCGTCGTTCAGTGCCCGCAGTGCGGGGCAAAGAATTCGGTTGATTCGCGGCGGTTCGAGTGTGTGGGCCTAAAGAAATGACGATGTCCCGCGTGGGGACAGTGTGCAGGAAGTGATGCGGAATTGGATACGGCGAGTTTTCGCGAGGGACAAGGCAGACGCAACGATCATTAGAACCGATGCTGCGTCCACTCCCGACAGCATCACCGACGATCAGGCTGCCCAGGCCGCGAACGCGCCACAGGCTCAGGTATGTGCGGTCCCAGAAATCCTTCTGCATGCGGGTTGGGCACATGGCCGAGGCTGGGAGCCCGGCACCACTATGCTGGGGCTTTATCAGGTCAAAGCCACGATCCAAGGCGGCATGGGCGTGATTCACCGCGTGAGACATCTCGGTTGGGACATGGATCTGGCGGTCAAGGTGCCACGTCCCGAGTTCTTCCGGACGCAGCATCAAAAGAATCTCTTTACTGCGGAATGTGAGCGTTGGGTAAATCTGGGTCTGCACCCTAACGTGGTCAGTTGCTACTACGTTCGTATCGTTGAGGACATTCCAGCGGTATTCGCGGAGTGGATCGACGGGGGAAGTCTGAGTGATTGGATCGACAGCCGCCGCCTTTATGAAGGAGACTCCAGTGAAACTCTGTTGAGAATCCTCGACATTGCGATCCAGTTCGCATGGGGATTGAACTACGCCCACAATAAGTCCGTAGTTCATCAAGATGTGAAACCGAGCAACCTGATGGTGGACCCTGAAGGCATTGCGAAGATCACTGATTTCGGAATTGCACGTGCGGCTGCAAATGTGAGTCCGTTGATGGCGGCGCCATCTGTTGGCGGTATTGATCTGCACGTCGAATCTGGTGGTTCAACGCTGCCGTACCGTTCGCCAGAGCAGGCGGCATGGCGAGAGTCCAGCGCACGCAAGACCACATCGTTATCCCACAAGACAGACATTTGGTCTTGGGCAGTATCCGTTCTCGAGATGTTTTGTGGAGGGCTTCGGTGGGAGGACGGTCTAATAGCGGCTGAGGTCCTGAGAGAGACAAGACGGCGTGGAAGCCACTTCAGCATGGCCAGATCGATACCGCCCGCAGTCTATGGCTTATTGGAGCAGTGCCTTCAGGTGGACCCGGGCGTTCGACCGAACAGCATGATTGATGTAGTAAAAGCACTCGTGCCTGTGTATGAGGCAACCGCTGGGCAGCCTTACCCCCGCACCCGCATTAAGAGAGCGGCCCATGGGGAGGCGGAGCCAGGGATCTCCACCGCGGGGGATGTCAGCAATCGGGCTCTTTCCCTTCTCGACCTCCGGAAAACGGCTGATGCTTTACGGGTCCTTCGCTCGTGGCTTACCGAGCACCCTACCGATCCAGTCGCCTGGTGCAACGAATCTCTCATGCGCGTCGCCGACAACCAAGCCTCTCTGATCGAAGCTGTACGCCAATACGTTGAATTCATTGGCCCGAGCCGGCCTCGATGGCATGACCTCGGTATTGAACCCAGTCGTTATCTAGCGTTTGTCGCCCGACACTACACTGCGGACCATTCTAGTGCTGTCGTCGGCCTCCACTGGCTGCCGTCGGCTGACGCATTGTTGAGTGTCTCCCAAGACGGCCTCTTGCTCTGCAGGAAACTGGAGAGTAACAACTGGCAGATTCTATGGAGGGCACGGACGGATCGGGATGACGTGACAGGTTCGTGGTTAATCACTAATGCCCACGTTGCAATCGGGCACGCAGATGGCACTCTGGAGCTGCGCGATCTGGCGGATGGGGCTCTGCTAGCAAGGGCTAAGCTTGAGCCTGCTTACAAGCCGCCGTATGCGGTGCTCTCCGGCACTTCCCTGCCGATATCTAATGCCGTGCGAGGAGTCGTTCACGATCCTGCGACGAACAGGCTGAGAGTGTACCTACAAAACGCTGACCTGCTCGAGGTGTCGTTTCCTACCCTTGAAGTGCTGAGCGATAGACATGAGCAACGTGATTTCACATTCTGCGCTACGGCTCCCAGGGACGCCTCATTCGTTCTCCTCGGAGAATTGCAGGGAGTGCTTCGGTTCTACCGTTCCGCCGGTGAGGGCCCCCAACGAATCCTCGAAAACCGGCATCAAGTCAACACCACCGATTCTAGGACCGGCGAAAAGGGCACGAAAGTAGACAGGGCTGATCTGAGGTGCCTAAGCTCTAGCCCAGATGGTACTTGGGTGGCGTCGGGAAGCCGAGAAGGCGGGATTCTGTTATGGCGAACAGCGGATATACTATCGGCGCCCGGTGACCCACCAGCCCAGGCCGCCAAGGAGTGGATCTTCCACGGGGCAATCGAAACGCTTGCATTTGGACACGATTCCAAACGGCTGTTTTTTTCCGACAGTAGCCATGTCCTTCGATCAATCGACCTGATCTCCTTCAGTGAACCGAGCGTTTTAGCGAGGTGCAATAGCGCCGTGCAGGTCATAGCGCCCTCTCCAGATCACTGCTTCCTAGGGGTCGGCTGTTCAAACGGCACGGTACTGTTCCAACCACTGAATGGCGTAACGTGGGCTGATCTGCCCTTCCTAATTACGAGGCCTCGGTCTCCAGACGAGCACCTTCGCAAGCAAGAAGAGTTGACCCTGATCGCTATGAAAGCTCGTGCCGCATACGCCATCGGCCACTATCATGAGTGTCAGCGATTGGCAGAGAAGGGGCTGACGCTGAGCGCGGATCAAGAGGAGTTCCGTAGATCTCTTGACGGCTTATTACTTCGACTTCCAGCTCGTCGTGTGCGCATGCGATCATTCAGTCATAAATGGTCCTTCTCTGATTTCAAGCGTGGATTAGTGTCAGCAGTGGGACATCGGCCCTACGTTAACGCCTTGGCCGTGGCGACACTTCGCGGATTTGTAGTTGTCGCAACGGACGAGGGAGTGTACCGTTTGCGGCTTGAAGATGGCGGATACGTGGGTTCCATCAATATACCCCAGACTGGCGTGATGGACTACGAAGAGAAGGGCGATTCCTGTGCAGTCTGCACCGTAGTCGGTGTCATGGGTATAGTGTATTTTCTGCAGGATAGCGATCCAACCTTCACAAAGGTCGGTGGCTCGCTTACCTCCGTGGTACGTCTCGGCAGCCAACAAGAACTCTGCGCTTGCGCGTCGGATGATGGCTTTGTTTCTTTCCTGGGGGGGAGCAATAATCTTCGACGACTGCGCGTTATGCATGGCTCCATTGAGACAATAGCGCTCACACCGGACTCGACGTGTCTCGCTGTCGCGGGCGCCGACGAGGTGGTCGGACTCCTGGAGATTGCAAGTGGCCGCGGGTTGGCGAGGTTCGAAGGCCATACTGACACAATCCGCTGTTTACAGTTCGACCCCGAAGGAGGCTTGCTCGCATCAGCGGGAGATGACATGGCCGTGCGAATCTGGCAGGTGGCGGAAAGAGCCGAGTACCGTGTCTTGAATGGGCATAATGCGCGAGTGCAGGCACTCGCGTTTTCTCCCGACGGCGATTGGCTAGCGACCGGGGATGCAGCGGGCTTGATCCGAATTTGGGATGTTTTCGGCGAGCAACACGGACAAATTGAATCGCCTCATGGGGAGGTTTCCTCTCTCGCGTTTGACAAAGATGGAGGAGCGCTTGTCTCCGGCCATCGCCAGGGAACTGTAGATTGCTGGCAATTAGCGTGGCATCTTGATTTGTCGGAGACCAATCTGCGTCGGCACGCGGATCAGGCAAAGCTGCGGGAGGCGGCACAAAGGCGGTCACCGCGACCGAGCTGATCCGCTGATCCGGAGCTAATCCAAGCCGTCGGTATTCATTCAACTTCAACTGGACCTGCAACCTGATTCCAATACTGGCGTGGAAGATCATGCAGGCCAGCGTAAATATCAGCTACTTGCATAACGTTTCCACATTTGCACGTTCGGGTGCCGGATACGATCACTTGTCCGTGGTTTCGCAAGTTGGATGGGAAACCATTGAGTGTTGTATTCTTGTCGAACAAGGCATTACACTTCTTGCACATAACGTATCGGCACTTCGACATATCGATGCCTCTCATACTGTTGCTCCTTTTCACTAGCGCTTTCAAAAACATCCAGCCACTGACGATGCCATCCCACCAAAGCTCGATGGTTCGCATCCCCCCGCCATTCACCATACCGGGCATCCCATCTCAGGGAGGAACAGTCGAAGACCTCGGAGGGCGCCTCATTTCCTTATCAACTCGACTGCGACTGAAGACAGTTCTTTGATCTCGGCCGTGAGCGCCAATGCGCTCGCTTCCCCAATGCGTTGCGATAGGGGCAGAAGTCGATCGGGACCGAGAAACTCAAGAACAACCGCAAGAAGAGCGTTGCCTACCTCAGAGCGGGTCATCTGCACGCCATGCCCCCCCTCCGCGCCGAGAATAGCCACAGCCGATGAGACCATCGTAAGAACCTCGGAAATCGGTGTCGTGTGACTGTATCCCATCGAGGAGCGCAGCTCGCGATCGATTCCAATCAAACGGCGCTCGATCACCCGAGCTCTTTTGAGCTGCCGGTCTCCAACCAACGACCGCCATGCCTCAGCTAATCGAGATTGCAGTTTGCCTGGCATGGTCCGTCGGGCAATCAAAGCTCCCCCAACTCCCGCAACGTCTTCTTGAACGAGGTTCCTGCCTCACCATGATCACTCGCGCAGAGGCCGACCCGCCCACGGAGACAGTCGACGCAGCACACTCTGCGGCAATTGAAACAGACTGAGCCTGCGAAGTGCGCGCAATCACCCCGCGCCCCCCCAGCCGAGCCGCCGAAAACCAGGACCGGGCACGAACCGAAGATCGAGCCGGTAGATTCTATCGCGCGCGAACGCCCGCCACACGCGGGCCCTCCGACGTCGACTTTTCGCATGGCAGTCCTTCCCCCGATTACTACACCAAACTCCACACCAACCTTCCGTCGAACCGAAACCAAATGGCACGCCGGCCAATTGGACAGCCCATCGAGTCTCGTTGGGTGGCTCTGATAACGCGATGATTGGCGCCAACCGCCTCCCTTGGCCAAGTCCGTACCTTCGGAGCAGCGAGAACGCAGAAAGGATGCGCATTAGCTCCTGCGCCGGTTGAGGCCTTGGTCTACCATACTGGATTTCGGAGCCGCGGCCGCGCGTTCCTTTCTTACGCTGTCCAATGCGGCGAGGGACTCATAGGCATCTCCGACGAGGTTTCCCATTGCGTCAATGCGGCCGGCATCAGGCAGGGGTTCGAAGGCGCACGCATTTCCTTCCGCAAACCTAGGCCAGGCGGCTACCTGCCCGAACTTCTCATCCTGGCTGAACACAGCCTTGACTCTCTCGATTTCCTTGCTCTCGGCGCACTGGATCGCGATACAAAAGACACTTTCCCGCCCCCTGAGCGTCGCATCTGTATCGCCTTCAAAAAGGATGGAACTGCGGATCGCTTCCGGATCGATCGCACCCCAGAAGATCTTCCAGGCTTCAAATCCGTAGGAACCGCCTGCGACCTTCTCTATGTCAAACCGGATGCCGAGCGTGGGGATGCCGGGTACCATAATTTGCAACTCCTCACTTGAGACAAAAATCGAATTCACCGCTGCGAACACTTCGCACAACTGCCACCATGGGTCGGGCGGAAGACGGATATGATCGGCCCCCGACGTTGGGTGCTCCCAACTCACAATGTTTGGCTACTGGAGATTCCATAGACGAACTGTCTTATCTACTGACGCCGACATCAATAGTTCACCGCTTCGATTGAATCGCACGCTCCTGATCCCCTGGCTGTGTCCAACGTACCTGGCGACCTCACTTCCGGTGTTGATGTCCCAGATTCTAACCGTGCAATCTTTCCCACTTTCGGGATACCCTGAACCTGCACTCGCTGCGTACTTGCCATCACCAGAAACATCCAAACACCAGATGCCAGAGGTATGGCCGCGAAGACATCGAAGTTCTTTTCCGCTCTGGAGGTCCCAAACACGTACTGTCTGATCATCGCTACAGGACAGTGCCACATCGCCAGATGGCGTGAAGCGAAGCTCATTTACACGGCCCTCGTGTCCGACGAGCTTAATGGTTCTTTGTCCCGAAGTCGCGTTTATGAGATGAATGACGTTATCGCCCTCGGCACAAAGGATGCTTTGCGCATCAGCCGACAGCGCCGTTTTGCAGTAATGACCGCCAACCGGTGTAATCACCTCAAAATGGGAGATCAGCTTTGGACCGCTGAGGCTCCAGAGGCCAATTGTCTTAAAGCCCACACCCAGCATGAGCTGGCAATCCGCTGAGAAGACCGCGTTGTGCAAACCGTCAACGATCTCGGTATTCAACTGACAAACATCCGACAACTTGCCACGGTCCAAATCCCACTGACGCACTACGCTACTCTTGCGGTATTGCCCATAAACAAGTAGCACGTGGTTCGCAGTTGGCCTGACCCCCAGCACTCCCCACATAAGATCGCGGTCCGAGATCACGCGTGACTCAACAAAGGTCTTTAGATCCCAAGCCTTTACCGTTTGTTCCCGTCCAAGGGAGACCGCATGCTTCCCATCCGGGATGAAGACCGCAACATCCACGATGTCGGTGTGACTTGCGAAACTGCCTAGCTCTCGCGTGTCGGCTGCCGATTGCGGTACCGTAGTTTGAAAGTCATAATCGAATAGTTGATTCCCTTCTCCCCCTCGCCCTCCCATGGAGCCCGCGCTCGAAACGGTAACCCCGATAGCCTTCAGCTCATGATTGAGGAAGTTAGCGGCTGCGAACGCATCCATCGCGCACGGCTCGTCGTAACGCGTTCTGTAGCACCACACGATTTTCCTGCCCAGCGGCGTTCTCTGCAGGCCCAAGTTGACCATAGAAAACTCTGGATTGGGACGATTCTTCAATTGGCTTTCGATCTGGCGGAGAAGCAGATTTAGCATTTCTTCCGGTTCGGGCAGATTCTCTCTGGCTGCAGGACTGGGCTTGAGGTACCGGTCGCACAGACCGGTTAGAACGCTTCGCATACCGGGTGTCGGCTGTTGACGTACCAAATCGCGCAGATCCGCCGCCGAGGCTGGGTTCAGGCGGATACCGCCGGCACGGATGCGGTCAACGCGATCAATGAGGGCCGCGGCGGCATCAGAAAGCCCTAGTCCGTCGGCGACGTAGTGCAGGTAGAGATAGGGGCTCTCCTCCGCGTAATCCTTGATCGACTCCCGGCAATGAACGGCCTGAACCCACCAGTAGGTTGCTTCCTTGGCGTTTCTCGCCTTCCACTCTACCTCGCCCATCATGTTGCAGTTCAGGCTCTTCCGTTTGCCTTGGGCGAGGCCTTGAACCAATATCTTGCGCGCGCGGGCATAGTCCTTCATCTTTAAGTAGGCCGATCCGCCCCAGTCGTAATACAGATCGAGGTCGCTGTTTTGTGCCGCCTTCGCTTCAGCTGCTTGCGCGCACTCCTCGTGTTTGCCGGAATTCAGAAGGGTCACGACGTCCTTGGGTCCGGGACTGTCCCATTTCCGGTCCTCTCTCTCCTCGCGGAACTGAGGCTCTAGGCATTTACGGACATACTCAGCTTCGGCGGGGTCGAGGCCGATTTGAGGCGCCTGGCTCGCGACATGGACAGCCTGAACTCTGTGCGCCTCAGTAGCGGGTTTAGTGCCAGTGGCCGCGACTGTTGGAGAGGGAGAACCCGTGTGCCCAGGCGCACTCGCGGCCGGAGCGTGGGGAGCGGTATTGACCTGGGCAGGTCGTTGCGCCGAGACCGCCGACTGGGGTTTCATCTTGTCGAGTGACACCCTTCGAAGTTCTTCAACTTCTTGAGTGCCGAGAGGTCGTCCAGCGAGCGAGTAGAAGGCCCTCTTCTTTTTGAACAGCCCAGTTTCGCTTGTACCGATTAGGCTGCCATCGGTACAACACCTATTCCAACTTGGTCCGTATACCTTTTGGCAGATCACGCAATAGCGATCCATTTTGTCGTCCTTTGCATTCTGTCGCACTGCTCCCTTAAAAGCCCTCTTGCGGGGAACATACCTTGCCGAACGGAAGATTCCGTCTCCCCTAACAATCGGTTCCAAAAGCCCATCACCGGCCCCCTCCCGGCAGGGCATATATTGACAGAAGATGATAGCGCGAGTTCGACACCGCCGCTGCGGGTGTCACGGCCTGCCTTGCCCAGCCTGGCGCTGCAATTCGCCGCGCTCCTTAAGAATGCGCATCTGGAGTTCGGCGCTGGCGGGCTCGACAGGCAACTCCTTCATCATCTGCAAGACCTTGTCGACCTCCTCGATGTGGGTCTGAAAGAAGCTCCACCGCAGCCTTTCATAGCCGTTCAGCACACGCCCGCCTTCGAGCTTTGGGGCCATCATCGGGGCCGACTTCAGAATGTAGGCCCTCTTTTCTGGCCCGAGCGGGTTTCCGAAATCCTCGAACATCGAGAGGTACGCATCCAGCTTCGTGGCGTCCATTTGACCGCAGGTGGCAAGGTAACGCAAAAGGGATAGCTTCTCGTCGGCCTTGGCTTGCAGGAAAGCCAGCTGCGCACTGAGCTTGCCTTTGGCAACTGGTTTGCCCGTATCCGGGGCCGGCCTGTTGCCGAATATTTTGTGCAGGAAGCTCATATACGCACCACGACGCCTTTTGGCTTTGACGCCGCTATTATCGAGATGCCCGGTGCCGCCGGCGCTAACCCGGCGAGGAAGCATGACGAATTTGGCATTGATCCGATCCGGCGCACCAACCCGTTTTCTGTACTCACGACCCATCTCCTTTTGCCGCCCGTCTATTCCCGGCGCGGTGGCGGATGCACCGCCCAATCGCCGCGTCGCGACCCGCGCTCTTGCGGCGCCCGACTCCTACTACACGTAATCTATCGCTTATCTGCTGTTTCCGCGCGGTTTACGAGACGCTACTTTGGCGCGGTTATCTAAGTCCGACCATCGATGGGATCGGGTGCAGGTTTCGCCATAACGTCCATCGATCACATGCCACAATACGTCGTTAACCTCGATCAAGTCGCTGGCCCTACCGAGGCGCAGATCCAAGGTGGAGTGATGGGTCGGACCACAAAGTGTCACGTGATATGAAGGGCTTGTTGGGGCGGCCCGTCAAGAGAGGATGATCCAAGGCCCGGTTGGACTGCACCTGAATGCAGCCGTCAATGCGTTTAAGGCGAGCGGGATTGTTCTTATACCATACGGCTTCAATCCATAAGGTTCTAGTTGTTCCGTCGTCCTCATCCCGATATGCGTCCCGCCGGGAGAATATGTCTTTGACCTTCGCATCGACGCTCGCGCCAGGCCGGAAGCGCTCGCTCCACTCCGATGCATCACATGCACATTGGCAGCAATCCAAAGCTCGCCGAAAGGCATCGTAGTCGCGAAACGATTGCGTTTCGCCGTCGGGCGGCCCCTGTGTCTTAGCGCTTCTACTGTTTTGGCGAGCGGTCGACGGTTGCGTGCCGGCTCGCTTACCGAACAGTCTCTGAAAGAATGCCATTCCACTGCCTCCTATTCACCGAACCGCTGTCGGGGCTCCCACCTGGGGCCCGTCCGATTGCGGCCCGCCCCCGAAGCCCCCGGTTGAGGGCCGCACCCCCAACCGCGGCGCCCGACTTCTACTACACCTAATCTGCCGCTCACCTGCTGTTTCGGCGGTACCTCCGCCGCGACCGCTGCGCTACCCTCTACACCAGAACCGCTTGCACTCTGTTCTGACAACCGATGTCACGCCCAAACGGCCTGAAAGCGCCACACCCGGAAGGTCGCGCGGGCCCAAGGATATCAACACGAGCCTTAAGTGCCGGATTATAATACATTTCGGCTAGGCAAATTGTTGACGAGAAAGAACTAGCCGAGCACGCGAGTGAGCTGGGGCGATCTGCGTCCCGGCCCGGTACAAATCGTCATGAGCCTGTTCGAGAAGTGGGACAAGGTCATCGAAGCCCGGCTGCAGCGACTGGTTCAGAGCTCGCCGGGACCGGGGGCGTATGCCGCGTGAGCCCGCTTCAGATCGCGCGGATAGCCGCTGCATTCGCCAACGGCGGCAAGATCCCGAACGTCCACTTCGTGAACGGCGATCAGCAGCCGTCGCCGCCACAGCCTCAGTTCCTCCCTTCCCGAATCCGCCGCTGTTTTGGGGAAAGCAATGAGGCTCGCGGTTACGGACGGGACGGCAGTGAAAGCGATGATGTCACCGGTGCCGATTGCGGGCAAGACCGCACAGCGGAGGTCAAGGGGCGCAGTCCCACGCTTGGTTTGATGGGTTCGCGCCCGCTGATTCAACCGCCGGCCGACGCATCGCCTTTGCCGTGTTTGTTGAAAACGGGCAGTATGGAGGAGCCGTAGCGGCCCCGATTGCGCCAGATCTTGTGGCAGTGGCCAGGGAGTACGGATTGTTTCGTTGAGATTCTGAAAAGGGCAGGCCGGCTTGTGAGTTCGTGTAGTAGTAGACGGGAAGGGCAGGGGGCTTGGCGGGCGTCCGCGGCTCGCTGCGGTGGGGGCGCGTCCGACACGCGCCGCCGCACACCCATGCGGCCGGGGGGGGTGCGCGACGTGGTACTGTGGCCGGGGGTTGGGCAGGAATGGTGACCAGGAAAGGTATATTATGGACAACGCTAAAGCACGCGCCGCTCTAACGCATGTCTCAAAGGCCGTCGATTCGCGACGGCGAGAATACATCATGAGCTGCTTACTTCGAATCAAGGAGGGCGAGGACCCACTTGAGAGGATGTGTGCGGCTGGACATGACGACCAAACCGAGATGATGCAATTCCTAATCGGAGAGTGCCGGGGTGATGTTAACTACAAGAATGAAAAGGGACGAACTCAGTTGCACACTGCGGCTCGGTCCGGATATCCAGAGACCGTGAAGCTGTTCCTGAAATACGCCCGAGATGTCGATGCGCACGACAATGATGGGATGACACCACTGATGTGTTGCGCCGAGGCCGGGCGGGAGTTCGTAAGTTACGAAAAGGATGGTCGAACGATGTATGGCCCATATGGAAAACCCGATGGGCACATCGAAACTATTCGAGTGTTAATGCGAGCTGGCGCGGATGTGAACGCCCGGAATAACAAGGGGGCCACTGCGGCGGCGATCGCAGCAGAGAAGAAGTTCTCGGATATTGTCGCGGCGCTTAGTGCCGGTGGATCCTGCGCGCCGTCAAAAGCTACTGCAGCCGAGGAGCCGAAGAGGGCCCCGGAACCCTCCGCCGCGCCCCCGGGCGCCGCCTCAGAGCCGCGTGAACATGCGCCGTCGCGATCCGAAAACAAAAAGCCGGGTGGGTTCTTTCGGAGGCTGTTCGGGAAGTGACACGGGGCATTGCAGCGCTCCGGACATTCTAACTTAGGCCGGTGGGGGTTTCCGTGTCAGTGCTCGCGCCGCGCCCCGCGCCCGGGTAAGTGGGAAGGTCGTCGTGGGCGTGATTGCTGTTGTTGAGGATTTATGGGTGACAACGAGAAGAGGATCAGGGAAGACAGGCGCCAACTCGATGAAGCGATGGCCCTAGCAGAACTTGCGCTGGGGTTGACTACCGCTCGGAAAACGCTCACGGACGCAAGCCTCGAACTCTGCAATGCAAGTCTTCGTCGGCTGAATATCACTCCGGCCGCCGAGGGAGAGTATCGGGAGGCTTGCGCTGAAGTTCTGACAAGCGCTCGGGCCGTGGAAGCTGCCGCTGCGACCCTGCGTCGGCTCGGTGATAGAATGCGCGTCGCCGCAGACGAGGATAGCGTGGCTAAGGCTCTGGCGCTCGCCATACAAAGCAGAGAGGGAATCGAAATTCACATTCGTCGAAGCCTCGAAAAGGAGATGGCGATCGCGGATCTGGAGGCTGCACTGACGACTGCGCGGAAGTCTCTAGCTGATGCGTGCGATGCGCTCTCCGATGCCTCTGTCCGGCGTTCAAAGGCGGATCGCGGCCAAGAGGCGGACTATAGAACGGTTTGCGCGGAGGTTCTGACGGCTGCCCGCACCGTGGACGCGACGGCTGTGGCACTGCGGCGGCTTAGTGGTAGACAGCGTTTGGCTGCCGACGAGGCTAGTGTGGCTGAGGCGCTGACGCTCGCCGCAAGGAGCCGGGGACAAGTCGAGATCCTTGTTCGGTTCAGAATCTGGTGGAGCCTCGTCTCGGCCTGAGGGCCAATTGCCCTGCGGCTGTCGCTGTTAATGTCAGTGCCGTCAGCCCGTTAGCGGTTCGGGGCGCGAATAAACCAGACCTTTGGAGGCGTTTGTGCTGTGGTGGATACGAAGAAAACTCAATTCTGAAGACTGGCGGGTCAGACTGACGGCGGCTGAGACATTGGCATCCCGAGGGCAGCAGGACGGCCTACAGGTTTTGCTGGACGCACTCGGCGACGCCGATTCGAGGGTCAGGGACGCAGCAGGAAAGGCGCTCGACCGGTTGAAATACGAACCGGACTTACCTGATCAGCGTGCCCGTTACGCAGTCACCCGAGAGCGATACGATCTCGCCGCGGCGCAGGGTTCCGTGGCAGTTCCTTTTCTGGTAGAGCGGCTTGTCGACACGATCCTCACGAAGAACACGCAGGCGGAGCGCAGCGTTGCCGAGGCCATTGCGAAGATAGGACCCTCTGCTGCGGCTGAGCTGGCGAGTCGCCTCGCGCACGAAGATGTCAGGGTCTGCGAGCGTTTGACACTTCTGCTGGGTCGCACGGGTGACCCGAACGCAGTCGGGCCTTTGGCTGAGCAACTAAAGCGACCGTCGTTATCATCGACCGTTCGCGCGGCGACCATGAGAGCACTGGCTCAGCTAGGCGGCACCGTCGCATGTCGCTCCCTCGCGTCATGTTTGCGTGATTCAGACTCGTCCAATCGCCTTGAGGCCGCGTCGTCGCTTTCCCTTTTCGGGCCTTCAGAAGTCCTCGATTCGGTCTCGGTCGCGTATCAGGGTGAGCAAGACCCCACGGTCCGCTCTGTTTTGGCGAAGACGCTGGCTGGATGGAATTGGAAGCCTCAGGAGTCCCGAGAGCGGATTCGCTTTCTTATCGAGCTTGGCGATGTTGAGGGAGTCCTCGCCCTGGGCCAAATTGCGGTTGAGCCGCTCGTCGAGTTCCTGAAGTCTGCGGATTCTGCGTCTCGCAAGTCGGCAGCGGCGGTCCTACACCGGATCATCGATCCGAAGCATGTTGAGTCTTTCAACTTGATCCGTTGGCGCATCTCTGGGCGGCCCATCGAGTGGGTCGCCGAGCACTGTGGGAAATGGAGCCACAGCGACTGGTTAAGTTTGATCGAGGGCTTGAAGGGTTCGGAATTCTGGCCCATAAGAGAGGAGGACATCGGGAAGGAGATTGAGCGACATAAATCCGATTGGGCCACCGCCCGCCGAGGGACCGCGCCGCGGAAAGTCGAGATAAAAGAGGACCGTTCGGATCGGACCATCCTGGTCGTCGATGGAGGGAGCCTGGAAGGAGTAAGTCTGGCCGGCGCGAAGCTCAGGCGCGCGTATCTGGGACATGAAAACCTGACAGGAGCGGATTTCAGCGACGCTGATCTTATTGAAGCTGCCCTTCAGCAGGCCTCGATGGTCGGGACGCGCTTTGTGGGGGCGGTCTGCAGAGACGCAAGTTTCTCCTTCTCGAATGCCACCGGCGTTGATCTGCGAAGGGCGGATTTGAGATCGGCGTCTTTCGACCAAGCCACGCTGCCTTATGCCGACCTTCGTGAAGCCGACTGTTCGGGGACAGGCTTCGCCGGCGCGGACTTGAAAAACGCGGACCTCCGGGGGGCCAAGTTGCGCTCGGCAACCTTGAGGGGCGCGGATCTCCATGGTGCTAGGCTCGAGGGTACAGTATTGGAAGGTGCCATCTACGATGACCAGACTCGATGGCCGGCAGAGTTTGCCATTAACGGCATGGGCATGCTCCTCATTTGCTCTGGCGCGGGCCTCAAAGGTGCTGATCTTGAACACAGTGACCTAAGTGGTGCGCGCCTACAAGGGGCCGACCTCCGGGGAGCAAATCTGAGCCGAGCGTATTTCAATTCTGCGGATCTTTCTGGCGCCGACCTGCGCGGTGCAAGCATCCGGGGTGCAAACTTTGAAAACGCAATTCTGGTCGGCGCGAAGCTTGCGGGCCTGGCGTTTGATGGAGTCTCCCTCGTTGGCGCTAACCTAGAGAAGGCCGATTTGACCGGTATCGACCTGATGGGTGCTCGATACCATCCGAAATCGACGCGGTGGCCCCAAGGGTTCGACCCCGTCGCTTATGCTAAAAGCGCCGTGAGGCCGGCCGCCTCGCCACAGCCTGACGGGCCAAAAGGCTCTGGTGTGTCCTTCGTGCGGAAGTACACGAAAGAAATTGCAGAGGGCACCCGTGCCACATACGAGCTTTACAGAGCTGACGCCGCAGAAGTAGCGAAGGAATTCCTGTTGACCAAGCGCATTCCCGAGCGCCTCCAATACGTCGTTGTTGAGACGCCGGGGGGCATCTGGGGGATAGATATCGATGGGATCTACCTGGAAAAGCTCTTGCCGTGGCAGCTTGATCTCGGCAAAGCTGAGGTTGAGGGGCGAACCGAAGGCGCCGCTGACCGTCACAGTTTGATCATGGCAGCGCGAGGCAACACGGACAACTACCTGCAGAAAGTGGTGTGTGGGCGTTGCGCCCACGAGTGGCTGGACGGGGTCAGGTATTGCACGGTTACTTTGGTGAGGTGCCCGAAGTGCCAGGCGCTGAACTCGATAGCCGCTCACGCCCGCGTCGTATTGTCCTCGTGACGGCCCGGCGTCCAAACGTCGATTGCCGGGCGGCTAGCGGGCTAGCGGAAGGGCCTGGCGGATCGGCGCTGGGCCATTTCGCAGCCTCTGCGAAGAGCGCACCACACCTCGATGGCCTCGGCCGAAACATCGATTGACCAAGTGAGTCGCCACAGGCAAACCGTTCCCAAGAGGTGAGCCGACACCAGCAGTCCGCCCGACCTGTCGAAAGAGAGGCCGGCGATCTCGCCGTACGGCGTCTGAAAGCTGTGCTCTAGCCTACCCCTCCCCGTATGCCAGAACCGGATCGTCCCGGCATCATCTCCTGTCACGAGCCATTCACCCAGCGGACTGAACCTGACGGCTCTCACGTGGTTCCCGCCATGGTCCAGACTCACTCTTACCTTTCTAGTCTCAACAGCCCACAGATTGGCACTACAATCGTCGCTGCCGGAAGCAACTATTTCCCCTGTGGGGCTCATATCAAGACATCGAACGGCAGCCGTGTGCCCTTCCAAGTTCGCCAACCGGCGGCCACTTAGCACGTCCACACAAAGGACCCGCCCTTCGACGTCCCCGACGGCCGCCCACGTGCCGTCCGGGCTCACCGAAACCGCGAGAAGCGGCCCAGAGCCCACAGTCGCAGTTTGAAACTTGTCTTCTCCTTGCCACAAAATGAAGCGCCCGCTATCGCCAACGACCACGGCTAGTCCAGTGGTTTCATCTCGGATCGCGGCGATTGCGTTCAGACTCACTGGGGCCACTGGGGTCCGAAACACACCGACGCCCTTGGGACCCAGTACCGCCAGAGTGGAGTGCGGGCAGCCAGTGCAGGCAAGAAACGCGCCAAGACGTGAGTGATATGTGATACCGCTGACCTGAGGACACGAAAAGGACTGAACCAATCCTCCATCGACGAGCCGCAGCTGATGAAGGCCGTCGTCGGAACCAACGATCATGCTCCGTTCATCTGCTGATAGTTCGGCTCCATGTAGCAACGGCGATGTGTGAGCCGCGTCGGTTTGGTGGAATGACCGGTTCCAAACGACTCTGACTTCCGAGACCGCTACTCTCTCCCCAGGAACTTGGAGCATCAGCGATCGAAAAGACTCCTCACCTATGCCTTGCACCCGTGAAAGAGCAATTCCTTGAGAAGCGTAATCTAAACATTCTTGGTACCGATTCGCCTGTAGTGCTCCTTCTGCCCGTCTGAGGAGACTCCGGATTTCGCGGCGGCGACTAACGTATTCGTCGGACGGCGTGGGTCTGCTGATCAGGAGAGGAGGGGCAGGCCATGTTGAATCGCTGATGGGTTCGAATTGAATAGACCCCTTATCGGTGCCTATGGCAATGGTACGTCCATCCGGTGAAACTGCGAGTGCGCTCACATCGCCGTCAAACCGCGCTATCTCCGTCAAAGTCTTTGTATTGAGATCACCTCTCCAGAGTGTGTTAAGACTGTCGCAGAAGAACAGGGTATCGCTGTCGGGACTGAAGGCCAGTGCCCGGATCGGGTCCTCGGAAGCGCCGCGCCACTCGATTGCCGCCGGTTCATCTCCGTGAGACCAAGGCCGTCCCAGCACCTCGCCCGGCAGAAAAATGAGAACGGCACCGCGACGTGTCCCCGCCGCAATCCACTTCCCATCCCGGCTGACCGCTACCGCAGCCAACTCAATCCGATTCGTGACCATTGTCCCGGCTGTTGCGCCCTCTACCTCATGACTGATCTGGAAATAGTGTTGCTCGTCGATCCACCCGTCACGTGAAAGATGCAGTAGGCCCCACTCCTCACCGAGAACGACGAAAGGGCTATCGTCTGGTGTTACTACTCCAACGGTCAATGTCCTCGGGAGATGCTGTTCCTCAAGAACCTTCCATTCCGGAAGGCTAACGACGAAGTCATCAGGGCTCCGCAGGTACACCCTGAGAACGTCCGCCACAGGAACACGAACAATTCCGGCGATGGCTCTCGATATTGGCTTCCCGCTTTGAGGCACGACGGCGCCACGCTGCTTTGCGGCAGCGCTCAAATCCAACACGCCAAGAATCTTTCCAGTGCTCAGCACCCTTCGCTCGATCTGCCCGGTTTCGAAACCCAGGAACAATTGGTCGTCGGCAATGGAGACGAGGCATGCAGTCAGCCCGCGACGGTCGCTACTCATCCGCTCATGGATGACCCACCCGTTTGGTCCCGCAATCCAGCGGATGACAGCACCGTCCACGTCCGCTGAGATCAACTCTGGTGACTCCGCCCAGCGCAGGTGAAGAACAGCCCCGCTGTGGCCGCTGACAAAGTGCGACGCGACGTAGGTGAGCAGACGGTTAGGATCGATGCCGAGTTCTTCCCAACGCGGACTATTGGGGAGAACGAGTTCAGTGAGCTCGCGCGCAACCTCAGCAACGCTGGCTTGCTTAAGCCGAATCAGCAAGGCGGCATGGCTCCACCAAGGAAGCGCGTCATAGGGATGGTCAGCCAGCCGTTTTTCTAGCAGATCTAGCGCCTCCGGTGTCTTCCCGAGGTCATGCATCGACAGCGCCCGATTGCTCACATCGGAACCCGAGCCGAGCACGTCGCCGGGTTCGTCTCCCGCCAGGACTTCGACAATGTGTGCACGGGCGTAGGAGGTGCCGAGGATGTGTTGGTATGCGTCCACCAAGCGCCGGCAAACTTCGAACATATCGGTTGGCCGCGCATCGGGCAAACGTTGAAAGCACTGGCGCAAGAGTGTTGCGACGGAATCCGGGATCGAAGGTATGCCGGCGACCGCCGGACCCTTCCGAAAGTACTCCCTGAGGGCTTCGTCTGCGACTTGGCCGTCCGTCCACGAGATATCCCCGTTGAACATCTCTAGTACCGACACAGCCCAAGACCAAAGATCTGTCTTCAGCGATAGCTTCTCCCGCGCCGCTTGTTCCGGCGAACGGTATGCCGGCGTTGAGCCACCTGAGCTAACCAGGATGTTGCGCGAATCAGTCCGGCGCGACGGAAGTTCGCCTAAAGCCTGTCGCGCTCGGGCTAGTCCAAAATCAGTTACTTTAGCCACTCCCGCCTGCGTCATCATCACATTGGATGGTTTGACGTCCTGGTGCACCTCGCCATTCCGGTGCGCATGGTGTAAACCCCAAGCGAACTGAATGGCGACGTCGAGGAGTCGCTCCATTATTGTAGCCGTCGATCCAGCGTAGAGCCGCCGACTTTCGATCCATTCTTGGAGGTTACCGCCCTCAACGAACTCCGCAAACACACGAGGAACTTGGTCGATCGTACGCACGTAGTAGCAAGCTACCGTATTTGGGTGAAGCCCAAGGTGAGTCCAAGCCTCACACTCGGCAACAAACCTCTCTTTTTGGAGTCGCGTCCTGAAAACCTCCGGTCGGGGGCTCTTGATGGCCAGTTCCATGTCCCAGGCCCGATGGTAAGCACGATATACGAGACCCATTCCCCCGCCTTCGAATATGTTTCTAATCTCGTAAAGGTCGAGGATGACATCGCCGGTTTTCCACTGCGCGTCGGCAGCGGCAGCAAATTGGTCGAGCGCCGCGACGACTTCGGGTACGCCCTGTCCTGGGGCGTCGTGTGCCCCGGAACTGTCCGGCGCGGTCGAGCGGCTAACGGTGCGCCGGGACGCCACGTTGTAGATCAGAGATTCAAACCAGGTGCGAATGTTGGGCGTATGGCCTCCCCTTCTGTGGCCCGTCAGTTCAAGCCATGGGATATCTGATGCGGCTTCGCTATTGTCGGGTCGTGCCAAACTTGCCAAACTAGCGCGCTGATCGCTGAAACGCCGAGTGACACTTGCCACAGAGCATCCAGTCGGCTTCGCCCATTACGATCCGCATATGCCATAGCGTATGTTTCTGAGACGCACTCCTCTGGGCCCCACTGCCACCCATGGCCTGCGCCAAAGCCATCTCCGGCAACGTCTTCAGATTTATGTCCGGCTCAATCCCTAGAGATCCTTGTACGGGTTGAATCCCCGCCTAGCCGCATCCGTCATTGTGGCTGCCGGAACTCGCGCGCCCTCATACGAGGAGAGAGTCTTGTTGCAGATATCGCACACCATTGCGCATTCCCCTTTCTCATCGAACATCGTTTTGCAATTCCATCCGCATGAAATCGCCACCACCCGCCGACCCCAGGCTGGGAAAGTGGCGGAATCAAGTCCTGATCTGGCAAACGCCGATCGTCTCGCCTGCAAACGTGTCCAGACTATAAGCGACATCGCTATTTGCGCCGACTTGCAGGCCTGCTTTGCGGCACGCTTCGAACGCACAGGTCACCACGTACATGTCGGGATCGCGCGGGAGTTGGCGTGAAATCTGATGGCCCCCAAGCACCGTCACCTCCCCGCGCATCTGACTGTAAGCACTCGCGACCTGCTCCAGAAGATCTGCGGTTGGAGGACTACCTTGCATTAGAACGTAAAGATAGAGCATGATCTGGTCACCGCGAGTCCAGGTTGGTCCCACACCGCGGACAGATACAGTGCCCTTTCATCCCTTTCTGATCCGCCGCGTCAGCGGCGCAATCGAAGCATACCGCCACGCCGCATGCGTGGCAGCCTTTCTGCATTGCAAGGACGGCGTCCCCAATACCTTGTAAGGCACTACCCGAGTAGAACCCGGATTTGAGGGATTGAAACGACTTCCCGCAATGCTTGCATCGCTCATCTCGTCCCATTCGAATCTCCTTTCCCGTCTTTTTCTTTGAGTTCTTCGACTACCATCGGACGCCGCCGAGACCCCAGGGCAACAGGTCGAAGGCCCTGCGCCGAGCACTCGCGTTAGCGCGTAAAAAAATACGGACCGCCCACGGACCGACACCACGGGCACACGGCACCGCCGCCTCCCGGCGGCATCACGCAAGTCGCGCAAACCACACGGCCACACCCCTGGCATTTCAGAGCCTGTGTCTTCAGCATCTCCTGGGTTGCAAAGACCCTCTGCCCCGCAGGATAGAACTTCACGGTCAAGCCCCTTCCGCACTTACCGCACGAGACCCGAGCGCCATCCCGGTAACTATCGACCCCGCTCGCCGCACCCCCGGCGCGCGCCGCGCCGCCACCACCAAACATCTTCCTCAACCAGCTCATGTGCAGCCTCCTTTCTTTCGGCACATCTCGGAGCGGCCGTCCCCTCGGGCCCCGCCCCCTGCAAACTACTACACGAGAACCATTAGATATCTGCCATGCGGACCGAGGTTATCAGTCGCGGAACTGTTTGCAGCTCCCGTGGCTGCGTCGACGGAATAGTTTGTCGATGAATCCGAGGCCCCCGCCACACATCAGACAGACACCCTGGGCAGCTCGTCGTTGCTTTATGGACTCGATCCGTTCGTTCTCCCGCTTCACCTTCTCTTCTCTTTCGCGCTCGTCTTTCCTGCGCTTCTCCTCCCTTTCCTGCTGCTCCTTCCCCCGTCTTTCCTCATTGACGCGCTCTTGTTGCAGCAGACGCTGGCGCTCCGGCCAAGGCGTACGCACGATGCTCTGGATCTCATTCGAGTGGTCTTCCAACACCTTGATCGCCGGAGATGCGTGCGGACTCTGTCTCGGGTCGTAGTTGACGATCCACTTCTCGCGGCCGTTGTTGAAGATCTTCGCAAAATGTACGGGTGGCTTGCCATCCTTGGCAAACCACTCGTGCATGAATTGTTCGGCGCTTTCTCGTTCGTCAAAATATTCCGCCATATAGATCGGTCCTCCCTTGAGGCGAGCAGAATTCAAAACACATTCGGTGATTCCGTTTTGAGAGCACGGTTTATTAGCGCATCAGAAAACCCGTTGTCCTTCATTTCACGCTGCAGCAGAAACTTTGTGCCTACGTCGAAGTACATATTCAGGAGCACCATGAGTTTGCGAGCGCAAGTTTGCCGTAGTTGCTCCCCAGAGGTCGCGGATAGGCCTCTTATGCCTTGCAGCGACTCCTTCAGTTGTGGGACTAGCGACTCTTCTAACCCTTTCATTCTCCCGGTTCCCTCGAGTTTCGTGAGGAGTGTCCGAATCTGAGCATCTCCGAACTCGGACTTGGCAAGTCCAACAACATAGAGAAGCGCCGAATTGTTCGCACCCAGATTGTAAGCGATATCTACAAGCGATTCATTCTCAGTCACTGGGTGGGTTTGGTAATACCTTCCCAATCTCACCTCCAACTCGCCGACCTTCGTCATCGCCGCGACTAGGCCGGGATCGGCTGGCGGCTGCGGGCGCGCGGACTGTGATGCGGAAGCTTGGGAGGGAGGCCTTGGGGCAGCGCTATCTAAAACGCTCTTCGGGCCGAAAAATCTTTTTAAGAAAGACACGATTCACTCTCCTTCGGGGCCTACAGCCGGACTGATCGGCACGGGCCCGCACAGACGCGCCGGTCCGCGGTGGCGCAGGCGCACCAAGCCGGCACTCCCGGTTCCATGGCTGTCGCGGCGACGCACGATCAGTCCATCCATTCACCAACACCATTCCAAGCGGTGCTGACGTATGTATACGATCCGCCAAGGGCTTTCACGCGATAGCAAACCCGTTGCATCAGGGCGTGACCACCCCTGGCGAACAATTGTTCGCCGACCCGCGTCATCTCGTTAAACTTGGCGTCCCCCATTTTCTGCGACTTCCCCGCCAAGCGACAGAGACTACGGGCGGCGCTCTCATCACTGCCGCTAAGCGCCTTGCCGGCATCGCGGGCCATCTGGCGCTCCCCACCCGAACGGAGGTCGACGACGCCCGGCCCGCAGTCCCCACCGGAAGCGGTGCCACCACCAAACAGCTTCTTCAACCAGCTCATCAGGTATTCTCCTTCGCCCGAGTTCTCCACGCAGGGCGCCCGCCGCCCGAAACCGCGACAGGGGCGCCGCCTGCAAACTACTACACCAGAACCGCTCGCGCTCTGCTCACAACCGACGTCAGGGCTCCCGAAGCGCTTCATCCTGAAGGTCGCCGCGGGCCCCAGGATGCCAACACCTAGCCTAAGTGCCGGATTATAATACATTTCGGCTAGGCAAATTGTTGGCGAGAAAGAACTAGTCGAGTAGGCGAGTGAATTGGGGCGACCTGCGCCCTGGACTGGTGCAAGTCGTCATGAACCTTTTCGAGAAGTTGGACAAGATCATGGAAGGTGGGCTGCAGCGTTTGGTTCAGAGCTCCCTGGGACCGGGGACGTGTGCCGACTTCCTTGAAAGTTATGCCCGCGCACTGGAGGACATCCAGGCGAGGATCCAATCCGTCCGTGGCCGCAAGATCTTCCCATATAAGAGAATCGCGCTGAAGTTCGTGCTGGCTGATCCTGGGCAAGTTCCACTCCTGGCACCAATACTGGGGCAGAAGAGGCAACTTTCGAGTGAGGTTCGCCGGCGGTTGGAGGAGGCGGGGTGCGAGCCTTCGGGCACGCTCCGCGTGGATGCCACGGCGATCGTCTCGAGTGATCCGAACCTGGCCGGCCAACCATACGAGATCTCGTACGACTCTGAACTGCCCCCGCAATCACCTTTGTCCGTCCAGGTCCTGAGGGGCGAAGCGGAGCGACCCACTTATCGCTTTGCAGAGCGGACTGTCAATATCGGGAGACGCGCCGAGGTGCACGGCGAGGCCAGCCGGATGATTCGCCGGAATCACGTGGTCTTTCTCGATCTGCACCGTGGCCCGAATTCGACCATCTCGCGCGAGCATGCCCACATCAGCTTTGATTTCGACACCGGTTGGTACCGGCTCTACGACGATGCCAGCAGGTTCGGGACCCAGATCTATCGGGACGGCCAAATCATCGACGTTCCCCGTGGTTCGACAGGTGGTGCCTGGTTGCGCTCAGGCGATGAGGTTCATATTGGCCAGGCGAGGCTCGCGGTGGACTTCTCCGAGACCTGACCGGTTGGAGAGAGCCTCTTGTGAACGATTGGTTTAAACAGAAAGTTCGGATTCTGCGGCAGGTTAGCCGTCGAATCGGGGTAGTAGATTCTGGAGCCCGTTTGCGCAGGATGGCGGACGGGCGGGGATAGGTGAATCCGTGCGGTTTCCAACGACACAGTGGAACATCCTTGACGCGATCAAGGCAGGCGATGATAAAGGGCGGCAGGCGGCCCTGGGCGAAGTCATTTCGATTTATGGGGCGCCGCTTTTCGCCTTTGCTCGCCGCCAGTCGCATGGCACGCTGGTTCCGGAGGACTGTGAGGACCTCGTGAACGGGTTCTTCTTGAAGTGCCTGGAAGGTGATGTACTGCAACGGGCAGACCAGGCGAGGGGCAGATTCCGCAATTTCCTGGCGCGGTCGTTCAAGAACTACATGCTAAATGTGGATCGCGCGTCCCGCACCGTAAAGGGATCTCCCCGCGGCGGATTTGTTTCGCTGCAATCGCTCACCGATGACCACGGTAACGCGCTGGAACCTCGGACCAACGAGACTCCAGAGGAGGCTTTTGCGCGTGTTCTGCGGCGTTCCGTGTTTAAGCGTCTGCTGTCTGCCTTTGAGAGCGGCTGCCTCGGGGCCGGCCAGGAGAAGAAATATCAGCTCTTCTTCCTCCACGAAATCAGGCCCCGGATGGAGGGGACAGCGGTTCCAACCTATTCCGAATTGGCGCGTGAGCTCAATTTGGCGTCAGAAAATGCCGCCAACAAGATTCTGTTGGCCGCGCGAGAAGAGTTTCGTTCGCTCCTCGTAGCTGAGGTAAGCCGCGACTGCGAGTCGCCGAAGGAGGCCCAAGTTGAGTGCGAATTCGTACTGGCCAACGCGCTCCAGGAATAGTATGCGTGGCGAAGTCGGGACGACCGATGAGACACCTCTGACGTGCGCCGTGTGGGAGGGTCGTGCCTGCTTTGGCGTGTGCGTCCATTTCACCGCATTTTGGGCCGCCCTCTTCTTCGCAGTCGCCTCGTTGCTAGTCCCATCCGGCGCCAGCGCTCAGGCGCGGCCGGATCTGCCGTTCGACGTTGTCCTGGCCCTCGACAATTCGGGCAGCATGAAAAAGAACGATCCCGACAATCTGATGCGACCCGCTGTCTTGACGTTTGCTGCGCGGCTTCCTCAAGACACACGTCTTGGCATCGTGGTCTTCGACACGGTGTCCAGACTAACACTCGGCCTCTCGCCGGTCTCGGAAGCGGGGTTCACCGAAAAGACTCAGCATGCGCTTGAACAGGTGGACTATCGTGGCCAGTGGACAGACATTCCAGGAGCGGTCGAGCGCTCGCTGTACGAGCTGCGAGAGCACGGGCGACCGGCCTCGCGGCGCGTTGTCGTGCTTTTCACTGACGGTTTCGTGGACCTCGGCGACCCGGCCCGGAATCGCTCCCGTGGCGACTGGCTTCGCTCGGATTTGATTTCCGAGGCGAAACGGGAATCGGCGATGATCTTTGGTATCGCGTTCACGGAGGGAGCTGACTTCGAGCTCATCCAATCGGTATCTCAACAGACGGGCGGCGCCCATTTCCGAATTCTCTCCGCCTCGGAGATGGCTGCAGTGTTTGGGAGCGTCACTGACCGCATCCGGCAGCTGCGTGCAGAACAAGCGGCTCCCCAACCTATTCCGTCGCCCGGTCGGCCGATGCCGGCCAGTGGCTACACTGATCGCGGCAGTTCCATCCCAGTCAAATGGCTGGCGGTTGGATTGGCGGCTTTGGCTATTGCCTGTGGGTTGTGGCTGTGGTGGGCCCGGTCGACGGCGCCGCCGGTGCCTGCTACACTCCAGGATTGTAGCGAAAGAGCCAAGATCTACGCGGTCGACAAACGCACGTTCAGGGTCGGAAGGGTTCGGCATAAGGGCCTCCGAAGGAATGACCTCGTCGTTCCAGGGAAGCATGTCAGCCGCACCCACGCGGAGATTCGCTTTCGTAACAGCGACTTCTATATTAAGGATGACGGCAGTGTCCAAGGGACATTCGTTAATGGCGTCAAACTGAAGCCTGGCCAAGTCGAACGGCTGAAGAATGAGGACGTCATCCGCTTTGATCGCCACGAGTTCCTCTTCGGGGCAGTTGTTGGGGTGGCTGCGGGCAGTGCGTCCGTGGTCACCGAGCCAGCCTCGGACCGAGAAGATCAACAACCTCCTCGGGGCACAGTCCCCCCGGCTCCTCAAACGGCCTCCCCGATGCCCGTGGTCGTGAAGCCCAGAGTTGAGACGGTTCCTCCACCGGGCTACGCAGCTGGCGCCGCAGGCGCGTTGTCTGGCGAAAGATCTACTCCTGCGGCACCTGAATCTTCGAAATCGACTGAAATGTGCCTTGGATGCGACAAAGAGGTCCCTTCGGCGCAGATGCGGATCTGGCACGGCTACAGAATATGCGGCGAGTGCGAAACCTCTGCCCTCAGCCTTCCATCCGGGCAGGTGGATGCCTTCGTGAAGAACCTGGAAAACAAGCGGCTGAGAAGGTTACAGACCGTTGAAAAGCTCTGATCGGATGATTGCGTGGAATGACGATGTCCCAATGCATGAACTCAAACATTTTGCTGACAATCCTGAACGGGGACGAGAAGGGGCGCATAGTGATTGCCGGGCCGGACTCTCCGGTGGTCCTGGGTCGCGGAGAAGATGCGCACATTAAGTTGTCCGCGCGCGACCAACTCGTCAGGCGGAAGCATGCCTGCCTTCGCCGTAACTCGACAGGATGGGAACTCGCGGAAATCCCGCCGTCGAAGAACACGCCGTTAGTCAACGGCGTTCGGCAGCACTGCTGCGCTCTCGCGGATGGGGATGTTGTACAGCTTGGGGAAACGAGCATGCGGGTTAGCCTTGTCAACCGTACGGCTCGATTATTTCGCTGCGCCGTCTGTAATGTGGATGTTTCGTCCGTTGCCAACAGCGACGGGAGAGCGTTGGAGTTGGCAGATGCTGCTGTTTTCGCCTGCCACGACCATGTGGCCAAGAGCGCTGGTCTGGCCGACAAGTCAATCGGTAAATACGAACTGTGCTCGTTGTTGGGCCAGGGCGGCGCGGGAATGGTTTTCCGTGTATATGATCGCGCCACTGCGCGCCTTCTCGCCCTAAAGCGGTTGACTGACCTCAAGAGCATCGAACGCGTCCGGAGGTTCGACGCTGAGATGTTGGCGTTGAAGGAATTGCGCCACACCAACATAATCCGTTTCGTTGATTGGGGTACTGACGCCGAGGGCTTCCCGTTCCTTGTTACCGAATACGCACCGGGCGGAAACCTGGCGGAACTTGCCTCAAAATGGAATTTCCGGCTTCCTCCTCGGCTCGCAAGGGACCTTTTGGTTGCTGTCCTCGATGGGCTGAGGTTCGTTCATAACGGCGACCTGGCATCGGGTCGCAAGCCATTAGTTCACCGTGACATCAAACCGCAGAACATCCTGTTGCGGATGACTGGTGACAACCCGACTTCGCTGCAATACGCCCCTAAGATTGCGGACTTCGGCCTCGTGAAGATAATGCATGGGGTACCGATCACCAGGCCCAACGACGCATCAGGCACGATCGGGTACGTCGCACCTGAGCAGGTCGTGAACATGCGTGGAGTTGATGCTCGTGCCGATATCTACTCCATCGGCGCGACACTTTACACCCTGTTATGTGGAAGCCTGCCTCTGGATCTTCCGGGGGATGACAACCAGACCGAGCAACTCCGATGTGTGCTGCACGAAGACCGAGTCCCGATTGGTCGGCGCGCTCCAGATTTGCCCGTTCGCCTCGCGGCTGCCGTGGATCAAGCATGCCAGCGCGATGTTGCCCTCCGCTACAGGTCCGCTGAGGAGTTTCAGCAGGCGTTGAATGAAGCTCTGTGAGCTAAGAGGTTCAAGTGTCAAGGGGGACAATGATGAAGATGCTGGTTGAGTCGGTGCGGAGTAGGTTGCAGATGCGTCGCGATGCAGTTACGTCGCAACCGGACGAGTGGGAACCGGTTTCAGAGGAGTCGTCCCGAGGCAGGCTATCAGCTCCCTCGCATCGACTCTGCGCGGTCACCGACGTTGGGAAGTGCCGGAGCAACAACGAGGACCGATATTCTCTGTCAGCCGACTCCAGACTGTGGATCGTCGCGGATGGCATGGGGGGCCAGGCGGCCGGAGAGGTGGCCAGCGCCCTGGCTATCAAGGCGATTTCTGAGTCGATGGAGTCGTCCGGCCCGGATTCGGGAACGGTCACCGGATTGAGTATTGGAAATAGTCTCGTGGCTGCGTTTGCCACCGCCCAAGACTGCGTGTCCGCTCATGTTCTGGAGAACGATGGATGCAAAGGCATGGGCTGTACCGCAATAGCAGGAGTAATGGACGGCGACGTCCTGCACATCTGTCATGTCGGTGATGTCCGCTGCTACCACTTGTCGGAAGGAGAGTTCAAGCGGCTTACGAACGATCACTCTTGGGTGTGGGAGAAACTTGTGATGACTGGCTTGCTGACGCCGGAGCAGGCCCGCTCCCATCCCGAAAGAGGTAAGGTCACACGTGGTATCGGCCTCGCAAGGCAATCAGGGGTCGAGCCGGATTTGATCAGCGTAAACCTAAAGCCTGGGGATCGCGTCCTGCTCTGTTCCGATGGTTTGTGGGAAGCTCTCGCCGATGACGAGATCGCGGCGGTCGTTGGGTCTGACGGCTCGATGCGGCAGTTGGCGTCCGTATTGGTTGACAGAGCAAATGCGGCCGGCGGCGAAGACAACATCACCGTCATTTTGTATGAGCACGGTGGCGCGGCACAGGGTTCCCCCGATGACGGGCGGAACCCGGTCCGCTGACTGCGGCCGAAAGGAGGATCATGGTGTTTAGACTAGATGCATCACATCGACTGCCGTTTGACAGGACAAACATTAACGCAGTTCCGAGAAGGTCCGGCGTCTACATTATCTACGACCTAGCCGGACCTGTTTACGCCGGACGGAGTTCCGTCGACATCCATCGTCGCCTGCAAAGTCATTTCGACGGGACGGGTAACCGCAATTTGGCACTTGCTCGGAGAATTGGCGCCGGTTCGTCCTTGACTTTCACGTACTGCCTACTGCCTTCGACGGAACAGGCAGATGTCGAGCGGCTGCTCATAGCCGCGCTGGGCGTAGCAAAATATGCGAACCTCAGACGAGAGGGCCTCTATGAGGAGAGCCTCTGAGCGGCTGCCTCGGCCTCGGCCCATGACGATAGACCTTGTCGTACAATCCACTCCTTAGAACGCGCCGCCACTGTTCTGTGAAGCGCGCCGTCCGCCACAAGTTCGCCATGTGGAACTTGAGAGAAGACGGCCCGGGCACGATCTGGCGGCCCTGTCGTCTCCCGCTCCTACTAGCCCTTCTCAGCCAACCGACGGCGGAGATCATGGATCTCCTTGTCCTTCTCCACGGTGGACAATATCCTGCGAACATCGTCAGGTTCTACGACGAGGGAATTGCCGTGCAGCATGGGACTCATGCTGTGGATCAGATGACCGGCTCGACTCGAGCTCACGGCGAACAGTTCTGCGATTTGCCGCCGGTCGATGAGCTCGGTTCCTATTTCATCCAATGCAGCGCGGATCAGAGGAATGCGCTCCGCCCAGTCAGGCAGCTTAATCGTCGTCAGCCCGCATTGACGGTCGCCGACAGCCACATTCATCAAGATACACCTTTGCTCGGTCTTCATGCCATAATTTCGTTGTGCCGGCGATAAGAGCGCTCGGCTGATAACGCCTGGACGGCTTCGATGATTCAAGCACGGGATAAAGCCGCCCTCTTGAATCGATCCGCCAGTTTCCGAGCCTCGCAAACCCGTGGCGGCTGGCCCACTCTGCGCCTCCCTTTCACGAACCACAATGCAGGGTCATTCCGGACCACAAAACCGCTAACGAGGGATTGAGTGATTGAGTTCCACTACGGATTTGTTGGCGTCGGCGATTGGGAACGGGCCCCACCACGAATCCGACTCAAGACGATCCTAATGGAGAGTCGTCGTCACCAGGCTAGAACAGCTCGGAGGCAAGGCAGTAGAGCTGGCATCCACCTGAGGAAGTCGCACCATGCAATGGCGAATAAACAACGAATACGCTCGCTTAGATTTCGGCATTCTTGCTGCGATCCACAGACCTGTTGGGCCCCGCACCGCATCACCCCACATCCTCCCCAACCCCGAGGGCTCGTCATTGTGATATGTTGATCTTGTCGTGAGATGGCAAACAACAGGGCGGAACCCGAGTCGAGAGTGGTACGTGAACACTGGTTTCGACGCCGGGTTTACTGTCCGTTTTACTGTCCATTTTGCGATCAGACCCCATGGTTCTGGATGGATTGCAGGGACGGTATAGACTGGCCGCGAAAGCGGCTAAATCCTTACCGGACAGTTAAGTAGCGGAAAACAGAGGAACGCGGGAGTAATTCAGTGGTAGAATGCCAGCTTCCCAAGCTGGACGTCGCGGGTTCGAGCCCCGTCTCCCGCTCCATCTTTTCAAAGGTTTAGCGGATTCCACCTTCAGTCACCTTACCTTGTTTACCTCGAAAACCCGGATCGGTTCTATTTGCAGCGCTTCTTCGAGCGTCGTTACCGCTTGGCGCCGGGTTTCCAAATCGGTCATTGTGTACGTGTCGATGGCGACGCCGATGGCATGTCCCCTCTGGTCCGCAGCGGCCTTCGGGTCGACGCCCTCTTTGTGGCCCAGACTGGCCTGGGTTCTTCGCAACACCTGGAAGTTTACCCACCCCAGTCCGACCTGCTCTAACTTGCTATGAATGTTCCGCCGCAAGAAATTGTCGCGTGACAGGACCGTCCCGCGCTCCGACGGAAACACCAACGACTCCGGATTGAGATCGATGGCAACCTCGCGCCATTGATCAATGTCACCTGCCAAATCGGGCGGTACCGCCGCCACTCGCTTACCTCGTTGTGTCTTGGGATCGCTCGGCAGCCTGCGGTAGACCCGTTCCAAGATGTTGACCATGTCCGGCCCAACTCGTCCCCATCGGAGCGCGAAGATCTCCCCAGGGCGCATTCCGACCAGAACGGCGAACAAGAAGACGATCCGTTCCCGGAGATCCAACACAGATAACGCCAAATGGATTTCCTCCTTGGTCATACTGCGCTTCTCGAAGGTCTTCGCCTCTTTCGGCGTCACCAGCGAACCCGCCGGATTGCCTTGGATGAGTCCATCATCAGCAGCCATTTTGAACACCGCGTTCAGATCCCAACGAAGATGGCTCACAACGCTCTTCGAAAGACCACCCGTGGTCTTGCCGTCGAGGAACCGCTGCAACCGCTCTCGCGTCAGGTCTCGCAATTGGCGGCCATCGAAGGCCGGAAGCAAATGCGCTTGGAAACGTTCTGTAGTAGTTTGGTCTGTGGAGTCCTTCCATTTCTTGCGGCGCTGAGGCAGGAACACATTTGTGACGTATTCTCTGAAATCGGTCGGCAACGCCTGCCGGAATCCGGCGGTCTCGTTGATCGGGTTCAGGTATTCCTGCAACCTGGCCCAGGCGGCGCCTTCCGTCATTTGCGCACAGTGCCCAAGGACTTTTGATCGCCCCCTTCCATCCTCGTAATATTTTCCAATCCATACCCACAAGCGGCCGTGTTTGGTCTTCCGCAGACAGCCGCGCTGAAAACGCTTTCGACGCACGTTTTTCCTTTCCGGCGTCTCCGGCGCTGTTTTCTGGTCTGCTTCGGATATTATCACCACGAGCTCCGCGGGGGAAAGTCATCCGGCGCGTCTTGCTGCCGCACGCTCGATTTGCTGAAGCCACTGTTCGAGAGATTCCCGGCGAAATAGCACTCTGCGCCCAATGCGGACAGAGGGAAGGCGCGGAAGATCAGGCACCTTGCCGTTGAGCACGTTGGAAAGGTGCGAGCGGGAACATCGAACAAACCGAGCTGCTTCGGCCAGACTGAGCACTCTGGGAATTGCGGTCGGATTCATACGTTCCCTGCCAAAGCCCTGGGGGAGCCTGAAGTGCCGGGCTCCGACCCGGAAGTTCTCCCATCCACGCAAAGCGGCCCGACGACGTCCGCGCGGGTCAAACCGCACACCCCGTCGAGAAAGTCATCGCGACGGCGCAGTTCGCTAGCGTGACAGGGCCACACTTCACGCGAGACCACCGCGCGTTGCGTCGGCCCTGGCTGGCCAAGGGCAACCTGAGCCACGTAAACCGATGCCTGGGTCCATTTCTGGCTATCTCTGCCATAAAGTGCCTCTCAATCGATCAGGTTCTTGTTAATCGAGAACGGATCGTACTCGAATGTCGTTAGTCTCTTTTTCTCCCTCTGTTCCCGCAGGTTGCAGAATGGATCGTGGAGGGGCGGAACTGGCAAAGCGGGCTCGCCGTTAGCGAACGTTGGCGGCGGTTGCGTGTGGATTGCCGTTGTTCGCTGCCGGCGGCGCCGGAGCCTGGAAATGTAGACGCGGAATTGCGCGTATGACATCTCCAGTCCGTCACGGCTCGCCGCCTGCCAGACCTCTTTGAGCTTCATTCCCGCGGGCAGGCCGGCCTCGATTTCGGGCCAAACCCAGGTCACCTGCCCAATCTTCGTAGCAGGCTGGGTCGAGGGGAGGGACTGCAAGTGAGTCATGTCCGATCTTGATTTTCTGCGGCGCGACTGTGCAGGACCGTCCATCGGCTTTGCTCGAATTGCCCCCTCACTTATATAGGTAATGGCGACGGCAGGCCGGGACATCAATTTACATCTTTTTTGTGAATTGCAACCGTCTGCAAACAGTTTGTGAACAATCTGCAACTCTATTCACCCGGAACGAAGGCGTGCAACAGTTTGTGAACAAAGTGCAACAGATTGTGATAGTGACCACCAGCGACGACGGCTCCCAGGCAACCAAAAACCCGGTAGTGGAACATAAAGGTTGGGATGCGTTGTTGGGTTTTGGGGTGGTTTTTTGTTGCTCCGGTTGCGGTTCTTGCGGGATGCGTTTCGATGGACCTGCATCCCGGTCGGGATGCGCCGTCGATTTTACGAGTTTTTCTGTCCCACATAGCCTCTGCCGTTACCTATATAAGTGAGGGGAGTTTTCACATGGCCCAGCGAGCAATCCGATTCTCCGACACGACGGACCAAGGAATTCAAGAGGCAACGCGGAAGCGGGGTTTCTCATCACCGACGGCGTTCATCCGCCATTCTGTGGAACAGGAACTGTCGGTTCGCCGCGAGGAACTCGTCGGGGCCGAAGAACGACTTGCGGCCACTATCGAGCAAGTCAGGCGGGATATCTTCCGTCTTGGACGAGCCCAGCAGGCTTTGTTCGCATTCTTGGACAGCCTCGCCAAGGTGGTGCTGACGTGCGTTCCCGAGCCGGGCGGGGAGGCAATGGAAGCCGCCATCGCGAGAGCACGCGGCCGGCACACCCGCTTGCTGAAGAACGCCGGGCAGGCAATGGTCGGCGATTCGAAACTGGCGATGCAGGATCTGGTGGACGATGGCGAACGATGAGGAGCCGGAGTGCCGACTTCGACCACGGAAGCCGCCCGCCGAGGAGCGAGCTGGGCAAAATGGGCCTGGGACTACAAGCTCATTCTGAATCGTGCCAGTGCGACCAGTTGCCGCCTTCGGCGATCTCCTGGGCACGGCACCGGCCCGAGCAGCGTTAGACAGTCCGCGTCACGTAATGTGAAGAATGCGACTTTCAGGCAGTTGCGAGCACCTGAGCGCTACGTTGCGAGAGAGAGTGCCACTCATGAGGGCGATCCCAGGGCGGTCTGCTGTCGGTCATCAAAAATGCATACGTGTGTAAGATCGGAGGGTTGCGCTCGTGGCGCGTTGCGCCCGGAAACGCCATCAACTAGCGGCTGGAAGTCAAAGGGCAACTTCGCGCCCGCATGCACGAGCCGGTGGCGCAAACGGGCAAGTGGCTCAAGTCGGTCGTGCAAGGCTACTTCAACTACCATGCGGTACCGGGAAACAGCGACACCTTGTGGACCTTTCGGGTCAGGTTGGCACGGCTGTGGCGGACGAGTTTGGTCCGTCGCGGTCAGCGAAACCGCTACACCTGGGCCCGGGTGAATCGCCTGGTACGCGCTGGTTTCCCACGCCGCGCATTCTTCATCCATGGCCTGAGCAGCGTTTTGTCGCCAGTCATCCGAGATAGGAGCCGTATGCGCTAATGAGCGCTCGTACGGATCTGTGCGGGGGGTACCGGGCAACTGGTATCCCTACCGCGACCCGCGATCAACCCTTCGAGAGCAACGACCTCGGCCCGCCGGAAGTCACGTCGCGGGCGGAGGTTGAAAGCATAATGTTGCCGAAAGGCCAAAACTGGATTCTGATGCTCGCGCTGCTCTTGGCCGTCCCGGTGATGCGTTCCCCGATCACCGTGCCGCGAAGTCAATCTCGCGATGATCGCGAGACCCGGGCGCGTTTGTCAGGACAAATCGGATACCATCATTAGTGGTGCATTGCGCCGCCTGACGGTTAGCGGCTCAAAACCTGACAAACATGCTTTTCATCGGGAATCAAATGCGGAACAAGAATATCAGGATCACAGCGTTAGCATTCGTTGTTCCGATTCTTTTCCTGTGGCCGGCCTGTGCACGGGCACAAGCTGCGAAGGCTCCCTATCCGGTCTTGGCTCCTCTCGACCAGTATTTGATTCCGGACGAGAAGGCTGAGATAGCGCTGGCCCAAAGTTCCGCTCCGGCATCGATTTCGGATGCAGCCGAAGTGATGGTGCTGCGACGGGATGGCTACGCAACTGCCGTGAATGGCTCGAATGGCTTCGTCTGCATCGTCGAGCGATCCTGGGCGAAGCCGACCGATGACCCGGAATTCTGGAACCCTAAGGTCCGCGCCCCGAATTGCTTCAATCCGGCAGCCTCAAGGACGTTTCTGCCCATCTTTCTGAAGAAAACCAAACTTGTGCTGGCGGGAAAATCGAAAGCACAGATCCTCGCGGCTACTACGTCCGCATTGGAAAAGAGAGAACTACCCGCGCTGGCTCCGGGAGCGATGTGCTACATGATGGCGAAGCAGCAGTACCTGAGCGACGACGACATGAGCTGGCATCCTCATCTCATGTTTTTCGTTTCGGGTGATGCCGTGAAAAGCTGGGGAGCCAATCTGCCTGGCTCGCCGGTGATAGCGGGGGACGATCCGGAAGAACGGGTGACCGTCTTCATGGTTTTGGCCGGCACTTGGTCCGATGGGACGCCGGGACCATCCACGATGCACTGAGAGAAATTCGATTCGAATTTGCCAAGCGTCTCTCAGCTATGGCTGGCAAGGAGCCAAAAGAACCAAGGAAGCCCGAGCGCGAATGATGCCACAGCATTAGGCCTCTCCAAAGCTCCCGAGATATGGCGTTCGAGTCGATTACTCCCGAAAAGTCGGCTTCGGGCCGGGCATTCTCCGAGTAGCACGTAATCCGCCCGGAGCTCATCGGTAAACTCTGCGCGACCACCCACGAATAATTAGTCACGAGGTAGCGTCAGGCGCCTCTATTTGTTGACTACACGGTCTGCCGCATCCCGCAGCCATGGCTGGCATCGTGGGATCTTGAGCGCTACGTCGCGACCCATGCGCCCATCGCGCGCGCGGTAGACTTCTCCCGTGCCGGCGGCGCCAAGAGCGCCGAGAATTTCATACGGGCCGAGCCCCGTTCCGACGGTCAAAGGCATGGAGCTATATTGTACCCAACCCTCGGCTCTATTCCGGCACCGGCGCGAATCGCCATAACGTGGAGCGCATGCCGACGCGCAGGGCGATCATGCGTCCGTTCGGCAGCCAAGCCATCGAGACGTAATCACTCGTCTTGTCGAACGGCAAGGGTTGGACACGACCGTTCCGGGTATCCAGCACTGCTGGCGCGGCAAACCACGACTCGTGAATGGAAACCAGGAGGCGACCGTCCGCGTTCCAGCTACCGGGCGAGAGGTCCAAATACCTTAGCGCATGGGCTGCATCGGCGGGGATTTCTGTCTCCAGCGACCCATCCAGAGGGACGCGAAAAAGCCGCATATTCGGGCTTTCCAGGACGCTGACGAGCAGTGCCCGGCCGGAGGGGTCGGCCACGACGCGATTGCCGGCTCGAACCTCTCGCGCTTGACCACCCGCGGACGGGATCGACCAGATCGTGCCTCCGGTGGCGAAATACAGCGTGCTGCCGTCCGGGGAGGCGGCCAGCGAGACGATTTCGCCCTTGCCTGGGGCGATGCGGCGAGTAATGCGCCCGGTTTCCACCTCCGCGACCGCAATCGTTGCTCGCGGTACAGGACCAATCAGGAACGCGATCTCGCGTGGGCCGACAGCCGTGACGGGTGTCGAAGTTTCCTCCGTGGTCGCGACCATTGCAACCGGCTTCTTCCCTGGCTCCACCATCACCAGGCGTGCGCGATCCGAATAGAGCACCGTCAGGACCACGCGCCCATCCGGCAGGACGGCAAGCAAGTCCGGATCAGACACCTCCGGAAACCGAGCCAACGTTTCCGTCTGATCTAGGTCCAGCGGGCGGCTCACTAGTTCCGCCGGGAGGTCCGTTACGCAGGCATACACGCTTCCGTCGGGGGCAGTATCCAAGCCCCAGACTTCGTGGGTCGTGGTAAACAGAGTTTGGGCCGGCCCGCGTCCGTGGGCGGGGACGGAGAGCACCCGCGTAAACTCTCCAAGCTCCAAAGTGATCAACACGGATTTACCGTCGCGGCTCACCGCGAAATCGGGTGCGCCGGTGCCCCTCGGGATACTGGGCGCGAAAGGCCGCGTGGCGCCGGTGGCAAGATCCACGACCAGCAGTCTCATGCCGTCCGCTTCCCGCCCCAGCGGCGCTCCATCGATCAAGGCTTCTTTGCCGTCCGGGAATACGCGCGGATTGGCTAAACTTTGCCCGGGATCGATAACTGCGACGGGCAAATCCTGAACCTGTCCGGTTGCAGGCCACAATCGGAAGAGTTGCCACTCGCGCCTGGAATTCAACTTCACTGCCAGTAAACTCCCGTCCGGCAGCGCCTCCGGCCGGAATGCCTGGGGGAATACGAGGCGCTCGTCGCCGCCGAGCACTGGCACGCTGTAGATCCCCTGTGGCACGGCCTCGATGCGGTCATAGTATATGGCGGAGCCATCCGGCGCCCACGCGACATCGTTGACGTTCCCATGCTGCCGGCTATGGGTGAGCATCGACCAGTTGCCGGTTTCGGGTTTCATGACGCCGACCTGCGTGTAGCCTTCATCAACGGCGAAGAATCCCACCAGGTTGCCGTCCGGCGAGGGGCGTGGTCTGAAAGCGATTTCCGGTCCGCCCAAAAGCTTTCCAGACCAGTTGGCCGACCGCGGTTCCGGGGCCACCAGGCGGTACACGGCAATCGTCAGTACCATCAACGCAACCGCCCCGGCGGCCCCCAGCGTCCAGCGACGCCATCGCGGCGTTCCGAGCAACTTCAGGGCAGCGCCGCTCTGGCTGCCGCCTTGCGACAGCGCTGCCAGCGCGAACGAGAGATCGCGCGCCGACCGAAACCGGTTGCCGGGATCTTTTTCCAGGCAGTGGTGGACAATCTGCCTCACACCGGGCGGCGCCGTATCCGGCAGCTCCGGCAACTCTTGCTTGAGGATCGCGGTCATGGTTTCCACGGCAGTCTCGCCTTGAAATGCGCGGCGGCCGCTGAGCAGCTCGTACAGAATTACGCCGAAGCTGAAGATATCGGAGCGATGATCGGCTTCCGCGCCGCGAACCTGCTCGGGCGACATGTAGCCCACCGTGCCCATCACCACGCCCGGTTCTGTGCGAACCGTCAGCGTCTCGGTGACTGCGGCGGCCGTTCGCGATACCTTCACCTTCGCCAGACCGAAATCCAGGATTTTGATGCGCCCGTCCCGAGTCAGCAAAATGTTGGCGGGTTTCAAATCCCGGTGAACGATCCCGGCAGCGTGTGCGGCAGCGAGCCCGTCCGCGATCTGCACGGCGC
>Ga0302140_10000173_pt1 | contig 74707 bp, 73 predicted proteins | sample I_Bog_E1_1_FD_202095 | JGI IMG/M metagenome (GOLD analysis project Ga0302140, IMG submission 202095) | Peat permafrost microbial communities from Stordalen Mire near Abisko, Sweden - I_Bog_E1_1 | ecosystem: Environmental > Terrestrial > Soil > Wetlands > Peat | place: Sweden: Abisko, Stordalen... | reverse complement strand
TACGACCTGCTCATCGGCAGGCTGTGGAGTCATACCTCTCCAGCATAGAGCGCGGCCTGAGCGAAACCTTCAGCGGCAGAGGCGGTCCATTTACTTTTATGATCCAGTAGTAATACGCGCTGGCCGCCTTACACGCCACCCACGTGGTCATCGGCCTGATCCTGCTGCTGGTCTTCCTGCTCGGCCTGAGCGGCGCGCAGTTGCAAAAGCACGAGCGCCGTATCGAACTGCTTAGCTGGTACTGGTATTTCGTCGACGTGGTATGGATCGTGGTTCTCGCCGTTGTGCATGTGATCGGAAGGTAGGGAACTTTATATGGCGCTGAAACAGGTTCAATCCCCCCCGGTGGTTGAAATGACGGTTGAGATGCCGGCTCCTACGCCCTGGCCGCTGGTGCTGGCGCTCGGAGTCTCGCTTGTGTTCGCGGGCCTAATGAGCAGCCCTATAGCGAGCATTCTGGGCGCGGTGATCCTGCTTGTCGCCGCCATGGGCTGGTGGCGCGACGTGCTGCCGCACGAACACCATGAGCTGATCGAAGTGGAAGGAGAGGCCGCGCCGCTGGCTGTGCCCGCCGATATTCCCGTGGTCTATCTGCGCGTGGGCAAGCAGAGTTCGAAGATTCGCCAGTCGCCCGAAAGCAAGCCATGGCTCGCAGACCTGAAGGGCGGAGTGGTCGGCGCTATCGCCATGACGGGCGTCGCTCTCTTTTTCGGCCTGGTGATTCGCGGCAGCATCTGGTATCCCATCAACCTGCTCGCCGCCGCGGCGATTCCCAGCCTCGCGACCGCAACCGTCGATCAGCTCAAAGAGTTCAACGCCGCCGGCCTGATACTCGGCACCATCATTCACGTATGCACTTGCCTGCTGGTCGGCGTCCTGTATGCTGTCATGTTGCCCATGTTCCCGAGGAAAGCATTCTGGTGGGCCGGCGTTTCCGCTCCCATTCTGTGGTCCGGCCTCATCGCATCCACCATGACCTCATCAACCCCGCTCTGAGCGCCCGCGTCGACTGGCGCTGGTTCGTGGCCTCGCAACTCGCCTTCGGCCTGACCGGCGGCTACGTCATCGCGAAGGCGCAGCGTATCGAAGCGCGTGAAAACTGGCCCCTTGCGGTACGCGCAGGTATCGCCGCGACTGGCGTCCACATGCCCGGCGAAGGCGACAAGCCTTCCGCCGAGTAGTCCGTGTGGCCGAAGCAATCCTCACGTCGTGGCGCTTCGACCCTCGCCTGATCGGCCTGCTCGCGCTCGCGGCGTTCCTGTGTATTCGCGGCTGGCTGCGACTCCATCGCCAATCGCCCGAACGCTTCAGCGCTGAACGCCTCGTCTCGTATCTGGCTGGCCTGGCAGCGCCCTTCATCGCGCTCGCTTCGCCGCTCGACGCCTTCGGCAATCTGCTGCTGATGGCGCACATGGTGCAGCATCTGCTGCTGATCGTCGTAGCGCCGCCGCTGATCCTGATGGGACAGCCTATCCTGCCGTTGCTGCGCGGCCTGCCTCCCCGCCTCTTTAAAGAAGGGCTCGGCCCGTTTCTCTCGTGGCACTGGCTGCAGCGCATGGCTCGGCGTTTGACTCATCCGGTGGTCTGCTGGCTTGCCATGGCCGCGGCTATCGTCTTCTGGCACATACCGCGCTGGTACGATCTCGGCCTTGGCTCGTCCTCGTGGCATGGCGTTGAACACGCCTGCTTCTTTTATGGCGCGATGCTGTTCTGGTCACCGGTAATCGGCTTATGGCCGAACCGCCTGCAATGGTCGCGCTGGCTGATGATCCCTTACCTGATCGCCGCTGACGTGGTCAACACCGCGCTGTCCGCGTGGCTCGTCTTTTCCACGCATGTCGTCTACAGGACTTACGAAATAGCCCCGCGCATAGGCGGCATGTCGGCCCTTGACGACCAATCGCCGGCGGGCGCCATCATGCGGGTCCCGGGCTCTATCGCATTTCTGATTCCCGCGTTCATCCTGACATTTGCAGGCCATCAACGGGACGCGCAAACGATCGCAATTCGCCCGTATCCAGCCTGCCCCGCGTCCGCAAACGCCCCAGCCCAGTCGACCTGTTCCGCGTGCCCGTGCTCGGCCCCGTCCTGCGCCACCGTCACTTCCGCCGCATCCTGCAGTCCATCTTATTTGCGCTCGCCGTCGCAGTAATCGTTGACGGACTCCGCGGACCCCAGCTCGCCCCGCTCAACCTGGCCGACATCCTGCCGTGGGCGTATTGGCGCGGCTTCACTGTCATCGCGCTGCTCGCCGCCGGCAACCTGTTCTGCATGGCGTGCCCTTTCACTTTCGTGCGCGATTTCGGCCGCCGCCTTTTTCCGGGGCGCCTGCACTGGCCCAAAGCGCTGCGCTCCAAATGGCTCGCCATCGCCCTGCTGTTTCTCTATTTGTGGGCGAACGAAGTCTTCGGACTCTGAAACAGCCCGTGGTGGACCGCCTGGATCGTGATCGGCTACTTCCTGGCCGCCTTCCTGATCAACGGACTCTTCCACGGCGCCACCTTCTGCAAATACGTTTGCCCCATCGGCCAGTTTCATTTCGTCAACACGCTGATCTCGCCCCTTGAAGTGAAGGTGCGCGCTCCCGCCGTCTGCGGCTCCTGCAAAACCGAAGACTGCATTCGCGGCAACGACACGCATCGCGGCTGCGAACCCTACCTCTTCCAGCCCATGAAGGCCGGCAACTTCGCTTGCACCTTCTGCCTGGATTGCGTGCACGCCTGTCCGCACGACAATGTCGGCATCATCGCGGGCCTTCCCGGCCCTGCTCTCATCGAAGACCGGCGCGGCTCCGGGATTGGCCGTCTGTCGCAGCGCAACGACGCGGCGGCTCTGGTGTGGGTGATGGTCTTCGGTGCGCTCGTCAGCGCCGCTGTGATGATCGATCCCGTTATGGCCGGCATGCATTCCGTCTACGCCCGCTTACAGTTGCACTCCATGCTGCCCGTGACCACTGCGCTCTTTATCGCGGGCATCGTACTGGCTCCGCTGCTCTGTGCGTGGCTTTGCGGCACGGTCTCCGCGTGGCTCGGCCACACCGACGGAGGCTGGAAGCCGCAGGCCAGAAGCTTCGCGTTCGCCATGGTTCCTCTCGGCGCAGCGATGTGGGTCGCACACTTCGCCTTTCACTTATTCACGGGCTGGCAATCGATCGTCCCCGTCGCCGCCCGCATCCTGAATCTTTCCGCCGGCATGACGGCCATCTCGGCGCAAATACCTTCGTGGCTGCCCGCCGCGCAGATCCTGGTGCTCGATGGCGGCCTGATCCTGAGCGTGTACATTGCATGAACACGGCGCGCCAGCAAATCGCGAAAGCCAGCCAGGCGCTGGCGCTGCTGATCCCGTGGGCGCTGCTCGCCATGGCAATCAACGCCGTCGCCGTCTGGATACTTTTCGAGCTTATGCAGATGCGCGGGATGGTGATGTGATGCGCGCAATCGTACTGCGGCTCGCGGCCACTGCCTTGTTATTCGCCGATGGCGGCATCGTGCTGCTGCATCGGAACGCGCCTCCGTACGTTGTCACGGTCTTCGCCTCGCCCAATCCGCCGCGCGCGGGCATGATCGATATGAGCGTGCTCGTGCGGTCCGGTGACACGCTGGATCCCGTTCTCGATACAGACGTCCAGATCGCCCTGACCAATGGCAGTTCTCAAATCCACGCCCACACAACTCACGAAGAGGCGCAGAACAAGATGCTCTACGCCGCCTCGGTCCCGCTCGACCGCGCAGGCGACTGGCACGACACCGTAGCAATCCACGGTATTCAGGTAGAAGGCGTCATCGCCGTCGCACAGCCGATGCCCAAACCGGCCACCTACGCCGGCTACCTGGCGTTTCCCTTCGTTTGCCTCTCCATTCTGGCGCTGCACCAGTGGCTGCACCTGCGTCGCCGATAAATTAACCGTCTTCCTACTCTCGCCCGAAAATGGCAACATAGTAAGAAAGCAACGGGAGGAAAACCATGTTCGTATCAATGTCGCTTCGCGCCTGCCTGACCGCAATCGGCTTGTGCGTCGTGGCCGCTGCCCAGCCCACGACCCTGACCTATAACCCCGGCTCCAGCGTTAAGCTCGAGCAGGTCATCGGTGACTGCGATTATCAGGCGCAGGCCAGTGAAATCGTTGCCGGGCAGACCGTCACCTGCGCTCCCACCACGAGCCAGACTACATCGCGATTCGACGTCGCAGGTAACGGCCAGGGCGGCGCATTCGAAGCCGGCAATAAAATGATCTTCTTTTTCGGCGACACCATCAGCAGCGATCCCGCCACTCTAAATTATGGCGGAGCCGATCCAATTGCCTGGAGCACCACTACGGACCCCGAAGCCGGCTTGCTGTTCCAGTTCTACACGCAGGCCAATGGCAAACCACTTTTCGTCAAGCCGCCCGGCATCGCCATGGGAGGCGACGACATCCCGAACTCGGGCATTGATCTGAATGGCCAGATTTACTTCATTGTGAACACCGGCTCGGACACCACAGCAACCAATCCCCAGGCGAGCGATTATTCCGTACTGGTCGGCTTCAATGAGGCAGCTCAAACGTTTTCGGGCGGACGCACGATCTCTCCGGCCGGGGGCGTTTCATCGGAACCTCCGTGCACGCCTGCGGAGCCAGCGTTTGTATTTTCGGTGCGGGGCCCTACAGGGCCTCGGACATTTACCTGCAGATGGCTCCGGCCAGCTCTTTCGCAACAGGCGCCGGTACCCAGTACTTCGCCGGTATCGTAAACGGTCTGCCGAAATGGGCCGCATCTGAAGCGGGAGCCGTTCCGGTAGTGCAGGACAATCCTTCCAACGGCCCTGCGTGGCCCATGGACAACCCTTCTGTCGGCAACATGTCCGTCGTCTATTCGAGCGCCGCCGGATTGTGGCTCATGACTTACGACGGAGGCAGGAATACTTCGACCCCGGGAAAAACCAGAGGTGTCTACTTTGCTTATTCGCAGCAGCCCTGGGGGCCCTGGTCCGCTCCTCAGCTCATTTTCAACGACTCCCGTGACAACGCCTACGGGCTGGGCGGCTATATTCACAACCCCGCTATTCTTCCCGATCCCCCCGGCGATGGACTCAACGGTCCGATGATCGGGAGCAACGACATCTACTCGTCGTCAGGCGGAGGATTTGCTCCGCAATTGATTGAAAGGTTCGTGACGTTGACCGGCAACACGCTGAAGATCTACTACAATCTCTCTACGTGGAATCCTTACGTCATCGTGCGGATTCGATCGGAGTTCACTGTCACAGGGTGCCAATACTCGCTCGGCCAGGGCGGGCAGGCGTTCACATCATCGGGCGGAACCGGTTCGGTGGCGATTAATACGACGCCCGGTTGTCCCTGGTCTGTAGCGAACCTCCCGTCCGGAGTCACGGTCAGTGGTGTCTCATCCGGTACGGGGAGCGGTATTGTGACGTTCCAGGTTTCTCCTGCCACCGGCACCGATACCACCAGTTCGTTCACGATCGCGGGTCAGACATTTACCGTGGCGCAGGAAGCTCCGGCGGTCTCGGGTCTGAGCTTCATTGGTTCGCTGTCGCATCTGGCGGCGGAAGGGGGCTGGGAGACCACATTCACGCTGGTGAATAAAGGCACCTCCCCTGCCATTGCGAGAACCAGTCTGTTTGCGCCTGGTGGGCCGCCGCTCTCTCTGCCGCTGAATCTGGTCGACCAACCTTCCATCACTGGATCGCTGTTGGCATCTTCGCTCGATCAGACGCTCGCCCCGAATGCGACGTTCGTCGCCAAAGCAACCGGCCCGGCGAATGAAGCGTATCTGGAAGGCTCGGCGCAAATTGCTGCCACCGGCAGCGTGGACGGTTTCGAAATCTTCCATTTCGACCCAAGCGCACAGGAAGCCGTGGTGCCGCTGGAAACCCGGATCGCGCCATCGTTTCTGCTGGCGTTCGACAATACGAACAGCGTTGTGACAGGGGTTGCGGTTGGAAATGTGTCGCCGCAGAACGCCAGCATCGGCGTGATCGTCAGGGACGGTGCGGGCAAGGTCGTCGGCACGGGCGCGGTGTCGCTGAATGGCAATGGTCATACTTCGTTTCTGTTGCCCACGCAGTTTCCGGTCGCCGCGAATATTCGCGGCACCATCGAACTCGATTCCCCGCCCGGTGGCCAGGTCAGTGCCCTGGGGATACGCTTTACGCCTCCCGGAGCGCTGACCACCCTGCCGACACTGGCGAACCTGACCACCGCCGGCGGCTTAATGTCTCATCTTGCATCCGGTGCGGGCTGGGAGACGACGTTTGTGTTGGTAAACATGGGCACGAACGCGGCTCAGGCCAGGCTTAGTTTTTTTGCGGATGACGGGAGTGCGCTTTCATTGCCTCTTACATTTCCCCAGGCCAGCGGCGGTTCCCCGGCAACCCAGTCTTTTCTGTCTCAGACTATTGCCGGGGGCGCTTCGCTCTGGGTGCAGAGCACAGGTGCAGTGAACACCGCGCTGTTGACCGGTTCCGCCCAGTTGACCACAACCGGCAGCGTCGGCGGCTTCGTCATATTCCGATATAATCCCAATGGCCAGGAAGCTGCCGTGCCGCTCGAAAGCAGGAACTCGGCCACTTACATTTTAGCGTTCGATAACACTGGCGGACTGGTGACAGGTCTTGCACTCAGCAGCCGTTCCTCTCAGGCGAGCAGTGTTCCGGTGACCCTGCGTGACGATACCGGTGCGCAGATCGGCGCCGGCGCCATACCGATTGCCGCTAACGGCCATTATTCGCAATTACTGTCCACAGCATTTCCTGTTACCACGGGCACCCGTGGCACCGTTGAACTCGACGCGCCGACAGGTACGCAAATCGGCGCAGTCGGCATTCGTTCGTCACCGGCGCTCACGTTCACTACGCTACCGCCGCTCGCGAAGTAGCCCAGGCGTTGATGACAGGCAGCGACATACTGTATCGATACGCGGGAAATGGAACGCGGCGCATTTTCCCGTAGCCTTTGGCTCACCCTCAAAAAAGGAGCGAAGAACATGGCAACGACAACCCTGACTTGATCGGGTGTCCCCTGGTTGAAGTCATCCTCCGGACTGCTACCCGGAAGCCGGTCCCTGCCCCGGCATCAGATTCGCACCGTCGTCAGTGTGCAATGGGGCGACCGGATCGCGTTTCAGATGGCAACCTGAACTGGCACGGAATTCGCGAGAGCTAAGTGATTCGCGTTGTGCGGGAGGGCATAAATGAATCGAGAAGCAGCGACGTCGATGATGTTCAGCCTCTATGTCACGCTCGGTGTTTTCATGCTCCTCGCAATCCGCAACCCACCGGAGAGTCGCAGCCTGATCGCTTTTACAGCATGGTCGAGCCTGGCTCATGCCGTCGTAATGGGCACTCAGGCAATGCGGAACATGGTTGGACGTGGAGAGCTGACAGGTGTGTCGGTTCTCGTCGTCATTGGCGTAACTTTGATAGCGCTCGCGCCTGCAAAGCCAGCGTGCTGACTCGCGCCTGACGCCATAGCAGTATCAGCCACGTTGACGTGGTGTCTGCATTCCGAACTTCTGCCGCTCCAGGAGTCCCTAAACTGGGTTGGGGAAATCGTGCCTTCAACTCCGTCCTGATTATCAGTCACCCGGAAAGTGGGCGCCTGTAACGGGCGGCTGCGAGGCTGACTGCCACCACCGCAACGTCCGGAACGGCGGACCCGGAAAAGTTCGGCAGCGCAATGCGGTCACAACTCCTTCCCCGCAGGTCCCGTCCTGGGAGATCTCATGGGTCCGGAAACCGAGCACCGTATCCGCCTCACCAGTGCCAGCTCCCAATGTCGCGCCACCCTGGCGACCGCCAGAACTCGTTCACGTCGAAGTGAAAACTCTATTTCCCCGCCCCCGATCACGAAAGTCCTCATAGCGGAGGCTACACTCGCTATCACCCCATCGTCCCGGAAGATCGCGCCCTCGCCGATATGCTCATCACCTCCGAATGGCTCACCCGCCGCTTCAACATCGATACTGCCGTCCGGGGGTACGAATTTGTCGCCTCCGAAACCTCCCGCGGCGCCACTTTCCTCAAATCCTGGCAGGCCAACTCCTCGATATCCGCGCCAAAATACGTGCTGACCCTGAACCCGAACCTGTCCCCGAGCCCGAAGCACTCACCGAAGCTCCCGCGCAACAGCCTGAACCCGAATCACCTACCCCCGAATTGGTTTCGTTCCTCCCGCTCGCCCCGCGCACCAGGCACGTAACAACGCAACCCGTCCGCCTGCACGCTCATCCACGCTAAATTGGTCCTTGGCCCAATTCACCCTGCCCCGCATCTATCCAATTCTCGACACGGCCACCCTGGACCGCGTCAACTTCCCCGCCCTCTCCGCGGCCAAAGCGCTTATCGAAGGCGGCGCGCGCATTCTCCAGCTTCGCCACAAAACCTTCTGGTCGCGCGAAGTATTTCACCTGGCCGAAGCCGTAGCCGCCCTCTGCAAATCCGCCGGCATACTCTTCGTCGTGAACGACCGCGCCGATTACGCCGCCCTTCTCGGCGCAGCCCTGCACATCGGGCAGGACGACCTCACTCCAGCCGACGCCCGTCGCGTCCTCGGAACCTCTGCCATTCTCGGCTATTCCACCCACACCCCCGAACAACTTCGTTCCGCCGAAGACGACGCCCACGTGATCGACTACATCGCGTTCGGCCCCATGTTCCCCACCGTCTCCAAACAACGTCCCGATCCCACCGTCGGAATCGCAGGCCTGAAGGCCATCCGTGCCCTCACCCGCAAACCACTTGTTGCTATTGGAGGCATCACGCGCGACAATGCTTTCACCTGCTGGAATGCGGGAGCCGACTCGGTGGCCGTCATCGCCGATCTTTATCCCAACCCGTGCACGAAGATAACGCTGCGAGATCGGATGACCGAATGGCAAAAACTGACACCAGCTTAGTCAAAGGCCTCGGCCTGCTCGACGCTACCACTTTAGTGATGGGCTCCATGATCGGCTCGGGCATTTTCATCGTGAGCGCCGATGTCGCGCGCCAGGTGCAGTCGCCCGGCCTGCTCATCGTTTGCTGGCTCGTCGCCGCCATGCTGACCATCGTCGCCGCGCTCAGCTACGGCGAACTCGCCGCCGCCATGCCCCAGGCGGGCGGGCAATACGTTTATCTGCGCGAAGCCTTCGGCCGCCTCTGGGGCTTTCTGTTCGGCTGGACCACCTTTGTCGTCATCCAGACCGGAACGATCGCCGCCGTAGCCGTCGCCTTCGCCAAGTACGCCGGCGTCTTCATGCCATCCGTCTCGGCGGGCAGTTATCTGGTCGGTTCGGGCAAAATTGGACTCACCACGCAACAGCTTCTCGCCATTGCCATCGTCCTGATCCTGACGTTCGTCAATACGCGCGGCATTCGCACCGGCGCCATCGTTCAGAACGTATTTACGATAACAAAGGTGATTTCACTCGTCGGTCTGGCTGCCCTGGGCTTCCTGCTGGGCCGCAATCCGGCCGCAATCACGGCCAATTTTCACGATTTCTGGCGCGGCGCTTCGTGGAACTGGTCGGTGGTCGCGCTCGTCGGCACCGCCATGGTCGGCCCGCTGTTCGCCTCCGACGCGTGGAATAACATCACCTTCACGGCCGGCGAAGTGCGCAATCCGAAGCGCGATCTGCCGCTGTCGCTCGGCGTCGGCGTAGGAGTGGTCTCGGCTCTCTACATCGCCTGCAATTTCGTCTATCTTTCGGTGCTGTCGCTCGGTCAGATACAAACCGCGCCGGAGGATCGTGTCGCCACAGCCGTGGTCGCTGTGATGTTCGGCCCGGTAGCGACAAAAATCATGGCTGCCGCCATCATGATTGCGACGTTCGGCTGCGTCAACGGCCTGGTCCTGTCGGGCGCGCGCGTCTATTACACCATGGCGCACGACAACCTCTTCTTCCGCCGCGCGGGCGAACTCAACCCCAAAACGCATGCGCCCGACTTCGCGCTCTACATCCAGTGCGGCTGGACAATTCTGCTCACGCTCAGCGGACAGTACGGCGATCTGCTCGACTATGTTATCTTTGCAGTTCTGCTGTTCTACATCCTGACGATTGGCGGATTGTTCCGGCTCCGCCGCACTCGCCCGGATATGGAACGCCCCTACCGAGCCGTAGGCTACCCCGTCCTCCCTGCCCTGTACATTGTTGTTGCGGGTGTCATCGAAGTTTTGCTTTTATGGAACAAGCCCGCGTTCACTCTGCGTGGCTTGTTTCTCGTCCTGCTGGGGGTGCCGGTCTACTTCCTCTGGCGGCGGAAAGAAGGAAAATCGACGTGAATCTTTTTGCGGTCAAGCCGATGTCCGCCATTCTGGCGGGTAGCGAAGACAAAGAGCATCAGCTCAAACGAACGCTGGGAGCCTGGCAACTGATCGCGCTCGGTATCGGCGCCGTGATTGGCGCGGGTATTTTTGTGCGCACCGCCGCGGCCATCGCGGAGCGCGCGGGGTCTTCGGTCACCCTAGCGTTCCTCGTCGCTGGTATCGGATGCGCGTTCGCGGGCCTCTGTTACGCCGAATTCGCGTCGATGATTCCAGTGGCCGGCAGCGCTTACACCTACTCCTACGCCACCATGGGCGAACTCGTCGCGTGGATCATCGGCTGGGATCTCACGCTCGAATACGCGGTTGGCGCGGCCACCGTTGCCATTGCCTGGAGTGAGTATTTCAACAAAGTTCTGCAATTCGTCGGCATCCAGATTCCCTTTGAATGGTGTCATTCACCGTTTGAATCGGCGATGGATGGCAGCGGCGCTCACGGCATCGTAAACATACCCGCCGTTGTGATTCTGTTCCTGGTCACGCTGCTGCTGATTCGCGGCATCCAGGAATCGGCTTTCGTCAATAACATCATCGTGATCACCAAACTGGCGATCGTCGTTGCGGTCATCGTCATCGGCTGGGGCTTCATGAATCCCGCCAACCATACTCCCTACATACCGGCCGCCACCACTTACACCACACCGGAGGGCGTGACGCACCCGTTTGGCGGCATCATGGGCATACTTGGTGCGGCTGGCGTCGTGTTCTTCGCCTTTATCGGCTTCGACGCCGTCTCTACCGCCGCGCAGGAAACCATCAACCCCAAACGCGATATGCCCATCGGCATTTTGGGCTCGCTCGTGATCTGCACCACGCTCTACGTTTTGTTTTCCCACGTTCTCAGCGGCGTGGCCACCGTAACGGACTTCCGGACTGCGGGCAAAGAGGCCTCCGTTGCCTATGCCATCACCAAATACATGATCGGCTACGGCTGGCTCGCCAAACTCGTCACCGTCGCGATCCTGTTCGGATTCTCATCGGTGATTCTCGTGATGCTGCTGGGCCAGTCGCGCGTCTTCTATTCGATGAGCCGCGATGGCCTGATTCCCGCGATGTTCTCCGACGTGCATTCGAAATTCCGCACACCGTACAAGAACAACCTGCTGTTCTTCGTGGTCACGGCGATTTTTGGCGGCTTCATACCCGGTGACATTGTCGGCGAAATGACCAGCATCGGCACTCTGTTCGCCTTCATCTTGGTTTGCATCGGCGTCTGGATCATGCGCAAACGCCGTCCCGACATTCAGCGCGGCTTCACCGTGCCGGCGCTGCCCGTCGTAGCGGTCCTCGGCATCTTCACCTGCGGGGCTATGATTTTCGGCCTCGGCTGGACCAATTGGGTTCGTTTGATCGTCTGGATGGCCATCGGCCTCGTGGTGTATTTCACCTACAGCCGGCACCACAGCAAGCTCACCGCAGGCGGTAATGCAAAATAGAGTTCGTGGTCATCACAAATACTGAACTCCCTGGAATTGAACGTATCGCGCGCGGCAAAGTGCGCGATGTCTATAGCATCGCCGATAAGATGCTGGGCGATCCGCTCTTAATAGTCGCAACCGATCGCATCTCGGCCTTCGATTGCATTCTTCCGCAGGGCATCCCCGGCAAGGGCCGCGTGCTCACGCAGATGTCGCTGTTCTGGTTCGACTTTCTTGGCGTGCCGAACCATCTGATTACGGCGGATGTGGACGAGTACCCCGCGCCCCTGCACGCTTACCGCGACCAACTGGAAGGACGGTCCATGCTGGTGAAACGCTGCAAGATGGAACCGATCGAATGTGTCGCCCGCGGCTACGTAGTCGGGTCGGGCTGGAAGGATTACAAGCGGACCGGTGCCATCTGCGGCATCCCGTTGCCGGCTGGCCTGCTCGAATGCGCCGCGCTGCCCGAGCCGATTTATACACCGGCGACGAAGGCCGAGACGGGCCACGACGAGAACATCTCGTTCGAAGAAACGGTGAAGCTGATCGGACAAGAAAGGGCCACGCGACTGCGCGATCTGACGCTTCAGATCTACAGCCGGGCATCGGCGCATGCCGCGACACGCGGCATCATCCTGGCCGACACGAAGTTCGAGTTTGGCTGGCACGACGGCCAGTTGCTATTGGCCGATGAAGTCCTGACGCCGGATTCTTCGCGCTACTGGCCGCGCGATGGCTACAAGCCAGGCGGTGCGCAGCCGTCGTTCGATAAGCAGTTCGTGCGCGATTACCTCGAAACGCTCGATTGGGACAAAACCCCGCCGGCGCCGTCGCTGCCCGATGAAGTGATCGAGAAGACGTCGGAAAAGTATCACGAAGCATACAAACGCATCACCGGCAAGGATCTCTAGCGCGATCCAATGAACTGGCTGGATTACCTTCTGATCGCCGTGCTTGGGCTCTCCGTAGCGAGGAGCTTCATGCGCGGCTTCTCGCGCGAAGTGATCGGGCTCTGCGCGGCAGTTGCGGCGCTGGTGCTCGGCATGTGGTTCTACGGCAGCGCCAGCTCCCTTGTGCGGGGCTGGATCAGTTCGGATCGGGCGGCAAACTTCATCGGCTTCCTGATAGTACTTTTCACAGTACTACTGGCCGGGGCCATCGTCGGAGCCATCGTGAAGCGCTTCCTGAGCGCGGTCGGACTTTCGTTTTTCGACCGCCTTTTGGGAGCCTGTTTCGGGCTGGTTCGCGGCGCACTGATCGCTATCGCGTTGCTCACCGCGTACATAGCTTTCGGTCCCCGGGACGACTCGAAAACTGCGCCCGCCGGAGTGGTACACTCCGAGATTGCGCCGTACCTTTTGGATGCATCGAGCCTCTTCGTGGCTATCGCGCCTATGGAACTGAAGCGGAGTTTCCGCGAAGTTTACGATGAGGTACTAGTGGCCACCAAAGGCGCAGTGGGTGAAGATTCGGGGAAGAAATGAAAGAAAGTTTTGACGAGTTGATCGATCATCTGGTAGTCGGTGGTTTTTTCCTGGAGGAGGCTGTTGAGATCCTGGAAAAAGGGATGATTGGACGGGCGCTGGCGAAGACGAAGCAGAATCAGTCGGAAGCCAGCAAACTGCTGGGGATTCACCGCAACACTCTGCAGAGGAAGATGACGCAGTTCCAGATCGATGGCAAGCACCCGCGACGCAAGCCGGTGGCACGCGCCAAAGCCGCTACGCGTAAGACCACGGTGCGGCGGACGCGCAAGGCATCGTAGTGTCGCTTCTGATTTTCGATCTGGATGGAACACTCATCGATTCGCGCCTCGATCTGGCGAACGCGGTGAATGCGACTCGCGCCGAAATGGGCAAGCCGCCGCTGGAACATTCGCTGGTCTATTCGTACGTGGGCAACGGAGCGCCCGTGCTGATCCGCAAGGCCATGGGGCCCGAGGCATCCGACGCGGAGGTCAAACAGGCGCTGGAGTTCTTTCTCGGCTACTACCGCGATCATGCCGTGGACGCTACGGTGTTGTATCCGGGCGTTCGCGAATCGCTCGATCGTCTCCACGCGGCAGGCATGCAGTTAGCCGTGCTGACCAACAAGCCGGTGCGCATCAGCGAGGCCATCATGAAGCACTTCGCGCTCGATGCGATGCTGTTCCGCACTTATGGCGGCAACAGCTTCGAGCAGAAAAAGCCGCACCCGATGGGCATCGATACGTTGCGAGCCGAGGCGGGCGTTACCGCCGAAGAGACGTGGATGGTGGGCGATAGCATCGTCGATATGCAGACCGCGCGTAACGCCGGAGTGCTGTCGTGCGGCGTGACATACGGGTTTCAGCCGGAGACGCTGCAGCAATGTCCGCCGGATCTGCTGGTGGATCGTATGGAAGACTTCGCCACACACGTACTTGGCTAATGCCATGTTCGGTCGATCTCGCGGCCGAAGTACCACAGCGATCCCGCCCATGCTGCGACGCAGATGGGCAACACCCACAGTCCTGAGTAGACGATAGCGGCGCCCGCCATTACCATCGGTATGATCTGACGGAGCGCGTCGCCGAACGAGGGTCCGGTCTGGAATCGCCAGCGTAGCTGCGGCCGCGGACTCTTGATCGATGTGTCGTGTCCCACCGCCAGAGCGATCAGCGCCGAGCCGATGGCGCCCGGTATCGAAAGCGGCAGCGCCAGCACGAAAGCGATCGCGAGGAACGCGGCATCCTTCGCCAGCAGGATCTGCCAGCCGCGTAGCGGCGCTAGCCGGTAGCGCTTCATGCCGGCCGCGCCATCGAGTCCGAACAGGGTCAGGGCGCAGGTGGAGATCGCGAGCATCGCGACGATGGTGAGCGGGAAGAAGGCGGCGGGCGGCAACAGTCCGTCCACGCGCCAGCCCAGCGCCGCGAGGGCGATGAGTGCGCCGCAGAAGAAGTCGAGCGTGGAAAGCATCTCGCGCAGGTTGTTGCGGATCAGATGGTTCAGCGGGATCGGCAGATTCGGAAGCCACCTCCACATCGAGACGCTACCGCCGGAAGCGCGGGCCGAAGTCAGGAATCCGGTTGCGATGACACCCGCCGCTAGCGCCACAATGCCCAGGGATGCGCCCTTCCAAAGAGCCAGCGCTACTACGATCCACGTGAGTGGATTCAGCAACGGACTCAGCAACCGCAGGATACGCCGCTCGCTGTCTTCAAGCGGCCACACGCGCATACGCGCGGCGGGTATGGCGCGCAGCGGATCTGAACTCATGGGCAGTATCACGATCACGCCCATAATGATCAGCAGCATGCCTGCCATGGCGAAGTCGAGCATGAACATCGACGCGATCGCAGTGTAGTGGATGTTGTTGCCGGTGAACGCGAACGTTTGCCGGTTGCGTTTGGCTGCGCGCGCCAGCCACTTGAGGATGGCGCGCGGCCGGGTCAGAGTCCCAGCCACTCTAGGTCCGCCACCACGGGTGTTTCGGCAAGTTCGAAGTAGAGCTCTTCGAGCGGTCCTGTGAGATCCGCCGCACCGGAGTCGAGGATGATGCGACCGCCGCGGATGATGATGAACTGATCGGCGATGCGGTCAGCCATGGCGAGAATATGCGATGTCAGGAGCACTGTCACTCCGCGCGAGGCAGCCTGGCGGAGGATATCGGCCATGACGCTCGCAGTCACGGGGTCAACGGCTTCGAACGGCTCATCGAGGAAGAGCGCCTCCGGGTTCGGCAATAGCGCCATGGCGAAGGCGGTCTTCTTGCGCATGCCGTGCGAGCAACTGCGTGCGAACGTGCGCCGGCCGGCGGCGAGACCGAGGACCACGAGCAGGCGTTCGATGCGCTCCTGCGTAACGGAACGGCCGAGGCCGTATATGTCGCCGGTCAGTTCCAGGTGTTCTTCGATCGTGAGATCGGCGAACAGGCCAAGGTCTTCGGGAAGCATGCCGATCTTGCGCTTGGCAGCCACGGGATCGCGGACAACGTCCACACCGCAGACCGTCGCCCGCCCCGATGTGGGCGCGAGCAGGCCGGTGAGCATGCTGACCGTGGTGGATTTGCCTGCGCCGTTCGGGCCGAGAACAGCGCAGATGGTCCCTTTCGCGACTTCAAGCGAGATGGAATCGACGGCGGTAAAGTCGCCGAACTTGCGGGTTAACTGGTGGCAGGAGATCAATGGAGGAGCCTGAGGAGTTCGGATTTGTCGGGTGTATCTTTGCAGGTTTCGAGGAACGACTTCAGCCACTGTGCTGCGGGGCTCTGCGGCTCGGCGGCCAGCTTCCGAAGGTTCGCCATGTCGAAGCGAAGGAACTGCTCATTTGTGATTGTGCCGATGTCCGGGATCGGCGCGCCGGACTGTGCCGGAGCCAGCTTGTACTCGCCCGACTTCTGGCGGACATAGACCGATGTAACAGTTCTGCGTCCAAGGCTCTCTCCTGTATCCGTTTCGAAAGCGACCGTGCTCGTTACCCGTACCTGTTCGCTGTCATCCTTACGTGCGGTGGTTGCGGTCGCTTTCACGGTCTCGACGAAGCACAACGAGCAGGTGGCCGAATGGTCGCCTTCGCTGATAAAGGTGAAGACCGGCTCTGTTCGTTCGAGACTGAGGTCGAACCAGCTCTCGACTTTCGTCGACAGGCCGGTTCCGCTCACACCAAGTCCGACAGCGACGAAGAAGGGCCGTCCCGAAACAGGGGTCAATCTGAAGTCGGGATCGAAGTACTTGCCTACTACCGTGTGTGCCACCGGGGCGCGCCATTCGCCGGACTTGTCGCTCTCATAACGCAGCCAGAAAGCAGTTTGATGAAGGCGTTCGGAGACCCAAACGATCACTTGCTCCGGTTTCGTACCGGGAACCGCGACGAGTTCGGCATGACAATCGTCCGAGTCGCAACGCGGCAGCGAGATCTCCGGGTTCGCAACTCTGAGCGCCCTTTCCAGCGGGGCGAAATCGACTTTGCCATGAGTCTCGACGTACTGCGTCAGCAAGGCCGGATCCTGCGCCACGGACGTGATATCGTCCGCCGCTAACGCCAGAATAGAGAGGCACGCAGCCAGCAGAGCGACACGCAGCGGCACTATCTTGCACCCGCCGCCGCGAGTTTGCTCGACTCGCGCAACCGCTGCACCGCTATCTCCGATAGCTCGCGTTTCAGATCCGGGAACCGATCGATCAGTTTCGTAAACTGCCCGCGCTCAAGCGAGATGCAGGTGGTTACCGCGATCGTCCGTACCGTTGCGGTGCGGGGGAAGCCGGTGATCAGAGTGATCTCGCCAAAGAAGTCTCCGTCAGTGAGAACGTTTACGCACAGACTCTTGCCGGAGTTTTCCTCCGTCCGCCAGACTTCCACTTCGCCGCGCGCAATGATGTAGAACTTGTCTCCAGGATCGTTCTGACAAACGATCTCGCGACCGATATCGAAAGTCTCGGTGGCGAAGAATGGCGCGAGTTCGGCGAGGATCGATTCCGGCAGCCGTTCGAGAATCGGAATCTCCTGCAGTCTGTGTGCATCCACATCGACGTGGCGGCCGTCGGGCGAGAAGCGAAAGCCCGCCTGCTTGCGCCAGAGGCTTGCATAGACGCCGTCCATCGCCATGAGTGCGAAGTGACTTCCCTGCTCCACCATCCTGCCCTGTTCGAAGACGAAGATATGACTCGCACCGGCGACGGACGCAAGCCGGTGCGTGGCGGAGATCAAGGTCGTCGTCTTCGAAAGCTCTTCCAGTGTCCTGTGGACTGAAACGTCCTCGGCAGGGTCGAGCGCGGATGAGATCTCGTCCAGTATGAGAATCGCCGGCTTGCGGAGAATCGCCCTCGCCAAAGCCAGCCGCTGAGCCATCTCGCCGGAAAGCCAGAGACCATCCTGACCGACCGGCGTATCGAAACCAAGCGGCTGAGCAAGGATGAAGTCGATCACACCGGCATCTCTGGCGGCATCGGCAATGGCGTCGTCGGTTGCCGTGGGGCGACCCATCCGGATGTTCTCGCGAATCGTGGAGCGGAACACGAAACCGTCCTGCAGAACCGCGCCCATCTGAGCGCGCAGAGAGGCCTGCGTGACCTGCCGGAGGTCGTGACCGTCGATCGTCACGCGGCCGCTCGAAGGATCGTGAAAGCGCATCAGCAGGCTCAGCATCGCGCTCTTACCCGCGCCGCTGGCGCCTACCAGAGCGGCGTAGCTTCCCCTGGGGATGCGAAGGCGCACATTCACCGGCGGACTGTGGAGCAGCGCGCCATTCGGCGTCGCAGTTGTATCGCCCGCGCCGCTGAGACTGACCTCGGAGAATACAATTTCGGCACTGAACGACGGCAGAATCCGGGCGTCGGGCGCGTCGACCACCGAGCTTGTCTCATGCAGGCTTTCGCGAACGCCCTGAAAGGCCTCCTGCGCGCTCACGAGGACCGGCAGATACTCGACCAGATAGAGCAGCGAACTCCCGAGCAGAGCGGCCAGCATCTGCAAGCCGACCATGGTCCCCACCGTCATCTCGCGCGAGAACACCAGCCACAGGCTGAGCAGGAGAACGAATACCTGCTCGAACAGGATTCCCGCTCCGGTGAAGCGCTCTACGAACGCGGACCACAAGCCGGCCTTCATGGCGCTGCGGGTCAGCGCGTCGTTCCGGGCCCGGAAAGCGGCAGCGCCCAGATGTTCGACGGCAAAGGCGCGAATCACCGCGTGGGCGGAAAGGCTCTCCGCCACCACGCTAAGCACATGGGATTCCTGTTTGCGGGTTTCGTGCGAGGCCTGAGTCGATTTCGGAGACATGGCACGGGGCGCGAGCACGGCCCATGGCCAAAGGATGAGGGCGATCAGGCCGACGTGCCAGTCCAGACGGAGCACAAGACCGGTGGCGAGCAAGGCGGTTAGCAGAGGCAGCAGACCCCACGAAATGACGAGCGAGAAGGCGTATTCGACGGTGCTGAGGTCGGTGGAGAAGCGCTCCAGCATCTGGTCGCGATCGAGGCCCGCGTGGAACTGCATCGAGAGGCTCTGGAGACGGTGAAACATGCCGCGCCGGATTCCCGCGAGCGCGCGACTGCGCAGGCGCGCGAAAAGGAAATCGCGGAACAACCCGGCGGCGAGAGTGAGCGCCAATGCAATCGCTATCGCTGTCAGGAGCGAAATGAGGGCCGATTCGTTGCGGGTCCTCTGGACGGTTTCAATGAAATAGACGATACCGAGAGGAAGAAGACAGCCGAATGCCGCCTCGGTCAGGACGAACAGGAAGATGAGAGTGACAGCGAGCCAGGAACCGCGCGGCAGTAAGCGCACGTGATGGCGCCGGGGCGCGTCAACCGGCGGCTCAATGTTGCTCCTGGCAGGCATGCGCAAGGGTTAGTATCTCACGCGTTTCAAACACATGCGGCGGAGGCCTGATATGATGCCGTTCACACCCATGTGGCAACATCACTACACCCCTATCGGCGGTAGCCTGCCGCTTTCGACCCTAGTTGCGGCATTGCCGGTCGTCGCGCTATTGGTTGTTCTGGCGGGATTACGGAAGGCGTCCTGGATCGCTTCGCTGGCGGGCCTGGCGACAGCGGCCGTTGTGGCAGTCGCGGTTTACGGGATGCCGGTGTCGCTCGCGGGCAGCGCAGTGGCGTATGGCGCGGCGCAAGGCTTGTTTCCCATAGGCTGGGTCGTATTCTCGGCGATACTGCTCTACAACATCACGGTTGCGACAGGGCGGTTCGATATCGTGCGCGCGTCCGTTGCCAATCTGACAGCCGACCGTCGTTTGCAGGCGCTGCTGATTGCCTTCGCCTTCGGTGCATTTATCGAAGGTGCGGCCGGTTTCGGCACGCCGGTGGCAGTAGCGGCCGCGATGCTGACGGGCCTGGGATTCAAACCCTTTCGCGCAGCCACTATCTGCCTGCTGGCTAACACCGCGCCCGTGGCGTTCGGTTCCATTGGCACTCCGCTCATCATGCTGGCTACGGTGACGGGATTGCCTCTGTTGCAACTCAGTGCGGACGTGGGGCGAATCTGCGCGCCGGTCTCTCTCTTTATTCCCGCCTACCTGATTCTGGTGATGGGCGGCTGGAAGGCGCTGCGCGGGGTTTTGCCGGCAACTCTGCTGTGCGGAGTAGCTTTCGGCGGAGTGCAGTTTCTGGTATCGAACTATATCGGGGCTGAGCTGACCGATATCCTGGCGTCGCTGACTGCGGTAGCGGTGTTAATCATCCTGATGCGCTTCTGGCAGCCGCTGGACAGCTTTCAGCTCGAAGGCGACGGACCCGCTCATCCGCGCACCGTCATTCCGGTCGGCCAGGTACTGTCTGCCTGGACGCCGTTTGCACTGCTGGTGGTCTGCGTTCTGGTTTGGGGCCTGAAACCGGTGCAGGTGCAACTGGGACACGCGGCGCTGAAGTTTCCCTGGCCGGGTCTGCACCGCCTGGTGACCCGGATGCCGCCGGTCGTCGCGCATGCCGCGCCCTATGACGCCATTTACACGTTCAACTGGCTTTCGGCATCGGGCACTGCGTGTCTGGTTGCGGCGCTGCTTTCGGCTTTAGTGGCGCGCATGAGCCCGAAGGCATTCTTTCGGGTTCTGGGACGCACTACACGGCAACTGGTATTGGCGGAATCGACGATCGCGATCGTGCTGGGGCTCGCCTTTCTGATGAATTATTCGGGCGCTACGGGGACGCTGGGGTTATCGTTCGCGGCAACCGGAAAGCTGTTCCCGTTTTTCGGTGCGCTGCTGGGCTGGATGGGCGTGTTTCTGACGGGCAGCGATACATCCGCGAATGCGCTGTTCGGAAGCCTACAGGTGGTAACGGCGCAGAGCCTGCACATGAGCCCGGTCCTGATGGCCGCGGCGAATTCGAGCGGAGGCGTGATGGGCAAGATGATCAGCCTGCAGAACATTGCCGTAGCCGCGGCGGCAACCTCTCTGGCCGCCGCCGACGAGAGTAAGCTGTTCCGGTTTACGCTGGGGCACAGTATTTTTCTGGCGTCGGTGATTGGCGCGATCGCTATGGCTTACACGTACGTGATACCGGCGTTCGGTTTGTGAGAAATGGTGCGACGCTACGTTACGACGGGCGGAATTCGAGACTGCGGCGCGCGCTTTCGCGGACTTTCACCGTTAATTCGTCCACACTGGCCAGCATTGGTTGCAGATTGATGGCGCACGGCGTCACTTTGTCCAGAAAAAGACGCAGTTCGATGCTCCACATGGAGAAGATAAACTCCAGTTTCTCCTCTATCAGGGCGAACGATGAGTTGTCGGAATCGGTCCGGGCCAGAGAGCGGGTCTCGGTACCAAGCGCATGCAGCCGATGAAAATCGCGCGACAGACCGCGCAGATATTCCCTCAGGATGCGGCGCTGCACACGGCGATAACGCGCGGCGGCCTCGGGACCGCGTTGAGTATTCAGATAGCCGGTATCGGCCGATTGCGCCAGACGCAGCATGGGAAGGTAGATATGCGGGGAGAAGTTTTCGAGCCAGGCTTCCATCAACTCGCGGTTGTCTTCACGCTTCCGCCAGGGATGCAGCCCCACCATCATCGCGATTAATACCGCGACAGCCGCCAGATAATAGCCAGTCATTTTCTTTTTCGACTTACTATAATACGCATGCCGTACGAATAAAATCAAATTATTAATCAGATTGAGCGCGGCTCGGTGGCCCGTAGTTCCACGGCTTTCGCTTCCGGCAGCGTGTCGTTGAGGAACATTCCGGTACCCGATTCCACGCCGGCCAGGTATTTGATTTTCTCGCGGCTCCGTTGAATGGGGCAGAATTCGACATGGAAATGGAAGTACGGATGGTCGCCCTGGGCAGGCCGTTGCCGCACCATCATCATCAGGGGAATTGAAAAGTTCCAGAGGTTGTCGTACTTCATACGCACTGCTTTGACGATGCGGGCCAGTTCGATGCGTTCGGCATCGCTGAGGTCAGGCAGCGACTGCGCGTGACGCCTCGGATAGATCTGTATTTCTCCAGGCCATCGCGCGTGAAAGGGGACAAATGCGAAGAAGTGCTCCGATTCGATGACGATGCGGATACCAGCTTTCAGTTCATCAGCCAGCAACCGGCAATAGAGGCATTCGGATTCATGCTCCATGTGCAGACGGGCGGAATCGAGTTCGCGCTGCACGAGCGGTGGCACGAGCGGCAAAGCATAGATCTGGCCGTGCGGATGCGGCATAGTCACGCCAATCGCTTCGCCCGTGTTTTCGAAGATGAAGGCGTAGGCGATATCCGGATTGGCGAACAGTTGCAGGGTGCGGACACGCCAGAGTTCCACCACCTTTGCCCAGTGGCCGGCCGACATGGCGGAGGGCTTCAGGTTGTGATCGGGGTGATAAAGGACCACATCGCACGAACCCCGGCTTCCGGTGGTGGCAAAAATGCCCGGTTGGTCTTCAAACGGAGGGCTATCGGGGCTGAACGCGGCGAAATCGTTAGGATAAAGAAACGTCTCGTAATGGTCCGGCACTTTGCCGGAACCGGGACAAAAAGGGCACCAGTCTTTCGGCATCTGCGGCCTGTTTTGCCGCAAAGCCGCGACCGAAACCCACTCCCGCAGCAGCGGATGCCAGCGTAATTCTCTCACAAACTGCGGACGGGAAACGCGACAATGTCGTCGATCCTCATCGTCTCCTTCACGGCATACGGCTCGCCATACTGCACACCGATCAGATTGCCATAAAAACGAGCCACGGCGGCAAGACGTTCACGAATCTCCGACTCTTGCGGAAACAATGTCTGGCCTTCTTCGGTGGGACCGTACTGCGAGCGATAAGCGAACAACGATTCCATGCGCTTCTCAAAATGCCGTGAAATGTCGACGACAAATGACGGTGTGACGTTGGCATAAATCGTGGAATAGATGATTTTGTGGGGCCGGTGCGGCTCGGTATACTGATCGATCTTTTTCAGCCCGGCTAGAAAGCAGGCTTCATAGCCAATCTCCGACGCCCGATAGTGATCGGGATGTCGGCCCTGCCAATACGGCAGTATGACTGTCTTCGGACGCAGTTCGCGGATACGATGCGCGACGGTCATGCGGCCAGCCATGGAATTTTCGAGGCGCGCGTCGGGAAAATGCAGATTTTCGCGATGAGTGACGTTCAGGATTCGCGCCGCGACTTCCGATTCAGCGACGCGGATCTCCGGCGAACCGCGCGTGCCCATATCGCCCGCGGTGAGGTCGACGATGCCGGTGGAATATCCCGATTCGGCCATGCGGAGCAGCGTCCCGCCGCAGGTTTGCTCCACATCATCGGGATGCGCGGCGATTGCTAAAACGTCTACCATAAGTTCTCCCGACGCTGCACGTAGCGGTTGCGCGTCCCCATTATTGTGACCAGAAGCATGCCTGCCAGAAATCCTCCGATATGCGCGAACCAGGCCGTGCCGCCGCTTGAAACCTGAGTGGTGGTCAGCGATCCATAGCCTGAGATCAATTGTGTGGCAAACCAGAAGATCACAAAGAACCAGGCGGGGATTTCCGTGGTGGTGAAGAAAACAACCAGCACGATCAGTGTGTGAATGTAGGCGCGGGGAAACTTAAGAAGGTAGGCGCCCATGATACCGGCTATTGCGCCGCTGGCGCCCACGGTAGGGACGCGCGAATACAAACTGAAATACATCTGCACGATGCCTGCGGCGATGCCGCAGAGCATATAAAAACCGAAAAACTTCCAATGTCCCATGGCATCTTCGAGACTCCGGCCGAACGCCCAGAGAAAAATCATGTTCCCCGCGATGTGCCAAAACCCGGCGTGCATGAACATGGAGGTTACAAGCGTAATCGGCCTGAAATGTGCTGGTATCAGGGCATAGCGGGCGATAAAGAAATTGTCGGAAAAATCATTGAGTGTCTTCTCGTGCAGATATACCAGTACGCACGCCGCGATCAGAAGCAGGGTGACCGTAGGGGGAGTGGAAGTCGGGCGATCGTCCCGAAGAGGAAACATTAATTGCCCTGCGCTCTTCCGGCGATCTCGGGCCGGGCGCGGCGTTCCCCTCGTTCGATCAGTTGACGGACCTCACCAATGGCAGCGATATGACCACGCGCGCCTGTCGCGGTGCAGTTCAGGGCGGCCATGGCGTTGGAAAACTCCAGTGCTTCGGCGAGCGGCATCTTCTGCAACACAGAATAACAGAACGCCCCGTGAAACACGTCTCCCGCGCCGGTGGTGTCGACGCAATCGACCACGAAGCCGGGCGAGTAAAAATACCGGCCTTCGGCACGAGCCAGTGCCCCATGAGAGCCCAGCGTCATCGCCGCCACCGGCATATGGTGTTCATCCTGAATGGCGGCCAGCGCCTGGAACGGATCGTCTATACGGGTCCAGCGCGCGGGGAATTCCGAACTCGCGATCAGGTAGTCCACCAGTGGCAAAACCCGCTCGAAGCCGGGATAAATGGTATCAACATCCACGGTGACTGGAATTCCGTGATCACGCGCGATGCGCGCCGCGTGTTCCACCGCCGCGGTATCGTGACCGTCGATGTGCAGCAACCGGGCGCAGGCGATTTGCTCCGGTGTAATTTGTTCGGGTGTAATTCGCAGGCAATCCGGGCGGCTCCAGAAGACGGTGCGCTCACCGGTGGATTGGTCGATCACGATATAGGCCGATTGGTTCGGGCAGTTGTGCCGCTGCTGCACGTCATCCAGATTGATGCCGGAGCCACGCAGGCTTTCCAACTGGATGCGGCCGCGTTCATCGTCGCCGATAGTGCCGATGTATTTGGCGCGGAGGCCGAGTTTCGCGCAGGCCACCATGGCCGTTGCGACCTGACCGCCGGGCGAATACGTTTCGCTGAGGAACGGGACTTTGCCACCGTAGGCGGGGAAATGCGGCACTACGAGCATGGTGTCGGTGGCGTTCAGGCCGACCCCAACCACGTCCACCAAACTCATGCGGGCGTCCGGAAATGTTTGCTGAGCTTCAGTCCCTGGCGCTGGTAGTTCGAGCCGATGCCTTCACCATACAGCGCGCGGGGACGTTCGAGCAGGCGTTCGAATACCAGACTTGCCACCACTTGCCCGTCTTCGAGGATGAACGGAACCTCATGCGAGCGCACTTCGAGAACGGCGCGGGTGCCGTTGATAGTGCCATCGCCAGAGCCATAGCCGAAGCCGGGATCGAAGAAGCCCGCGTAGTGGATGCGGAACTCGCCGATCGTGGGATCGTACGGCACCATTTCCGCCGCGTATTGGGGCGGAATGCGCACACGTTCGCGCGAGGCGAGGATGTAGAAGTCTTCCGGATCGAGCACCAGCGTGCGGCTTTCGTTGCGGCGAATCGGATCCCAGAAATCTTCCGTCGGGTAGTGGCCGACTTTACTCAGATCGATCAGCGGAGCGTGCTTCTTCGCGCGGTAGCCGATGATGGGCGAATCGTCGATGCCCGCCAGATCCACCGAGAGACGCAGACCGTTTTCGATGTTCGCCGCGCCCGGGGTTTCGTCCGGCAGGTAGACCAGGGTTTCCGCGCTGTCGATTTCGCGCAGGAGAACGTCGGAGGGTTGATGATCGCCCTGAAACAGGCGCAATTGCGAAAGACGCTCACCCTGGCGCACCACCACGCTGAATGTCCTCGGCACCACTTCGGCGAACAGCCTGCCGCGATAGCCGGCGGGCACGATCTCAAACTGACGGCCCTGATCCGTGATGAGCCGCGTGAAAATATCGAGGCGGCCAGTGGAACTTTTCGGATTTGCCTTGCCCGATATATTGCCCGGCAGCGCCAATTCCTCCTGGAGTGGAACGATGTAGACGCAGCCCTTTTCGAGGACGGCGGGCCGCGTCAGATCCAGCGTGTGAAGGCGGTATTGTTCGAGCTTGCTAGTGACGGTGGACGACCCGGCGGCGAGGAAACTGGCGCGCACGCGATACGCCTCGGCGCCGAGGCGAAGATCGAGCGACGATGGCTGCACCTGTTCCGGCAGAATGGGCGAGCGGGCGCGAATTCCGCCGCAGGCGATCATCCGTTCCAGAGCCTGGGAGGGCAGAACGCCGCTGTGCTGATCGGGGTTCATCTATTTCACGCGCGAGATCGACATCCCATCCACTTTACCTTTGAGGATCGGCAGCAGGATGGATTCGAGCCGCGGATGGGTCGCGATGAGCGCGTTAAACGCCTTGACGCCGGCCGCCATTTCGTCCGGCGGGTTTGCCTGAAGTATGTCGCCATGGCGGATCAGGTTGTCGCCCAGAATGACCGTCCCCGAATGTGAAAGTTGCAGGACCTGATGCAGGTAGCCGACGTAGCCGGTCTTATCGGCATCGATAAAGACGAGATCGAACGGCTCTTCGCCCGCCGCAATCATTTTGTCCAGCGTGTCGCCGGCGCGGCCCACGCGAATCTCTACCAGTTCGCCGACGCCGGCGCGGTCCAGATTCTTGCGGGCCACCACAGCGTGCGCCGGGCTCATTTCCAGCGTCACCAGCTTGCCGTTTTGGGGAAGCGCGCGCGCGAGCAGCGTAGTGCTGTAACCGCCCAGCGTGCCGATTTCCAGTATGCGCTTCGTACCCGCGATTTTCGCCAGGATATAAATCAGGCGGCCCTGGTCCGGCGCGACGGCGATTGCGGGCAGACCGGCCGCTTCGGCGTCTTTCAGATTCTGTTCTAATGCCGCGTCGGGCGGGACGAAGAGATGTTCGATGTAGTCTTCGATCTGCTGGAGAAGGTCTTCATTAACCGGTTGCATGGCCATCTTTTCAATTGTAGATGTCAGGTGATCGATGTCAGGTTAATGGCACCCAGTCCTGGATCCGGGCTTGGATCCGATCCCGCACTTTGCGAAAGGCAGCCTGGCGTTCCGCCTCGGAACCTGCGACACCCGCCGGATCTTCGAACGGCCAGTGCAAGCGCTTTGTCTTTCCCGGAAAGACGGGACAGACCTCATTGGCGTTGTCGCATACGGTGATTACGTAGTCGAATTCCTGGCCGGCGAATTCGTCCACCGACTTCGAACGATGGCCGCTGAGGTCGATGCCAAGTTCGGACATCACGGCTATCGCTTCGGGGCGGACGAGCGAGGGCTTCGTGCCTGCTGAAAACACTTCGGACCCGGCGGGAAGTGCCTGGCGCATGAGCCCTTCCGCCATTTGACTGCGCGCGGAATTTCCGGTGCAGAGTATCAGGATTCGTTTTGTGTTCATGTCTTAAGTCGCTTTCTCCGCAGGGAACCAGTCCCGCGTTCGGTTGCATGCCGCACAGACCGAGAGCATGACCGGCACTTCCACCAATACGCCTACGACCGTCGCCAGCGCCGCGCCCGACTCCGGGCCGAACAGCGCAATCGCGGTTGCCACGGCCAGTTCAAAGAAATTCGACGCACCGATGAGCGCTCCGGGCGCGGCCACGGAATGCTCCACTTTCAGCCATTTCATCAGGCCGTAAGCGAGGCCGGCGTTGAAGTAAACCTGCAAGGTAATGGGAACGGCAATCAGAAGCACATGGAAAAAACGTCCGGTGATGTTATCGGCCTGAAAGGCAAAAATCAGGACCAGAGTGGCGAGCAGCGCCGTGATTGTGACCGGCGCGAACTTCGGCAGCAACACATCCTCAAACCACCGGCGGCCATGCCGGCGGACCAGCAGGAAGCGGAGCAGCGTTCCCGCCAACAGCGGCACGACGATAAAAACCACCACGGAAGTCAGCAGGACATTGTAGGGCACAATCAGCGTGGAGGCGCCGTGGACGAGAAAGCGCACGATCGGGACGAACAGCACCAGCATGATGAGGTCATTGACCGAGACCTGCACGAGCGTATAGGCCGCATCCCCTTTCGTGAGATGGCTCCAGACGAAGACCATCGCGGTGCAGGGCGCGGCAGCCAGAATGATGCAGCCGGCAATGTACTGGTCGGCCTCGGCGGGAGCGATGAAAGGCGCGAAGACGACCCGAAAGAACAGCCACGCGAGAAGCGCCATCGAGAAAGGTTTCACCAGCCAGTTAATGAAAAGAGTGACGAAAAGGCCGGTTGGGCGTCGCCCCACGTTTTTCAGGGAGGAGAAATCCACCTTCATCATCATGGGCGTGATCATGAGCCAGATGAGCGCGGCAATCGGGGCGTTAATCCGACTGGCGTGGCCGAACTCCAGGCTGCGCACTGCCGCGACGGCACTGGGCAGAAGTTTTCCAAGGCCGATACCAGCCGCCATACAGAGAGCTACCCATAGGGACAGGTAACGCTCGAACGTGCCGAGCCCGCCCGTTGCTTCCGGGTCATTCGTCATTTTTATTTGCCCTTCGTGTCAGCTGCAACAACCGGGTGCGCAGCAGGGAGCTTTTGCGAGGGGCTTCGTGGCACGAATAAACGCACCCATGAATTTTCCATCGACCTGGGGTGCGATCGTATCCACGTCGATTCCCTGCCCGGAAAGAAACGTGCGCGCATCTTCGATGCGATAGACTCGGGTGGGCTCCACGCCAATCGCTTCGAAGCCGGCCGCTGCGAGCTTGCTCCGGTATTCCTTCTCTTCGAGTGCGCCCGCCACACAGCCCACCCACAGAAGAACGCTCTTGCGGATCTCCGGCAACATGGGACCGGTGGTCACCACATCCGAGACAGCCAGCCGACCGCCGGGCTTCAGGACGCGAAACGCCTCGCGCAAAACGCGATCCTTGTCAGCCGACAGATTGATTACGCAGTTCGAGATGACGACATCGACACTGTTATTGGGCAGCGGAATGTTTTCTATTTCGCCTTTCAGGAATTCCACGTTCGTCAGACCGGATTGGCGCTTATTTTCTTCAGCGAGCGCCAGCATTTCATCGGTCATATCCAGGCCGTAGGCCTTTCCCGTGGGACCTAGGCGCTTCGCCGAGAGCAGTACGTCGATGCCGCCGCCGGAGCCGAGATCGAGTACAATTTGGCCGGGAAGCAGTTCCGCGAGTGCCGTTGGATTGCCGCAGCCGAGCGAGGCCAGAACGGCAGTTTCGGGCAATTGGGAAGTCTGCTCGTCGCCATACAGATTGCTGGTGATCGGGTCACAGCAGCCTTCCAGCGCGGAAGCCGCGCCGCAGCACGAGCTGCCGCCGGTGGTCACTCGCAGCGCCGCCGCGCCGTATTTTTCGCGAACTACATCTCTGATTGCCGTATCCATTGCGTTCACCTCGTTTTGCACGTCTGAAACAGGACCTTCACTGGAATCGCTTTGTTGCGCGTACAGCATTCCGCATAGAGGAATTCGAGCATTTCCTGGAGCACCGTGGTGTTGGCCCGATACCGCAGGAATGTGCCTTCTCGCGTTACTTCGATCAGCCCCTCGTTGCGCAGTTTGTCGAGATGATGCGACAGATTGGCTCCCGACATGCCAAGTTCGGCCTGGATTTCGCCGACTACGAGGCCATCGGGATGGGCGGCAAGCAGCAGGCGCAGAATTCGCAGGCGCTGTTCGCTGCCGATGGCCCCGAACATGTCGGCGAAACGCGGAGTCTGGTCGGCGGTCCCGGTTTCCATACTTCCATACTAATAGAAATATAAAAAAGGTCAAGTCATTCCTCGCGTTAAGATGGTGAGCTGTGTGCCGCTCAATTAACGTACTATTCAGAATCGTGTTCCTCACCGCGTCCTTGACAACGGCGGTGCTGGCCCTCCCCGGCCTTTCCGGTACGGTTAGGGAAGCATCGGCCGGAGCGATAGATGGAGCGATTATTACCGTCGTGGATACGGGTACGGGGAAAGTTCTTCAAACCTCCAGCACTTCGGGCACGTTTTCTTTCAGTGGATTTTCCGTCGGCGACTATCTGATCAGGGTGGAAAACGACAGCTGCCTGCCGGTTTTAGGCCTCTTTCACGTGAGCGGAGACGAGATGCACAGCATCGGCGTCGTCATGCTAAAAGCTGTTCCGTCAGATGCCGGCACCGCCGGGGCCGCGTCGCCGCTGCGGAGTCAGGTCCGATCTGAACGGTCGTCGTCGAAGCCGCCGAAGGTCCGTCCCGCGGAAGTCCGGCAGAAAATCCTGCCAGTGTATCCGGATGCCGACCGAAAGGCCGGAGTTGAGGGTCCAGTGAGGCTGTCAATGATCATACTTCCCGATGGGACGGTCGATGATCTGGTTGCGCTTTCCGCACCGGACGGCGGCATGGCCGTAGCAGCGCTGCTGGCAGTGCGCAGGTGGCGCTATATCCCGACCTACCTGGATGACCAGCCCGTTGAGGCGAGTCTCACCGTGGACGTTACATTTCAAAAACATTAGCGACCCGCCCAACCATGGACAATAGAGTTTTCCCCTATGAACCGCCGGAGCCTCACACTTGTCTGACGCCGATCAGTCGCCCGTGGACGTTGCCGCCGCATCTACGCCGCTCATGCGGCAGTACCACGCGCTGAAGCAACAGGTCCCGAACGCGCTGCTGATGTTCCGCCTGGGCGATTTCTACGAGCTGTTTTTCGAGGACGCCGTAACCGCGGCGCGTGAGCTTGAGATCACTCTAACCGCGCGCAACAAAGAAAAAGGCCAGGCCATCCCGATGTGCGGCGTCCCGTACCACGCGGCGGAGGGCTACATCGCGAGGCTCATCGGCAAGGGCTATCGCGTGGCAATTTGCGATCAGATGGAAGCTGCGGTGGCCGGAAAGAAACTGGTTCGCCGTGAAGTGACGCGCATCGTCACGCCTGGAACCGCGACCGACGCACATCTGCTGCGCTCACACGAAAACAACTATCTCGCCGCCGTGGCACGCAATGGCGCGCGGGCCGGTGTAGCTTACGTGGATGTCTCTACTGGCGAATTCCGCGCGACCGAAGTGGCCATCGACGACCTGCCCGGGTTGCTTGAAAGCATCGGTGCGCGCGAAGTGCTGGTGGCGGCGGAGCATTCGCTTTTCCCGCAGCCCGAGCAAAAGCGCTGGGTTGCCACCGAGATCGAAGACTGGGTTTTCAGCGCCGATTATGCCGATCGCATTCTGCGCGAGCATTTCCGGCTGCATTCACTCGATGGCTGCGGACTGGCCGGACGCACTGCCGCGATTGGCGCCGCGGGCGCGGTGCTGCACTATCTCAAAGACACGCAACGCGCCGCGCTCGATCATCTGGATCCGCCACGCCATTTCGATCGCGCGGAAAACATGGTGCTCGACGCAGTAACGGTGCGGAATCTGGAGCTGCTGGAGCCGATTTTTTCTTCCAGTGGCAGCGACAACAGTTCCACACTGATCTCGATCCTCGATCAGACGGCGACCGGCATGGGCGGGCGTCTCATGCGGCAGCGGCTGCTGCGGCCTTCGCTGGAACGGGCGGAGATCGAAGCGCGCCTGGATGCCGTGGGCGATCTGGTGCGGGAGACGATTTTTCGCGCGGAACTCCGCAAGCAACTGTCGCCGGTGCTGGATATCGAGCGGCTGCTCGCCAAGGTGATGATCGCGAGCGCAGGCCCGCGCGATTTGCACGCACTCGGCCGTTCGCTGGAGCAAATGCCGAAGCTGGCGGAGGCTGTGCGTCTGGCGTCCAAGCCGCTCTCTGGGCGCATACTGGATACTTTCGCGCGGCTCGATCCGGTTCCTGAAGTCAGCGGACCGATTGTGGCGGCGCTCGCCGATCTTCCGCCCATCAATATCAGCGACGGCGCTACGGTGCGCGCGGGCTATGATCCGGAGCTGGACGAACTGCGCGATCTCAGCCAGAACGGGCGGCAGTTCGTCGCGCAGATTGAAGCGCGCGAACGGCAGCGCACGGGGATTGCGTCGCTCAAGGTTCGCTTCAACAATGTCTTCGGATATTACATCGAGATCTCAAAGGCCAACCAGCACCTTGCGCCCTCCGATTACGAGCGTAAGCAGACTCTCGTGAATGCGGAACGCTTCACCACACCGGAACTGAAGGAATACGAGCACAAGATCCTCTCGGCGGAAGAAAAGATTCTCGAAATTGAGAAGCGCATTTTCAATCAACTGCGGCAGCAGACCGCCGACCAGGCGCAGAGGATTCGCGCCACGGCTACCGCTGTCGCTGAACTCGATGTTGCAGCGGCGCTGGCGCAGGTTGCGGCAGAGAATCGATACACGCGCCCTGCTTTCTCCGAAAATGGGGATATGCGTATCGATGCCGGGCGGCATCCCGTCATCGAAAAACTGGCAGGTGAAGAAGCGGGCCGCTTCATCCCCAACGATCTCTATCTGAACAACGGAGCGGACCGTATTGCCCTCATTACCGGGCCGAATATGGGCGGTAAGAGCACTTATCTGCGGCAGGCCGCGCTGATCGCGATTCTGGCTCAAATGGGTTCCTGGGTGCCCGCGACGGCGGCGTCGCTGCCGCTGATCGACCGTGTGTTTACGCGTATCGGCGCTTCGGATAACCTGGCACGCGGCCGCTCCACGTTCATGGTGGAAATGACGGAGACCGCGGTGATTCTCAACACGGCGACCCCGCGGAGTTTCGTTATTCTGGATGAAATCGGACGCGGCACTGCGACCTACGACGGGCTTTCGCTCGCGTGGGCCGTGGTGGAACATATCTCCGCCGTCACACAAGCCAAGACGCTTTTCGCTACGCACTATCACGAACTCACCGAACTGGCCGGCCAGCTCGACGGCGTCCGCAATCTGAGCGTCAGTGTGAAGGAAGCGGGCGACCGCATCATTTTTCTGCATAAGGTGGAGCCGGGCAAAGCCGACCGCAGCTACGGCATTGAGGTGGCGCGGCTCGCGGGGCTTCCGGCTACGGTGATTGAACGCGCGCGCGAAGTTCTGCACCAGCACGAAATCATGCCGCAGCGTGAGATCACGGCGCCCGTGCAGATACGGCTGTTCGAACCGGGCACGGACGAACTGAAGGAGAGAATCCGCGCTTTGAAGATCGATGAAATGCGTCCGGTGGAAGCGCTGCGCATTCTCGAAGCGCTGCAGCGCGATCTTACGTAGTCTGCGCGACAAGCGCGACGGGCCGAATGGGCGACCCTGTGCCGCCGCGAATTTTCAGCGGCGCCGCGACGAACACAAATTCCGTGGCGCCAGATGCCGCCAGTTCTTCCAGATTCAGGCATTCGACGATATGGATGCCGCTTTCGACCAGCAAATGCACATGAACGCGCATCTCCGGACTCGGCGTGAATTCGAATGGCGCGGTATCGCTGCCCGCGGCAAAGACCTTCCGCCGGCTCAGCCATTGCGCGCCCGCGAGCGCCGGCCCGGGACTGCGAACTTCGGAAATGAAGCGCGCCGGCTCATCCCAGTAACGCGCCCAGCCGGTGCGGATGAGAACGACATCGCCCGGTTGTACGTCAACGCCGGCCGCATCCATGTGTTCCGGCGTCACCACGAAGTCTCGCGGCAGAACTTCGACACCGGCCACTTTCGGAATGTCGAGCAATACGCCGCGTCGGAAGATCGGCTCGATCGTATCGACGGTGAGGCGCTCCAGACCAGTCGCGTATGCCTGCACGGAAGCCACTTCCTCGCCGCCGAAGAGCCTGCCATTGCAGGTGAAGTGACAGAGCGCGTCAATGTGGGTGCCCACGTGAGCGCCCAGCGCAATCGCTTCCGACGCCGAACTGGCGCCGCCCGGATTCACGTAGTCGCCGTGTTTTTTATTCAGGCCGTAGAGGAACGGCGCATGCGCCGGATGATGCGGGATGCCCGTGTAATAGGGCTGCGCGAGGTCGATGGTGCGACAGCGGCCGATGGCCGCGACGAGGTCGGTAACGGTGGACACGTCATTAGTGTATCGGCGCAGGTTACTTTATAAATAGCCGATGCCGCTCCCCGTCCAGGTTGAATACGAAGGTCAGCGCATCAAAATCCGCACCTTCAACAAGAAGATCTATCGGGTCTCCCACTGGCCGATCTGGATCTGGGTCTTTTTCCTTGCGCCCGGCCCGCTGACGTTCGATCTGTTTGCGCATGGCTTCAGCCGCGGCAATTTCACGTGGCTGATCTGCGTCCTCATTGGCACCGGAATCGCCGGCGTCCGCGGCCAGCTGCCGGGTGTGGAACCCGCGCCGTATATTCTGCGCTTCACCGAGGACCGCCCGAATCCTTTGTACCGGCGCATCTGCTACACGTTCGCCTGGAGCGATATCGTGACGTTCGCGTCGCTCAATCTCGCGGGGCTGGCTTATGCCGCCGTCACTGGCGTGTGGCGAATGAAGCAGATTTACGACTACGGCTACTTCCCGGTGTATGGCGCGGTCCTTCTGCTGGGCGCGTTCGGCATGCTGCCGCGAGTCCGGCCGTCCACGAAAGGCGAAGGCACCGAACGGCGTTACTTCTACGGTTCGGTCTGGGCCGTCACGTTCGCTCAGACGCTCGAGCTCATTTTGTGGAAGATACTGCCAGCGGGCCGCGTCGCCGATTGTGCGAAGTTCGGAATATACGCGGCAGCATTGGTGGCCGTTGGAATTTGCGCGATGCTGGGACGTCTGCCGCGTACACGCCCGATCATTCCCGGTGAAGTGATGGTGGGAGATTAAGACTGCCTGCGTCCTGAGGCGCTAGCGCTGCGCTATATGCCCCAAAGGCGCGGGTCTTACGATGAGTGTCGCACCCTCGCGGGCTGCATTGACTGGCCACGCCTGTCTCGCTGTTATCCATGCGAAAGGCACTGCAAACGCAGTAATTTGGCTCTGGAAAATCATTTCGCCGCCCATCCCAACGCTTCGAATTTTATATGGAACTCGCCTTGCACAACTGGATAAAACGGTGTGCGATTTTGCGCGCAGACGGAACGCGGCCGACGAGATATACGTGGACACAAACGAGCAGCAAATGATCGATGGAAGGGCAGGCCGACAGCCCAGGGCACGCGAATTTGCCGAAAGCCGATTTCGTGAACTGCTGGAAGCAGCGCCCGACGCGATCATTGAAGTGGATCGCCAAGGCCGCATCGTGCTGCTCAACGCAGTGACCGAAAAGCTTTTCGGCTACTCGCGCGAGGAACTGCTCGGTAAGAACGTGGATTCGCTGCTTCCGGATGCCGCGCGCGGCCGCCATGCAGGACACAGGGCTGGTTACTGGGCAAGTCCGCAGACCCGTCCCATGGGCCACGGGCTGACGCTGCAGGCGCGCCGCAAGGATGGCAGCGAGTTCCCTGTAGAAATCAGCCTGAGCCCCGTCAAGGCCGGCAAGGGCTTTCGGGTCACAGCTATCATTCGCGACGTCACCACGCAGCGAATTGCGGAAGAAAAGATCCGCGCCGCCAATATTCAGCTGGAACAGCGGAACCGCGAAGTGGAGCGCGCCAATCGCCTGAAAAGCGAGTTTCTCGCCAGCATGAGCCATGAATTGCGGACGCCGCTCCACACCATCATCGGCTTCAGCGAACTTCTGGCCGAAGGCGTGGAAGGCCCTCTGAACGAGCGGCAGGCCCGCTTTGTGCGGCACGTTCATCAGGACGCGCTGCATCTGCTGGAACTGATCAACGACGTTCTGGATCTCAGCAAGATCGAGGCCGGGCGTCTCGAACTGAAGCTGGAAGCCTTCGACGCCACCGAGGCGATCAACGATGCGCTCGGGGCGATTCACCCCATGGCCGAGGCCAAGCACATCGTCACGGCCAATCGCATCAAAGGTGTCTTGCCCATCTTTGCCGATCGCGTGCGCTTTCGCGAAATCCTCAACAACCTTCTCAGCAACGCCGTCAAGTTTACTCCCGAAAACGGCAATGTATGGATCGAACGGGAACCGGCGCCGGAGGATGTGATCTGCTTCTCGGTCGGCGACACGGGAATCGGGATCTCTCCGGAAGATCACGATGCCGTCTTTGATACTTTCCGTCAGATCAGTTCCACGACGCGGGGGGTGCGCGAAGGCACCGGTCTCGGCCTCGCCATCGTGAAGCGGCTCGTCGAGATGCATGGAGGCGATATCAGGCTGGAAAGTGAGCGGGGCAAAGGCAGCCGCTTCAGCTTCACCATGCCGGTGAGCCGGCCCGAAAACCCCGATCAGCCCGTAGTGCTCATTATCGAAGACGAGCCGGCGGCGCGAGAGCTGATGCAGAATTACCTGCACCCGTACGGTATACGCGTCGAAATGGCCCGCAACGCGCGGGAAGGCGTGGCGCGCGCCAGGGAACTGCGGCCCGATCTGATTACGCTCGATCTTCTTCTTCCCGGCGGCACCGGCTGGAGTGTTCTGCGCGATCTCAGGCAATCGCCGGATACTTCCGGCATACCGGTTCTCGTGATATCGGTGCTGGATGAAGAACAGGCGGCTCTGGAGCAGGGTGCGGCGGCCTATCTGCGCAAGCCCCTGAAAAAGGATTCATTGATTCGTGCACTGCGGGAACATTGTCCGGAGCGATTCGGTAATATAGTTTCCACTGCCACCGCGGCTCTGCCTTCCCAATGAGGACACCACCAGCCCGTTCCCGCTTTCGGTATCGAACGCGATGAAAACCATTCTCGTTGCCGAAGACCGCGATGCAAGCCGCGAACTGCTGAACGTCGTGCTGACCGCTGCCGGATATGATGTGATCCTGGCGGCCGATGGGGAGGAAGCCGTCGAGCGCGCCGAAGAACACCCGGTCGATCTCGTGATTCTCGATATACACATGCCCCGGCTCGACGGGTTTGGAGTCATCCGGCGCCTGCGAGCTCATCCCTCTTATATCCACATCCCCGTGATTGCCCTCACTGCCAGCGCTATGGCCGGAGACCGCGACAACGTGCTGGCCGCGGGCTTTTCCGAATACATCAGCAAACCCGTTAACTTGTCTCTGCTGCGGCGCGAAATCGCCCGGCTACTGGAGAACCACCCATGAGTTCACCCGCGTCACCGCCCAACGTAGCGCTTGTCATAATCGACGACAATACCGGAAGTCTGGAGCTTCTTTCCGCAGCCTTGGCGCGCGAGGGCTTGTCGATATTTACCGCCAGCGATCCCGAAGAGGGGCTCGAGATCGTTTTCCGCGAGCATCCGCAGATTGTTCTTACCGATCTCGTGATGCCCGGCCTTTCCGGTCTCGAAGTGCTCGAACGCGTGGTCGATTTCGACCCGGCCATCGACGTGGTTCTGATGACCGCGCATTACACCAGTGAATCGGCGGTCGACGCCATCCGCAAGGGCGCGTCCGACTATCTCAACAAGCCTGTCTCCATCACTGCGCTGCGCGAACGCGTGAGCCGCCTTATTGACGAAGCACAGCGCCGGCAGCGCGCCAGCGCCCTTGAGAATGAGATGCTGGCCAACGCGCGGTTTGAGGATATGGTGGGCCGCAGCCCCGCCATGGTCGAAATGTTCTCCAGGATTCGCCGTGTCGCGCCTCATTTCCGTACCGTGCTGGTCACGGGCGAAACCGGCACCGGCAAGGAACTCGCGGCCAAGGCATTGCACAATCTCAGCCCCGTGTCGGGCGGACGCTTCGTGGTGCTGAACTGCTCGGCCGTCGTCGAGACGCTGTTTGAAAGCGAACTTTTCGGTCACGTGCGCGGGTCGTTCACGGGCGCCACGCAGGACAAGATGGGGCTGTTCGAATATGCGGATCGCGGCACTATTTTCCTCGACGAAATAGGCGACATGCCGCTGGGCACGCAGGCCAAGCTGCTGCGGACTCTGCAGAACCAGGAAGTGCTGCGCGTCGGCTCGCTCACGCCGCGCCGCGTGGACGTGCACGTCATCGCCGCGACTCACCGCGATCTGCGCGCCGCCATTTCCGATAAGCTATTCCGCGAAGATCTTTACTACCGGCTCTCGATGGTGGAGGTACGCGTTCCCGCGCTGGCGGACCGTCAGGAAGATCTGCCACTGCTCATCCGTTTTTTCATCGAGCGCTTTTCCGCGCAGTTCCGCAAGGATATTCGCGGCCTCACGCAGCGCGCGCAGATTGTGCTGGCGCGGCATAACTGGCCAGGCAACGTTCGCGAACTGGAGAACGTGCTCGGACATGCCTCCATGATGGCGCAGGCGAACACGGTGGACGTGCAGGACCTGCCCGAGTATCTTCGATTTCCATCCCGTCATCCGCAGGCCGCGGCCATGACGACCGTGGCAGCGGTTCCGGATTCGGAAACCTTTGAAGTACACGAAAAGCATCTCATCGCCGAGGCACTCTCGCGCGCGAACGGCAATCAGTCTCAGGCCGCACGCGCCTTGAGAATCGGCAGGGACGCCTTACGCTATAAAATGCGCAAGCATGGCTTGCTGTAAGCTGTCAGTTTTGACGAAGCCCGCCCGCTTCCCGATACATTCGTGCCGCTCTTGCGTCCGACCACTTCGGCGCCTCGGCGGCGTTTGCGACGGCTGCCGCTCCTGCCGCAATCCCGCGATCGACTTTCGCCAGATTGCCGTAGTCGATCTTCCCCGCCTCGTCGCTCACCGCGTGATAATCCGGAAACTCGAAGGCGACAGCGATCGTATGCGCCACCACCCCGGCGAGCGCGAACGAATAATTGTCGCTGCGATCGAAATAATCGTCGGCCGTCGCTTTGCGATAGACCGTAGTGCCCTCAGCCGTCGCCGCGGCGGTCATCATTTGCGGCAGATTCGAATACGAAGGCCCTGAGAAGCAGAACCGCGCCACTTCCGGACCGTCGCTGGAATCGGTTCGCCCCAGTTGCTCCAGATTGATATCCGCTACAGTCCGCGCCAGCGGAATCAGCGGGTGCCGCACATAATAGCCGGACCCGAGCAGACCTTCCTCCTCGCCAAACAGCGCCAGGAACAGCACGCTGCGCCGCGGATGCGGCTCCACCGCCAGCGCCTTCGCAATTTCGATCAGCGATGCGTCGCCCGTGGCGTTATCGTTCGCGCCGTGAAAGATCCTATTGCCCGGTCCCGGCGGCTTCATCCCGAGATGGTCGTAGTGGGCGGATAGAATGACGAACTGATCGCGCACCGCCGGGTCGGAACCGCGCAGTATGCCGGCCACATTTTGCAGCGCGACGTCGCGCCGGGCAGGCGCCGCGACATGCAGCGTCAGACTTCCATCTTCGCGGCTCAGCAGACCGGAAGCCGCGCGGCTATAAATCCAGATGACCGGCGGTATCGATGGATTGGCTTCCATCAGGAATGGCAGTTCCTCCTTCGGCCGCTCGCCGTCCATCAACAGCAGAATCAGAACTGGCTTGCGCGTTTCAAGAGAATGCAAACCGGCCGGAGATGCATACTCTTCAGCAGCGGCAACCACTTTGCCTGTAATATCGGGCATCGAACCCACTTCCACCCGGTTCGGCAGCCGCACCACCGGCTCGCGCTGATAATCGATACCCGCGAGCGAATGCACGGTGACGGCACGCGCACCCACGCTCGCGCGACGGGTCTTGCCCTCGAGCGTCAGTTGAAAATCGCCCAGCTGCGGAGTCACCTGGGCGAATTCGGCTGCCTGGAAATACGTGCCATCCTGCCCGCCTGGCGCAAGGCCGGCCTGCTGAAAGCGCTCCGCAAGATAATCGGCCGATGCTTCCAGCCCCGCAGAAGGCGTCATTCGACCCTCGCGCTGATCCGCCGCCAGCCAGGTGACATTGGTGCGCAATGAATCGGCCGAAATCCGGTCGAACGCAATCGCGCCATAACCAACCGCGCCGGCGACGACAAACGCGGCGAAACAGGCCGCCCGGCGGATTCCACGTCCCCGATTGACGCCTGCCTGCAGCACCTAGTCCTTCAGAACGGCCCGGACATTTTCCGACGCACGCTCGAACAGCATGGCCAGGTCGTTCGAGCAGCCCAAAAACAGCATTCCCCGATCCTTCCAGAATCTGGCCATCCCCGGCGCTCTTGTGTGAATCCCCGGAACAATGCCGTGCCGGATGCAGGCGTCGCGGATCGCTTCAATGGTTCCGATCATCTTCGGATGATCCATATTTCCCGGCACGCCGAGCGAAATCGAAAGATCCGCCGGACCGATCATCACGGTATCGAAGCCCGGCACGCTCAAAATCTCATCGAGGGCTTCGACCGCGCGTACCGTCTCGATCTGCACCACCCGCATCAGATTCGCGTTGTAGTGGTCGATCATCTGCGTGAATGTCAGCGTCTCGTAATCGGCATTATTCGGCGCCAGGCCGTAGCCGCGAATACCAGAGGGCGGATAAATCGTCCAGCTGATCGCCGTTTCCAGTTGCTTCGGGTCCTCGGTACGCGGAAAAATAATACCGCCCGCACCGCAATCGAGCGCACGGGCCACGAGCGAGTACTGGAAGTCGGCCACACGCACAATCGGGCAAAGATTCACCAGATGCGCCACACGACAGATATCGTTCACCGTCTCCAGATCGAAATTGCCGTGCTCCGTGTCGATAAAGGCCCATTGCAGACCAGCAGCCACCAGTATTTTCGGGATCTCGGCGGACCGGAAGTTACCGAATCCGCAACCCAGTTGCAGCTTGCCTTCTTTGAGTGATCGTTTGACGGAGTTTTCGCGCATCAATATGAAGATAGCAGCGTACCCATGCCGTCTCGTTCCCGCGTCAGAACAGCTTCGTTCGCAGGTACTTCTTCGGATTGGCGTCGAAATCCCGCAGCAGTTCGTCCAGACTCCGGATCGATCCAACGAGCGATTCGTACAACTCCGGGCTATTCAGCAATTCTCCCGCCTGCCCTTCCCCCCGGTTCAGCGATGAAATCATTTTGTCAGTGGAAGTCAGCATCGCCACAACTTTTTGGTACGTTTCCTCATCGCGCAGGCCGGGGCCGGCCTGCTCCATGTCGGCATGAAACTGCACTAACGACTTTCTCAGATCCCGAATCTGACTCAGTATCGTATTGTATTGCTCGTCGCTGACCATGAGATGGCCGGCCACTCCTTCGCCCCGCTGGATACCCTGCATCGAATCGTCGATCTGCTTCAGCGACTTGTCCCAGTTCGCGTACAGACTCGTCGTGAATACCATGTCGCCGGTCGGATTGCCCCGCGCCACCAGCGACCGCATTCCGCGTTCGGCGGAATCGATGCTGCGCAGCATCTGGCCGTATTCCTTATCGCCCACCACATAATGGCCGATCGGCGTCTCCGGGTTCGCCACATCCTGCAGCATGTTGTCGACTTTTTTCATGCTGTCCTGCAGGGCATAAATCAGATCCGCTTTATCCGCCGCCGATTCCTCCGGCTCGCTCGGAAGTTCACTCCCCTGCCCCGCCGCTACCTTGCTCTTCCCCGCCGCGATCCCGATAAACTTGTTCCCGATCAGCGTGTCGGAGCCAATGCTGGTCTGCGAATCGGAGGGTAGTTTCGGCAGGTAAGTTTCCTCCACCCGCAGATCCACGCGCACCGCCCGCTGGGTATCCAGATACCCGGAAATCGCGATGTTTTTTACCTTTCCCACCTGAATGCCATCCAGCCGGACCGGTGCGCCGACTTCCAGCCCCGTTGCATCGGGCATGTAGGTCTTCATGTCCACCTTGCCGGCAAACAGCCCCGCGCCTCCGTCCGTCAGCAACCAGACCAGCACCGCTACGATCGCCCCCGCGGAGAACATAACGGTCGAAACCCGCAGAATCATAGCCGAAGTTGGTTTGATCTCAAGTTCCGTCATAATTGCGTCCGATCCGCGCTCTTCTGCGCTTCAGTTTAGCAGCGTGTGGTGCTACAATCCCCGTGACGCGAATGAAAGCTCTCATCGACGTATTCTTCCAGCCGGGCAAGCTGTTTTCCAGCCTTCCCGAACGCCGCGCGGCCTGGGTTCTGCCGCTGGCGATTAACGTGATTCTGATCCTGGCGTCCACGGCGGTCACCATTAACGTACTCGGCATGGACCTGATCATGCGCCAGCGTCTTGCTTCTTCCAGCATGAGCGCGGACCAGATGGCGCAGGCGATGAAAAATGGCACTTCCCCGGCTGCCGTCTATATCACTTACGCCGCCGTCTTGTTCTTCAGCCCGATCTTCATGCTGATCGTCTCCGGGATACTTTTCGCTTTTGGTATGATGACCAGCCGGGCGCCGAAGTTCGGCAGCATGCTCGCGATGGTGAATCTGGCGTTCTTTCCCTACCTCCTGATCACCTTCCTGATGACCACACTTGTAATCGTTGTGGCGCCGGACAAGACGGCTCTCGACGTCAACAACATTCTGGCGACTAACGTTGCCGCCTTTGTGAGCAAATCGGCGACCTCGAAAGGCCTCTACGCCCTGTATGGCTCCCTCGATATCCTCAGCTTCCTGGAGTTCGCCTTCATGTCGTACGGGTTCTCCAAACTGACAAAGGCAGGTTTTGCCGCAGGTCTCGGCGCGGTCGGCGGCATGTGGATACTCTACGTGCTCTGCAAAATGGCTCTGAGCCTGTTCCAGTAAGCGCGTCCCAATTTGACAAGCGCCGGTTCTTCTCCGTACACTAAGGGTTTGGAAGGGTCTTCATGGCGTTGTCGTATTCCGCAATGAAATTGTCGATCGTGCCCAAGCTCGTCGCCCGCAAGCTCCTCGTCAGCAGGATGGTCATCAAAGACGCCGAGCATTGTCCCTGCCATATAGGAGGTGCGCCTTCTCGAGTAGCTTGCTAACGAGAACGGCCGCTTCCAGCCTCCAGGCGATCCCTCACGGAATTTTTTCGCTTTTTTTTCCCGCCGAGTGCCGCATCTGCGACACCCCGCTGACACGATTTTCGCGTGTGCCTGTTTGCCACGACTGCCTGAATAAACCACAGCCGCTCGAAGCCGATTTCTTTTGCGCCGCCTGCAACGCGCCTTTTCAAAACAGTTTCCCTCTGGATGCCAACGGCATTTGCGCGCTTTGCCGCTCCGGCCTCCTGGGCTTTGACCACGCCTCCAGCTTCGGTTTCTACGAGGGCGCGCTGCGAGATCTGATCCATCTGTTCAAGTATTCCGGCATGCGTCCCCTCGCGCCCAGGCTCTCGGCTCTGCTGGATCGTGCGCTGCCGATCGACAGCCGCTATGACTTCATCGTCCCGGTGCCGCTGCACTGGCGAAGGCGCTGGCGCCGCGGCTTCAATCAGTCCGAACTGCTGGCGCGTGGAGTCGCGAAACACCGGCGCATTCCGTTACTGAATGCTGTGCGGCGCTCGAAAGCCACCGCGGATCAGGCCGCTCTCACCAGAGCCGGGCGCCGGCGCAATGTGGTTGGCGCCTTTCAGACGCGCAAGGGAATCGAGATTCGGGGCAAGAGAATTTTGCTGGTGGATGACGTATTTACCACCGGTGCAACGGCCAGCGCCTGTGCGTTGGCTTTAAAGAAGGCCGGCGCCGTCAGCGTGACCCTGTTGACGCTGGCGCGCGCGGAACGCCGTTTCAGATGAAGGACATGTATTTGATAGCCATTTAAAAGGAGCGAGAACGCCAGGATGGAGAGTTTAAGGAAGATGACTCAAGCTACCGCCAGACTTCAGAAACCTGTACTCGTACTGAACGCGAGCTACGAACCGATCAACATCTGCGCCGCCCGTCGCGCGCTGGTTCTGGTGCTCAAAGGCATCGCTTCGGCCGAAGAAGTGTCCTCGCATTCCGTCCATTCCACGCGCCGGGCGTTGCGTGTCCCGAGCGTAATCCGTTTGCTCGAATACCGCCGCATCCCGCACCAGACCCGCGCTCTTTCGCGCAAGAACATCATGATGAGGGATCGCTATACCTGCCAATACTGCGCCAAACTTATGCCGGCGGGCGAACTGACGCTCGACCACGTGATTCCCCGTTCCCGCGCGGGCGAATCCGCCTGGGAAAATCTGGTGGCCTGCTGCCATCCCTGCAACAACCGCAAGGGTAGCCGCACGCCGGAAGAAGCCGGGATGAAACTGGCCCGCCAGCCCAAGCCCTTCAGCCTGCATACCAGCCGTCATCTCATGCGATTGCTGGGCAAAGGTGAAGAGCAGTGGCGTAAGTATTTGTTCTTCTGAACCGCGCTTGCTCATTCCGCCACTGAACCTCCGACGACGGCTTGATCTGCGCTAATCTCGAAAGGGTGTACAGGTCGGTCGCGTGATGCAAACAGAGATCAAAGGACACGAAATTACCCCATCGCGCATGACACGCGACGAGGCAATAGCCGAAATCACCCGCAGGCTAATCGACTTTTACAGGCCCGTTCGTATTTATCTTTTCGGATCGGTAGCACGAGGTGACGACGGACCGGACAGCGATCTCGACTTTCTGGTTGTGGTTCCGGATAACGCGTCGGACGACAAACTTCGCCCCGACGCGGGACGCCGGGCAGTTCGTGGAACCGGGTTTGCGAAGGATATCGTACCATGGCGGCAAACCGACTTTGAGCAACGCGCGGCGTGGGTAAAGACTTCGCTGCCCGCTACAGTCCTGAGGGAAGGAAGATTGCTCTATGACGCCTGATGGGGCCCACGCAAGGGAAACCCGGGACTGGCTCGAAAAAGCGGCGGAAGACATTGCATCCTGTAAGGCGCTAATAGCTTCCGGACACTTGGCCAACGCGCTGTTCTTTTGCCAGCAGGCCGCTGAGAAGAGCCTCAAGGGATTTCCGACGTGGCACGAACAGCCATTCAGGCGGACGCACGATCTGGAAGAACTGGGCGAAGCGTGCCGCGTGATAGACAGTTCCCTTGTGCCACTCGTTATCGAAGCAGATGTCCTTTCCGACTACACATGGAAGCTCCGATATCCAGGCGCCCCCTATTCGCCAGACAAAGTTGAAGCCGAAACCATGGTCGAGATTGCCCAGCGAGTTTTTAACGAAGTCCGGTCGCGAATTGACCATGCGCCTAACGATTGACGCCCATGTCAATTTCAGCTACGATGCAGTTTAAATGTCCGCGCCCTCTTTAGGAGATTTCGAGCAAATCGTGCTGCTGGCGATCCTCCGCGTCGGCGAAAACGCTTACGGAGTCCCAATCCGCGCTGAAATCGCCGCCTGTACAGGCCGTGACCCAGCGCCCGGTGCGCTGTACACGACGCTTGATCGCCTGGAAGAAAAGGCAATGGTGACGTCCCGCCTGGGCGATCCAACCCCGCAGCGCGGTGGCCGGGCCAAGCGTTTCTTCACTGTCACTGCCGGTGGCCTGGCCGCTGTGACGCAGGCTCAACGATCCTACCAGCGTTTGCTCAAGGGTCTTAGGCTTTTGGGAGGTGCGAATGCGACGTGAAAAAGCCGCGCAGTTGATCTTGTCTCTGGTAACTCCGCAGGAGATCGCGATACCGACAATCGGTGACCTCGCGGAAGAAGCATCGTTCCGAGGTAGCGCATCATTCTGGCCGGATGTCGGCCGAACCTTTGCGTCGCAACTGTGGCGCGATCTGTGCAGTTGTCCCATCCGTCTGGCGATACTCGCTCTATCGGGGTTTCCATTAATTCTCATCTGGAGCTCGTTACTCCTGTACATCGTCATTTTGCCTGTGGCCGGAATGATAGCCTTGCTGCAGTTGGTCGGCATATGGCCTGTCGACCATATCGGCGCTTACACTATTGGTCCGATGATGCTCGCGGGAACGGCTCCGTGGACAAACTGGTTATTCGCCTTTACGACCTACGCCATTTCCCCGCTCTTCGTCGGCTACTACCTTGCCGAACGTTCCGGCGGCAGAGAGATCGCCGCGGCGCTCGCCAACGTTACCTTCTTCCGCGTCCTCGGTCTTCTGGGGCTGCTGGTGTTCAAAGAGAACTTGCACCTGGTAGATCGCCCGCTGCCATTTCACCTCATCAGCGACTTCTTTCTGATCACTGGCGCCATACTCTGCCGTTTTCGCGTGCTCGGCCTGCAACACCACGCCAGGCCTCACAACGAAACGGCCACCGCTTAATCCTCCCCCATCCCGCGTCCCTGAAGTGCTTGCGGAACAAACCGCCATGGCATAACGTATTCTTAGATAACGTCTACATAAAGCCATGCCCTTTTGCACACAATGCGGTCGTGAAGTCGCCGGTTCCGCTGCGTTTTGCGGCAACTGCGGCGCGCGCCAGACGCCCACCGCAACTGGCCCGTCCGCCAGTCCCTTCCCCCCAGGACCGGCGCCGGACCCCCTGGCTGGCATGTCGCCCCGCGCAGCCGCTATCCTCTGCTACATCCCCACGGTCGGCTGGATTGCAGCCGTCATCGTCCTCGCCTCCCGCAAGTTCAAAGGCGATCAGACCGCCCGTTTTCACGCCTTCCAGGGCCTCTATCTTTTCGCCACCTGGCTGCTGCTCAAATGGATCGGCCCCATCATGGACGCCGGCTCGGAAAACTTCCTCCGCTTCGACCATGTCTTTGAAGGTATCCTCCTGTTCGTCTCGATTTTCATGATCATCAAGGCCAGCCACGAAGAGACCTACGTGCTGCCCATAATCGGCGAACTGGCGAAAAGATCCGCCACCGAATAACCGGCGGCACAAATTGCCAAAAAACGCGCTACCATATGGACGTGGCTGGTCTGATGCCACTGACTGCTTACTTGCCCGCCTTGACTCAATTTCCGGCCGACGTTAGCTCCCCGAGGATAAACCTGCCCTTCGGCAGACAGCCTGCCATAAGGCAGCATCAGGATGATCGATTAACACCATGAAGAACATATATGTCGGGAACCTCTCGTTCCAGACAACTGAACAGGATCTCGAAGCGGCCTTCTCGGCCTACGGTCAGGTGGAACGTGCCCAGTTGGTGAAGGACCGCGACACCGGAAAGTCCCGGGGCTTTGGTTTCGTGGAGATGACGGACGATGCGGGCGCCGATCGCGCAATTGAAGCTCTCAACGGTTCGCAGCTCGATGGACGCAGCCTCACGGTCAATGAAGCGCGTCCCCGCGAAGCCCGACCCTCCGGCGGCGGTGGTGGTGGTGGCAATCGCTTCGGTGGTGGTGGCGGCAATCGCAGTGGCGGTGGCGGCGGCGACAGTTCGCGCCGGCGCGAGCCCCGCTGGTAGCTTCTAACCAGGCTTCCAGACAAGCTTCCAGCCGTCCCCTGTAGCCTGAATTCGCTTCGGAAAGGGTGAACCATTACAATGGTGGTTCACCTTAACTCCGGAGCATTCATGAGCACAAAAAGAATCGGCATTCTGACCGGCGGTGGCGACGTCCCCGGCCTCAATTCCGCGATCAAGACAGTTGTGTATAGCGGTGGGACAATCGGTGCCGAAGTCACCGGTATCCGCCGCGGGTGGGAAGGTCTGACCCACGTCAATTTCGAAGACCCCGCCAGCGTTTCCCGCTACATCCTCCCTCTGAACCGCCAGAATACACGCACGATAGATCGCACCGGCGGTACCTGGCTGCATAGTTCCCGCACCAATCCTCTCAAGATGAAAAAGGTTCCGGAGTTCCTCTCCGGCGAAACCTTCAAGTCCTCGGAAAACACTAAAAAGGGCATTACTTCCACCGTCTTCGACATGACGCCGCGCGTGCTGAAGAACATCGAGAAGCTGGGTCTCGATTATCTGGTCGCCATCGGTGGCGACGACACTCTCAGCTACGCCGCCGAGCTCGATCGCCAGGGTGTCAAAGTCGTCTGCATTCCGAAAACGATGGATAACGACGTCCGCAACACCGAATACTGCATCGGCTTCTCCAGCGCCGTCAACAGCGCCATGAGCGCCATTGACCGGCAGCGTTCCACCGTCGGCTCTCACGAACGCATCGGCATTTTCCGCGTCTTCGGACGCGACGCCGGCTATACCGCGCTCTATACCGCCTACGTCACTTCCATCCGCTGCTGCATCCCGGAATTCAAGGTCGATCGCGATAAACTCATCGAGCTTGTGCTCCAGGACAAGCGCGACAATTCCAGTTCCTACGCGCTCGTCCTGCTGTCCGAAGGCGCCGAGTGGGAAGGCTATCAGGTGCAGGAATACGGCCAGGCCGATGCTTTCGGCCATCGCAAGAAGGCCAATATCGCCGAAGTTCTCAACGAATACATCCAGAAGCGCGGCGAAGAAACTATCGTCAGCGATCTCACCTACGACCTCCGCAGCGGCGCGCCCGATTTCGTCGATCGCATGGTCGCCAATACCTTCGGCGGCATGGCCATCGACATCATCCGCCAAGGCGGCAAAGGCGTCATGACCGCCATCAACGGCGGCAAGTACGCAGCCGTGCCCATCCCCGATCCCAAACTCGGACCCCGCGCGGTGGACGTCGCGAAGATGTACGATACCGAGCGCTATCGCCCCAGCTACACCGGCAAGATGGATCTCCCCGTCTTTCTAACACACGCATAACCCCGGCCTCACCCACGCCTAAACGCGGCCACATGAGACTCCCCGGCTTTCTGAAACGCACCAGCGCCAAGCCGGGGAGCACCCTCAGCGACGAACTTCGCCGCGAAATCCGCCAAAGCTTCGACGAAGCCTCGCGCGACGAAGAGCACTTCCCTTCCACCATCGACCCCCGCATCCTCCACGTTCAGGTTCTTCTCCGCTTCTTCGCGCCCATCGCCAACCATCGACTGCTCGATGCCGGGTGCGGTAAAGGCCGCTACGCCCGCATCCTGCTCGAACAAAATCCAGACGCTCGCCTCACGGGCCTCGATATCTCCGAACAGATGCTGCATTCCGTTCCGCCGGGCATCGGCAAAGTTTCCGGCATCCTCACCGAACTTCCGTTCGCCGACGCTTCCTTCGACGGCGTCTACGCCACCGAATCGCTCGAACACGCCGTCGACATCGAACGCGCCGTCTCGGAAATGTGCCGCATCCTCCGCCCCGGCGGCAAACTCGCCATCATCGACAAAAATGCCGAACACTGGGGCAAACTGAAAACCCCCGCATGGGAACGCTGGTTCGACCGCCGCGAACTGGAAAAGCTCCTCGCGCGACATTGCCGGACTGTCCGCAGCGAGCCCATCTCCTACTGGGAAGACGTCGCCCCGGACGGCCTGTTCCTCTCCTGGTTCGCGGAGAAGTAGGCGCCGTCCCCTATACTCTAGAGGTATATGCCCGAAGGCGACACTGCCACTGGCGAGCCTCTCATTCTGCCAGCCATCCTGAAAGAACAACGAACCTGGCAGGTCATCCTCAACTGGACCTGCGCCATTCTCATCGCCATCGTCTTCCTCGCTGCCGGTCTCTGGAAAGCGACGGACCCCGCCGGTGCAGCCGTCCGGCTTGCCCAGGCTAAGGTTCCCGAATCGCTGAGCGTGCTCGCCGCTGTTCTGTTTGGCATCGCCGAAACCTTCACCGGAGTCCTGCTGCTGATCCCCCGTTTCCGGCGCTGGGGTTCCTGGTTCGGCTCGCTGCTGCTGGTCGCGTTCATGGTTTTCATCGGCATCCATTACCGCGAACTCGTCGGCGCCGATTGCTCTTGTTTCCCCTGGCTGAAGCGCGCCGTCGGCCCACAGTTCTTCATTGGCGACGGAATCATGTTGCTGCTCGCCATCGGCGCCGGTCTCTGGTCGCCCCGGCCTCATAGCCCCCGCAGCGCGTCTCTGATTCTGGCGGCTGTGGCAGTCTCCGGCCTGGTATCGTACGGAGTTGCCGCCACGCGCCATACCGGAACTGCCGCACCGGCTACGATCGCCGCGGAAAATGGCCCGGCCATTTCACTCCGCGAGGGCAAAGTTTTCATCTATTTTTTCGATCCCCACTGCCTCCACTGTCTCGCCGCCGGCCGCAAACTGGCAGAGCTCGATTGGTCCGGGACCCGCTTTATCGGTGTTCCAACCGATAGCCCTTCCAGCGCCGATCGCTTCATGGCCACATCCGGGCTGAAGGACAAAGGCCCCGTTTCCACCGATCTTGCCCCGCTCAGGAAACTCTTTCCATTCGACCTGCCCCCGGCGGGCGTCGCCCTCGAAAACGGCTACGAGAAAGCAATGCTCCTGCAATTCGAGGATGCCGAACCGGCTGCCACACTTCGTAAGCTGGGTTTTGCAAAATAAGAAAGCGCTGAAACAACCGCGCCCCGACCGCCACTATATCGGCAGTAGGCGGCTGTTCCGGACCGATTGCGATCTCCTATCCGTCATAGTGAGACGTCACCGGCCGGGATTGCCGATAGACGTGGCGGACGCGGAGGACGCGTACCCCGCGTCGCGCCCGGGAGTGCGCGGAGGCATTCCCGGGCACAAAATATAATAGTCCAATGGAGGCGAAAGAGGAGACACCGGTCTCCTCTTTTTGTTTCAGGCTTGTTGTTTCAGGCTTGTTGTTTCAGACGTGTTATTTCAGGCGTGCGAGTTCATCCGTGCCAGCCGTTTCGACACACTGCGAAAACGAGGATGGAACGGCGCCAGCACGTAAACCCGCAACACATACCACCAGAAGCTTCGTTCGTTCAATGATGGATCGATCAGATGCAGGATCTTTTCCTGTGCCTGCGGAGTTCCGCTCCAGTGCAGGCCCGGCGATTTGTGATGAATCGTATGATAGCCGTTGTTGAACAGCATCAGATTGATCAGGCCGGTGAAATTGCGCGAGTGGCCGTACTCCGACTCTTCATCCGCGTGCACGTGCTGGACGTAATTGAAGATCAGGATACTGAACAGTGAGACCTGATGCGGAATCAGAACGAACAGCAGGGCCTTTTTCCAGTTCAGCAATAGCGCCCCCACGTAGTAAAGTCCCAGCACCATATATTGCGAAGCGGCGAGCGCAAACCTGCGCCGGTCGCTGCGCCACAGGGTCTTCAGATAAGCCGCAATCGGCTTTTGCTGGAAGTAGCTGCTCGTCGAAGGGTAGCTCAGCAGCGTCAGAATATTGTTTTTTTCGCTGAGCCGATAGGTGATGGTGTAATCGCCCTGTTTGTTATTCAGCGCGTGATGATTCTTGTTGTGAGTCGGGATCCACCCAAAGGCAGGAAAACCGTAGAAAAGCGTCAGCCAGTAATCTGTCGCGATATTCAGGTAGCGCGACCGCCACAGCGGAACATGATTATGGTTATGTGCAATGATGGCCACCGAAACGGCCATAAACAGGAACCACACGTATAGCAAAGGCTGAAAGACCGCCAGATTCCACTGCACAACCAGCAAGGCAGTGGTAATCGCCATGTAGGAAAGCGTACGGCGATCAGCTCGGTGGGTGAGGAACAAAGTCACCGAAAGTATACACCTGAAAGGACAAAAAAGCAATCCGCAAAACAGCTGGGCTACAACCGGGTGTCGGCTTAACCTACTTGCGTTCAGTCAGTTTCACCTTCGCGGAAATCTTCTCCGTACCCCGCAGCACCTGAACCGCAACCTCGTCGCCAACCTTATGCGCCCGAAGCGCATACGTGAAGTCGTACAGATTACGAATCTCAACTCCGTCGAACGCCACCAGAACATCCCCCGCCTTCAATCCGGCAACGCCGGCAGGCGAGTCCGGATGGACGTCCGCGAACCGGACGCCCGTTGGCGGTTCCGCAAAATCCGGCACGCTCCCGAAATAAGGACCGTAGCCCCCTCCGCCGCCGGTCCCGCTGATGCTTCCCGCGTGCGGATTATTGTCCACTTTCACTGTGACAAATACCGGCCTGTCTTTCTCATCCTCCAATTTCTGCACCATGCGTGCCACGAGCTGCAGAACCCGGACGGCATCCGGCGCGTTGATCTTGTCCCAGGTGTCGCTCGGCTTGTGATAATCGCCGTGCAAGCCGGAAAAGAAAAAAAGCACGGGAACCTGCTTCGCCGTGAACGACGTGTGATCGCTCGAACCGTAGCCGCTGTCGGAATAATCCACGCGAAAACTGGTTTTCGAAACCAACTCGTCGAGATCCGCCCGGAACGTACTCCCCGTCGCGGCTCCGCCGATAAAAAGCTTGTCGTCGCGCACTCGTCCGATCATGTCCATGTTCAGCATGGCGACCGCCTGACTCAGCGGCAGCAACGGATGCCCGGCATAGTATTCCGAACCCAGCAACCCAAGCTCTTCCCCGGCGAAAGTCATGAACAGGATGCCGCGTTTGGGCCTCGCCGCGCCAGCCGCGGTGAAGTAACGCGCCAGTTCCAGCACCCCAGCGGTGCCCGAGGCGTTGTCGTCGGCGCCAGGGTGAACCGCGCCTTTCATTGCCGGCGCCATGGAGAACTGGCCGCCCAGCCCGAGATGGTCGTAATGCGCGCCCACAATGATGTAATCGGCACTCTCGCCGGCCAGATAGCCAACCACATTGTGCACGGTCTTGACCACCCGCTCCACATCGATGCTCTCCCGCACCTCAACGCCGGGCAGCGCAAAAGATCGCGGCTTCAGATCGTTATTGATCGCTTGCTCGGTCGCCGTCAGATCCTGACCCGCGGCGCGAATCCACGGCAACACGGTACTCTCCTTCACCTGCACAAAAGGAATCCCGGCGTCGGGCGGCCCGCCTTCTTTCTCGAAAGCTCCCAGTTCGTCGCGCCCGTCGCCCTGATGGCCGATGTGGTTGACGCGATCAAAAACCAGGATGACCCCGCGGGCTCCGTGGATACGCGCATTAGCGGCCTTGCTATACGTCTCGGAATGAACGGTGTAGACGTTGCCTTCGAAAACGCTCTTCTCGTCGAACTCCTGCGGCTCGTGCTCAAGCACCAGCACGAACTTACCGTGGACGTCGATGCCAGCGTAGTCGTCGTAGTTATATTCCGGGGCTGTAATCCCGTACCCCGCAAACACCACGGAGCCGGCAGCTTTTCCACTCGATGAAAAATTGTAAGGTATGAACTCTTTACTCGCCTGCAGCGTCTCGATCTCGCCCGCCCGCACCGATTCGAACTGGTTGTTCCTGCCCAGCTTCGAACTCGCCGTGACCTCGAAGGGTTGCAGATAACTGCCGCCCAGCGGCTTCAGCCCGTCGGCGTGGAACTTATCGGCAATGTATTTTGCGGCTTTCTCCAGTTCGGGCGAACCGCTGGCCCTGCCCTTCATTTCAGGAGAAGCCAGGAATTTTATGTGAGCCAGATAGCGGTCCGCGTCAAACGACGGCGCTTCCGCCGCGATCAGGCAGCCCGCCACCGCTAACAGGGCGACCACGGTGCGTCGGATCACTTTGCCGCGGCCCTTCCCATGCCCGGCAGCGATAACTGAACGCTGCAGCAGTCCGTCGCGGCTTTCGCGCCTGCAGACGCCTGCGTCTTTGCCCACGCGATTTCATGCTCCACCACAATCTGCAGGTTTTCGAGGGCTATCGTTCCCACCAGCTTGCGGCCATTGATGAAGAACGTGGGCGTGGCGTTGATCCTGAGCTCATTGCCGATCGCCATCGTGCGATCTACCTGCGCGCGCGGCTCGGGCGCCGACATACAGGCAGTGAGACGGGCTATATCCAGATTCTTGTCGCTCTGAGCGTAATCAAGCCCCCTGGCGCGCAGATTATCGGCGGTGATCTCGCTCTGATGCTGAAAAATCCAGTCGTGATAAGCCCAGAACGAGTCGTTATTCTGGTTATAAATGCAGCGTCCCAGCACGGCGGCTCCGCGCGCGAACGGATGAATCGTCTCAAGCGGAAAATCCATGTACACCAGTTGCAATTGCCCGGGAAAAGCCGCCATCAGCTGATTACGCACCACGCCCGCTTCCTGCTTGCAGTAGGGGCACTGGAAATCCGCGAATTCGATAACGGTCACCGGCGCGCCCGGCGTTCCGAGCAACGGCTGATTCTCCGTCTTCAGAAGCTTGAGTTCCACTTCGAACGGGCTGGTGTTGACGTTAAAGACATCGCCGCGAATAATATTCTGCGTATCGGCTGAAACGTAGAAGCTCTCTTCCTCCGTCTTACCCCCCAGCGAGCCACGAACCTTCACCGCGTAAAAACCGGGCATCGGGGCAGGCGTCGGATCGCCGATCGTCACCTCCACGCTGGCTGGCCACACAAGAAAATGACGGACCCAGGCTTCCAGCGCCGCCACATTAATGGGCGACGAACCAGACGCTGAACCAGATGGAGCAGCCGGAGTTCCCGGCGCGGCCGGGGAATCGGGAGTGCCTGGTTTGCCCGGTTTGGATGGCGCCGGCGTTTGAGCCCATAGCGCCATGGTGAGCGTGGCGCCCGCCAGAAATCGTTTTAGCATCTTAGCTCCGATTCAGTTACATTACCGGCCCAATGCGCCAAGGCACAAATTCCCTGTGCCCCAAAATCTCCGCCTTCGTTTTCTCGCCCGAAGCAACCCGCAGCAGCGTATCGAAAATTTCCCGCCCGATGCGTTCAATCGTGGAATCGCCATCGGCAATCACGCCAGCGTTGATGTCCATATTGTCCTTCATCCGCCGGCCCGTCGCCGTATTTGTCGAGATCTTCAGCACCGGCACCGTGGGAAATCCGATGGCGCTGCCCCGGCCCGTGGTAAACGCAATCAGATTGCAGCCGCCTGCCGCCAGTCCGGTGAGCGATACCGGGTCGTAGCCCGGCGTATTCATGAAATTGAAGCCCGGCATCACCACCGGCGACGCATAGTCAACCGCGTCGTTCAGCGGCGAAGTTCCCGCCTTAGCCACCGCGCCCAGCGATTTCTCCAGGATGTTGGTCAGCCCGCCTTCCTTATTTCCAGGCGAAGGATTATCATCGAAGCTGCCGCCAAATCGGTTGAGGTATGTCTTGTAACCTCTTACAAAACCAAGCAGTTTCTCGGCAACTTCCCGATTACGCGCTCGCCGGACCAGAAGATGTTCCGCACCAAAAATCTCCGTGGTTTCCGCCAGCACCGCCGCCGCCCCTACCGCCGCTAACATATCCGACGCGACCCCCAGCGCCGGGTTAGCCGTAATGCCGGAAAAAGAATCCGACCCGCCGCAGTTCAGACCAACCACCAGCTTCGAGGCCGGAACCTCGGTACGCTGTTCGCCCGAGCATTCCTCCATCAGCGCGCGAATATGGCGTCGCGCGGCTTCGAGCGCGCCCTTAGTACCGCCGCTTTCCTGCAGCGTCATGCCCACCAGCCGGCTGGAACGCGGCGCGGAATCGCCCAGATAGTGCGAAATCTGATTCGTTTCGCAGCCAAGACCCAGAATGATAGCCGCCGCAACGTTCGGATGCGCCAGTGTCCCCGCGAGCGTGCGCTGCAGCTGGATGGTATCCGGCCCGATCGCCATCGCGCAGCCTTCGCCATGCGGAAACGCCACCACTCCATCGATGTTCGCCGGCAGTTGCTCGCCGCGAAACGATTCCGCGATCAGTTCCGCAGTATGCGCTGCACAATTGCTTGCAGCGACCACGGCGATATAGTTGCGGGTACCAACGCGGCCGTCTTCCCGGACGTAACCAAGAAACGTGGGGCCGTTAGCGGGAGGGGAAACGATTGGCGTATCCGTTTCCGGGAACTCGTACGCAAACTCGATCTCTTCAAAGCCCAGATTATGAGTGTGGACGCGCTGCCCGGTCTCAATCGCACGGCTGGCTGGACCGATGAGTTGGCCATAGCGAATGACCTGCTCACCCGCCCGGATGTTCCGCAGCGCGATTTTGTGCCCTGCCGGAATGTCCTCCGCGGCCGTAATTTCAAGCCCCTGAACACGGATCATGCTCCCCGTCGTTATCTGAACCCGAGCGATGGCTATGTTGTCGCTCGTGTGCAGACGAATGACAATGTTTTCCGGACTTGGCGCGACCCGGATGCCGACCAGATCGCTCACTGGGCGCCCGCGCTACAGCCAAATACGGATTTTCGAAGGATACCGGTCCTGGGATGATCCGAAATACGGAATCTGACGTCCAAAGTGGTAGACACAGCGTTATTATAATAGTTGGGGAGTGGTTTTGTGCGGGGCACCGGGTAAGAGGCGGCTCCGGATCCTGCGGCGGCTTGGTCAAGTGGCGGATTTCATTGACGTTTAATTACTTGGCACGGGACGTTCCCTGGGCGTATGGTGTAACTTAGAAGCGGTTGCTCTCGTCGATTGTACAGTTGCCCGATTTGAGTTGTGCGAAGTGCAGAGAGTTTCGATAAGTCGTTTACACTGAGGGGTCTGTGATAAACTCCCGAAATTGGAACGGTAGACGAGGGGTTTCCGTTTTTATGAAGAAAGTGGTCATCTCTATGGATAGAGTCACCATCGAGGGTTCCAGAGTACATCCGAATGTCTGAATCTCAACAGAATCATCATCAATACGACGCTGAAGGGGCTGTGCACGACGCTCAGGGTAACGTCAAGATGCGGCTGGAAGCCGATGACCACCTGGCCCGTCTGCTGGCGCCGGACACGGAGATTCCCTGGTACAAATCCATCGTCGAGAATATCCACGAGCTGATCAGCCCGGAAAAGCTTCCACCACTGGAACTCACTTCCAAACCCGTCGAAGTCAAAGATATCTGGGGCAAGGGCACAAACCCCAAAGCGCTGGCGTCGTCGGTGCTTTTTCAGATAGGTATAGTTGCAATATTGCTCTTGGTCGGAACCAACAAGACCGTGCAGAAAATGGTCACGAATGTCGTGCTGGTGGCGCCGCCTCCTCCTCCGAAGCCCGTACCGGCCAAGCCGAATCAGGGCGGCGGCGGCGGTTCGCGCTCTCCCCTTCCCCCGGTGAAGGCCGAGCTTCCCAAGCCTGCGCCGAAACAGTTTGTTCCGCCTCTGGTCACAATTGAGCATCCCGCTCTTGTGATGGACGCTTCGCTGATCGCTCCTCCCGACGCCTGGGCAGCTCCTACCGGAGCTATTGGCAACCCGCTCGGCCAGATTGGCGGCGGTGGTGGCTTTGGTAGCGGTGGCGGAATCGGTAACGGCAAAGGCAACGGTATCGGCAACGGGAACGGCAGCGGAGCCGGTGGCGGCAATGGCGGCGGAGTTTACTCCGTCGGCAATGGCACCACGCCGCCTTCCGTGCTCAGCAAGGTAGATCCGGAATACTCCGAAGAAGCCCGCAAAGCCAAATACAGCGGCTCTGTCATGCTCTCGATCGTAGTCAACACGGATGGCAAAGCCGAAGACATCAAAGTCGTAAAGAGCCTCGGCATGGGTCTCGACGAAAAGGCCATCGAAGCAGTGCAGAAGTGGCGCTTCATCCCGGGCAAGAACAAGGGCGTGGCGGTCAAAGTCAGAGCCCAGATCGAAGTTAACTTCCGTCTGCTTTGATCCCCTCGGGAACCTCCAATCATCTGCCGCCCGTCTCAAACTGAGGCGGGCGGTTTTTTCTTTTACCCCACAAAAACCGTGAAGCCCAATCGCCTCCAGCACGAGCAAAGCCCCTACCTCCGGCAGCATGCCCTCAATCCAGTGGATTGGTTCCCCTGGGGAGAGGAGGCCTTTGAAAAAGCACGCTCGGAGGATAAGCCCATCTTCCTTTCCATCGGCTACTCCACCTGCCACTGGTGCCACGTCATGGAGCGCGAGTCGTTCGAAGTGGAATCGACGGCGGCGCTGCTCAATCAGTGGTTCGTGGCGGTAAAGGTTGACCGCGAAGAACGGCCCGATATCGACAGAATCTACATGAATTACGTGCAGGCAGCCACCGGTGGCGGCGGCTGGCCCATGTCGGTCTGGCTGACGCCGGATCTGCACCCGTTCGTGGGTGGCACCTACTTCCCGCCGGATAACCGCTACGGACGCCCGGGGTTTCCCGCCATTCTCCAGCGCGTGGCCGAAGCGTGGCGCGATGACCGCGCGAAGATCGTCGAATCCAGCGCGAACGTGATGGAGGAACTGCGGCGCCAATCCGCCGTAACGGCCGACGGACCCGACCGTATCCCAACCAGCGTGCTCGACAGCGCTTTCCAGCAGTTCCGCCGCACCTACGATTCTAAGCTGGGCGGCTTCGGCGGTCCGCCCAAGTTCCCGCGACCCTCCGTCCACAATTTCCTGTTGCGCTACTGGAAGCGCACCGGCAATGACGAAGCTCTCGACATGGTGGCGGAGACCCTGATCGCCATGGAAAAAGGCGGCATGAACGACCAACTGGGCGGCGGCTTCCACCGCTATTCGGTCGACGAATACTGGTTCGTCCCGCACTTCGAGAAGATGCTCTACGATCAGGCGCAGCTGACCACTTCCTACCTCGAAGCCTTCCAGATCACCGGCAACGTGACAATGGCGCTGGCGGCGCGGCGCACCATCGATTACGTGCTGCGCGAGATGACGGCTCCGGAAGGCGCTTTCTGGTCGGCGGAAGATGCCGATAGCGTAGTGGATTCCGCCAGTCCGCACCAGAAGAGCGAAGGCTGGTTCTACATCTGGAGCCGGGCGGAAGTGGTGGAACTGCTCGGCGAAGAAAAGGCGCGCTGGTTCTCCTTCCGCTATGGCATGGAACCGGATGGCAACGTCGTCAATGACCCGCACCACGAATTCACCGGCCGCAACATCCTCTTCCAGGCTCACGGTCTCGAAGAAACCGCGCACCATTTCGATCGCGACCCGGACGAGGTGATGCGTGCCATCGCAGAGGCTCAGCGGCAGCTATTTCAGGCGCGCGCCAAACGGGTCCGTCCGCATCTGGACGACAAGATTCTCACGGCGTGGAACGGCCTGATGATTTCCGCCATCGCCCGCGGGGCCGCTATTCTGGACGAGCCCGCATACGCCGCCGCCGCTTGCCATGCTGCCGACTTTCTGCTCGCCACCATGCACACACATGACGGTGGACTCCTGCGCCGTTACCGCGATGGCGACGCGGCAATCGGCGCGATGCTCGACGACTACTCATTCTTCGTCCAGGGCCTGATCGATCTGTATGAAGCGACGTTCGAATTCCGCTACCTGGAACAGGCCATCGCCCTGACCGACGAGCAACGCGCCAGGTTCGAAGACAAGGAAGGCGGCGGCTTCTACGCCTCGGCACACGCCGATGCCGCGCGGCTGAACCGGATCAAAGACGATTACGATGGCGCCGAACCATCCGGAAATTCCGTAACTCTGCTCAATCTGCTCAGACTGCACAGAATCACGGGCCGCGAAGACCTGCTTCTGTCGGCGAGAAATCTGATCCGTGCGTTCTCCACACGCCTTGCGGCAACGCCTTTCGGCATGCCGCAGATGCTCGTCGCGTGCGAGTTTGACGTTGCCCCGCCCCGAGAGATCGTGGTCGCAGGCAGCCCTGCGCCCGAAATGATCCGCCAGCTCTGGAAACGCTTCGATCCCAATCGAGTCCTGCTCAACACCGCGCCGGGGATCGCGCCATACCGTCCCACTGTCCTCGAACTGGCCAAAGGAACGCCAGCGGTCTGCCTTTGCGAAAACTTCACCTGCCAGGCGCCGGCCGCAAACGCGGAAGATCTCGCCAGACTGCTAGAATAGGCATTCCCCACCAAAATCAAAGGAGACTGACATGGAACGCCCAGGCGCAACAACACTCGGAGGCAACCCGATGACGCTAGTCGGACCGGAACTCAAAGCAGGAGATGCCGCGCCCGATTTTTCCGTGGTGGATAGCGCGCTGAAGCCCGTTACGCTCTCCAACACCGGCGCCACAACGCGGATTTTCAGCGTGCTGCCTTCGCTCGACACCCCGGTCTGCGATGCGCAGACGAAACGCTTCAATGAGGAATCCGTCAAGCTGCCGGGCGTCGATATCTATACCGTCAGCATGGATCTTCCGTTCGCCCAGAAGCGTTTCTGCGATACCTTCGCGATGGATCACATCAAAATGCTCTCCGACCACAAGGACGGCTCTTTCGGCGAGGCCTATGGCACGCTGATCAAGGAACTTCGCATCCACAGCCGGGCTATCTTCGTCGTCGGACCCGACAATAAGATACGCTACGTAGAATACGTACCCGAAGTGGGCAACCACCCGAACTACGAAGCCGTGATTGCCGCCGCAACCGGTGGCGCCACCAGCCGGTCCGCTACCTAATCACGTATCGCCTATGCGCGCACAACGCAGTTTCCAGCCTGTGCGCTTATGACAGCCCCCGTTTCCAGTATGATCGCCAGGCTCCGCCGCAGTGCTCTGGTGCGCGGTGGCCTTGTGATAGGCGCCGGAATACTCGCAGGCAATATCACCGGTTTTGCCCGCGTTGCCGTCACCGCCTACCTGCTGGGTACGCACGCGCGCGCCGACGCGCTGGCCGTTTCCACCGGTCTGGCGGACACGCTCAACACCATAGTGATCAACACGCTGCTGGTTGCGTTTGTGCCCATGCTGATGCTGCGGCCAGCCAGCGACCGGCTGGCGGTTTTTGCCCGCGCGGGTCGTCTGTTCGCGGCGATCCTGGCGGGTTTGAGCATGCTCTTCGCGCTTTTTGCGCCGCAATTGGTGGCGCTGCTCGGACCCGGCCTCGCCGCCGAGCAAAAACACACCGCCGCCATTCTGCTCGAAATTCTGGCGCCAGGAATTCTGTTCTCCGGAGCGTCGGGGATCTACGCCGCCCTGCTCTATACCGAACGGCGCTTCGTGGCCCCCGCGACCTATCAGCTTTGCCTCAACGGCGCCACCATCGTGTTTGCGCTGCTGTTCTGGCGGGCCATCGGCGAATACGGCTTCGCGGTCGGCTACACAGTGGGAGCCGCTATCCAGTTAGCCGTCACCTGGTTCGCCAGCCGAGACCTTCGCGCGGTCCAGCCCGATGCCGTCTCATTGCCATCGCGCGACATTCTGACCAAACCCGGCATGTATCTCCTCTACGCCGGCCTGATGTCCGCCAATATCGTTCTGGCGCGCGCGTTCGCCACGCACGCCGGCTCCGGCATGGCAGCGGCGCTCGACTATTCCATGCGCTGCGTCAACGTGGTGATCGCGTATCTCGTTTACCCCGTGGCCAACTCCCTCATGCCGGAAATCGCCAGACTGCGCGCGAATAACGACACCGCGCACGCCTACCGCCTGATGCGCCGCAGCGTGGGCCTGATGGCGATCGCGTCGGTGGTTTCCTGCGGAGTCGGCCTGCTTTTGCGAACACCCGTGATCGCGCTTCTGTTTCAGCGCGGCAGTTTCACCGCCCAATCCACCGTCCTCGTCTCCAGCGTGTTTGTCGGCCTCGCGCCCAGCCTCGTCGGCTGGACCCTGATGGATCTGATTTCCCGTTGTTGTTTCGCACTCGACCGTCCGCGCCTGCCGCTGATCGCGGCGTTCATCCCGGTCTCGCTGAACGGCTTATTCCTGGTAATCCTTCGCTGGCGCGGACAACTCGGCGATCCGTTCCTTTTAGGACTCGGCGCATCCACCGGCCTGCTGGCCGGCTTTATTTTTCTTTTCGCGATGACGAGAATGATAGAGCCGCGATCTGCCGTTGCCAGAGTTTAAAAGGAAGAGTTAAACTTGGGTTGAAGGCGATGGAGTTCGCCAAAACCGCCTGCGAGGGCTGATGACTCCTACCACCCTTTTTTTGAATGGCTGGGGGCCTCACCTTGCAAACGGTATTGTTGATTTCGATCGGCGCGGTCATCGGCGCGAATCTGCGTTACTTCGTGGCGCAGTACGTCGCCAGGCTCATCCCGTCGAACTTTCCGCTGGGCACCCTGATCATCAACATCACCGCCAGTTTTATCCTCGGATTTTTTCTCATCTGGACCAGCGAACGCGTACTGGCAGACCCGCGCTGGCGTCTTTTCATCGCGGTGGGTTTCTGTGCCACCTATTCCACCTATTCCAGCTTTGCCTATGAAACGTTCGCGCTGTTCGAAAAAGGCCAGATGGCGCTGGCGGCTTTAAATATTCTGGGTACGAATGTTGTTTGCCTCGTCGCGGTCATGCTGGGCGCGATGCTGGCCCGCAGTATCTGACGAAAGGATTTACCGAATGAATACGGCCGTACAGGTCACCATGTATCTGAACGAATCCGACAAGTGGTCGCAGATTCTGCAAATGCTGCGGGCCGAGGGCGTTGCCGGCGCCAGCGCATTTCACGCCGTGGCCGGCTTCAACGGCAGAAACCGGGTACATACCTCGAGTCTGGTGGATGCCGGCGGCGACCTGCCCGTCGTCATCATCTTTGTGGATCTCGAAGAGCATGTCATCCGGGTGATGCCGAAGCTGTTCGAACTGGCGCCGCACCGGCTGATTGTGCGGGAAAACGTGGTGATTGAACAGGGAAACTTCGAGTAATCGGCAGCGCGGCGCTGTGGACGAGCCGCCGAATATGCCGCATAATAACTCCCATGAAACCTGGACCACGCCCTTGCATAATTGTGCCCCTTCTATTTTTTCTCGGACATACGCTGCTTTGCGCCCAGGAGCCGCCCATCGAGCCGATCCCGGAGGGGGCTCTCGCTAAGATTACGCCCGAGCCTGATGTGACCCCCGCTGGCCCGGCCGAACCCAAGCCTCCGACGGATGTTGAATGCCTTACAAGGGATATCCTCTGCATCGTGCAATTCCACCGCCTTCTCGGGACGAAAGGGGAAATTGGGCTCTTCAACAAAGACGGGAAGAACAAAATTAACTGGTCGCCCGATTTAGATCCAATGCTGCCACTTGAAGCCGGGCTCATCGATCTTATCAATGCGATCAACGGATCCAAGGTTCTCGTTTCAGGCTCCGTGGTGAGCCTCAAGGGCGCGAACAATTGCGCTACCTCGTCCTGGTCGGTGGTCACCCAGACAGTGGACTTGTCGAACAATCTTTTCTACGCACCATCGGACCTGACAGCCTTCTGCACTAAGGACACTCTCCTTATTGTGCTGCCCGTTCACGCCATCTGGGCGAGCGTTTATCGAACCGACGCGAATCCCAGCGACCCAACCTGGAAGAGGATACCGGCTCCGCCCGCCGGCCACGAGTGTAACAGCACCTTTGATATTAGCGACCCCAAAAAGGTGCCGTCCAGGGGCATTAGTAGCTGTAGCCTGTCCTCTAACCCGGTTTTACGGTTCGCCTGATGGGAATACAACCGGCTGACGCTGCCTGGCGTTTCACGGGGACTATCTCACTTGCGCCGTCGGCAAGTGCGACGAAGGCGACGTGGGATGTGCAGATTTATGAATCAACGCGCTGGGGTCGCGGATGGGTGGGCCTCCAGGCCATGTATGAGCACGACCGCAAACTTGCAGACGACTTGAATTCGCTTACGGCTGGACTAACGTACCTAATCCGGGTTAAAGACAAGTACCCGTTTTGGGGCTGTTGGGCTGAAAAGGACGCCTTCGTTAGAGGAAAGAATTGCAACCCACAGCATTATGTCAACCCGCCACTTGTCGGAATCAGGCCTTTAGAGGTCATGGTGCGAGGTGGCCCGGAGTGGTCCCCTTCCGCCGAAAACACGGCGACAGGCACGCAAGGAATTTATATGCCAAAGGACCTGAACCTGGTGATGGGCGCGACGGCGCGTTTGCCGATCATTATCAGCCCCTGGATACCCTGGCACTACACCAGCGTGCGGAAGGACGATGGAAAGTGGCAGAAGACCAGGCAGGCCCCACAGCCCTCGCAGTTCACAGTCGTGCCCGTATTTGGCCTTGAGGGAGGGCTCAGGGTGGACTCTCATCCCATAGGCGCGCCAGTGGGTCTAGTGGTTGTCAGTTTGGCGCCGGAATGTTCGTCGCCGCCGTCGCCGCCGTCTTCGACTGGACCGACAGGGTTGTGCCCGTCGCACTCCCAGCTAGTTCCAGGCAGATTGTACACCTGTACGCAGCCCCAGGAGATTTTCCGGCAGGTGGCGGGTGTGGACGCCAGCCTGCGCTGGCCTTACAACATCACTAAAAGCTTCCTGGGCGACCGGCCAATAACGCTCGATTTCTCCTACCGCATGCGGTGGCTCTCCTACGCCGAGCCGTTTTACGATGACACATACGCGGCAACTAATTCCAAGACCTCAAAGACGGACACGCTTCCGGAAGGACAATCCTCAGGTGAGCGATCATACGCGCGGATCACGATCCTTTTCCCAATCTCCGCATATCTTCAACTCCGCACGAGTTGGCAGCGCGGGTCTTTGCCGCCGCTTTTTCAAAACGTAGGAAATCTGTTTAAGCTCGGACTTGCGTTTTCAAACCCGGGGTCGTCGGAACATTGATCCCCACCCTCCGTACAGCGAAAGTCGGGGCGGTTTTCCGTCAACAGCCCCGGCACGAACGGTGTAGCGGCGGCCGCGCGGATACTGCAAGAGGCTGGAATCACGGAGAGGTCCGGTCAAGACCATCTTGATCGACCGCATCGATGATCCAACCGAAGACTGATTCGTTTCGGCCAGCTTACGCCACATTCCCCGGCGGCAACTGAAATCCTTCGCCCAGATACACACGCCGCACTTCACCATCCCCCGCCAGCTCGTTCGGACGCCCGCTGCGGAATATTTTCCCTTCATTGATAATGTACGCGCGATCCACCACGCTCAGCGTCTCCCGCACATTATGATCCGTCACCAGAATTCCAATCCCCGAATTCTTCAGATCCAGAATGATCCGCTGCAGTTCCAGCACCTGAATCGGATCGATCCCCGAAAACGGTTCGTCCAGCAGCAGAAAGCTCGGATCGATCGCCAGCGACCTCGCAATTTCCACGCGCCGCCGTTCGCCGCCCGAAAGCACGTAGCCCTTGCTGCGCCGCACCGTCTCCAGTCCCATCTGCTCAATCAGGCGATCCCGCTTTTCCCTGCGCTCCCGCCCCGACATGCGCCGCGTCTGCAGAATCGCCATCAGGTTATCTTCCACCGTCAGTTTGCGGAATACCGACGCTTCCTGCGGCAGGTAGCTTACACCCTTATTCGCGCGCTGATACATCGGTACCGACGTGACGTCTTCGCCATCCAGCAGCACTTTGCCCGAATCCGGACTGATCAGCCCGACCACCATGTAAAACGAGGTCGTCTTCCCCGCCCCGTTCGGCCCCAGCAGCCCCACAATCTCGCCGCGCTCGACCGTGAGCGAGACGTCGTTCACCACGCGCCGCCCGCGGTACGACTTCGCGATCTCCACCGTCTCAAGCTTCGTCATCATAACCGGCCCGTCATCGCCGTCTCACGACTTGCCTTTGCGCAGAATATGGCCTTCGATTTGTTTTTTTGGACCGCCGCCCTCGCCCTGTAGCCTGTCGTCATTCGTGTAATAGGTCAGCTTTTCTCCGTCAAACTCGCCCGTCTGAGAATCCTTCACATGCGGACGGCCACCCGTCAGAATAATCTTCCCCTCTTCTGTATAGTATTCTCCGTGGTCGCTTGTTCCCACGCGCTGCCGTGCCGCCACATTCTGCACAATCTCCACTTTGCCATCCGCCAGAGCGTGATCGATCCGCGAATCGGGCGTCTTGCCGTCCACCGGTTTGCCGTCGTTCATGTACGCCTGCAGGGTGGCGCACTTCACCGTGAGCCCCACCCGCAGCAGCGTCACATCGCCCGTATAGACCGCCAGCCGGTCGGTATCGGTATAAACCATTTTCCCGGAACGCACCAGCGTAGTCGGCGGCATGGGCCCCGGTTTGCCGTCCAGCCCCGGCTTGGCTTTATCCTGCAACTGCGAGAACACATGCCCGTCGGCGATTAAAGACTTGGCTTTGCGGTCGATGTCGATCCTGTCCGCCGCGATCTTACTGCCGCTCTGCCACACCTGCGCATTGCCTATGTAATGAAGAACGGTGTTGCGGCTCGCGGACACCACGTGATCCGCCTTGCCCTGCATCGCCTCGCCCGGATCGAGCATACCGCTGTCGCTCCCCTTCTGCGCGCTGCCATCGGGCTTGGTATCGGGCAGATGCGTAGTAGCAACGCCACCTCGCGCGTCGAATTCGCCTGTAGCCTGATCGATCTGAATGTGATTGGCCGTCGTGGAACCCGTATCGTCCGCAATGCGCGCGTGCGCATCCAGATCCATCAGATTCTTCGCGTTATCCATCACCGCGTTATCCGCCTGCGCCTTGCGCACACCCTCCGTATAACGGAAGTTGCCGGTCTGCAGAATCTGTTTGACCTGACCCTTCTCGTCGAACGTGGTATCGAGCGTCTTGCTGCTCGTAACGGCAATATCGGCGGCGGTTTTCTTTTTCTTCGCAATCTCATCCTTCGAAGGATGCGTCTCCGTCGCAGCGGTATCGGCGTGGAACGACTGAATCTGGTTGTTAGCGCCGTAATGCACCAGCATGCGGTCCGACTTCACCAGCCGCCTCGATCGCGTCGCCTGATTAGGCAGGAACTCCATCGTCCCCGGAGCCAGCGTGCTGATGCGGTCGAGCTCCTTCCCATCCGGCTTCATAAACACATCCACCGACTCCGAGCGAAGGTCCTTCGTATCGGCCGTCAGCCCGGCCGGATCTGTCAGCGGTTTCGATTCCAGAAACGCATTGCCGCGCGCCTGCGCCGAAGAGAGCACGCTGTCGTTCGAAGTGGCGGTGAAAAACAGGTTCAGCCGGTTGCCCGACATCGCTGTTTCACCCGACTTCTCGGATTGCGAAACCAGGTGCGCATTGCCGTTCGCCTCCAGCCGCTCCACTTCACCGTGTTCGTTGTAGTAAGCCTTCACCAGATCGGCGGAGTAGGTCAGATTGCGGCCCTTTTGCTTGTCCGTGCCCTTTGCGGCGGGAGCCTCGATATTGTCCAGCTTGCGATGATTATCCGCCGTTTTCGTCAGATTCACCGTAGTCGCCCCGGCCAGCATCACCGTCTGATCGCGAGTCAGTTTCGCCCACGGCCCCAGCTTCACCGTGGAGGCGACTTCGCTATAAACCAGATCCTCCGTCTCCACATTCATGGGCCGCCCCTTGGGATCTCTGCTCTTCAGGTGCACCTCGACGCCATGCATCAGATGAATCTCGTGCGTCTCCGGATCGTACGATGCGCCATTGCACGTTCCGCTACCGCCCTCGAACGTGAACGCTACATGCTTATCGGTGACCGCCTGGCCGGACTGGCTGTCGAAATTGATGCCCGCCGCCTTGATCGAGGTCAGTGTTTTTTTGGGATCGCCCTGCACCGGAACGTCGAGCGTGACCTCGGCTTCGCCGGGCGCATAAAGCTTATTGCTGTCGGAAGCGAATTCCGCGTAGTCGCTGCGCACGCGATCGTAAGCTTTGCCGTTTTTCTGATAGATCTGCAGCTCAACGCCCTTCAGCCGCGCTGTTTTGGTATCGGAGGAAAGAGAATAATCGTCGGCCGATATGCCGACCGTGGGCTTACCGTTTTCGCTGATCGTATATTTCCACTTTTTGGCATCGGCTTTATCGCCCAGCGCCATAGCGACCGGCGCGGGCCGTTGCGCGGCGCGTCCGGCTATCCGCTGCAGACGATAGACCCGAAAAACTCCGGCAGCAACCACGGCGATAATAACCAGCAAGAGCCAGCGGAGAATTCGCATGTACGCAATACCAGTTTAACGCGGACGGCGTTTCATACCCCGCGCGTTTTGCAACTGCTTACATACTGATGCACCTGCGCGAAAAGCGTTACACAAATACGCGGAAGAGCACCGGAGAAGCCGCGGGGCGCTAACCTCGTCTATGTGATGCCTGTCGGCCGCCCATTTGAGACTGACCGCACGCGCCGTCACCGCGAGCGCGAACTCAGCAAGTTCAACGAAGGAGAAATCAGCAACATCGAAGAGTTCGGATGTGAGGTGCTGTGCGTGGCGCTCAACGAACCCTCTCCACCCGGTTTCTCCTACACCACAGGCGTCTATGACACTTGTGGCCCACCCGAGATTATTGTGGTCGGTCTCCCATTTCGAACCGCGCACGCTCTCCTCAACGAGGCCGCTGGCAGGTTGCGGCGGGGGATCGATCTTACTCAAGGCAGGCACGGAGAAATGGTCGGCAAAAGTGGATTGTGAGTTCCGCCCGGTGGACCCTAAATGGGCAAGACACCTGATGCTTGGCGCCAAATGGTTTTATCGCGCAACTGAGTATCCGGTCATTCAGGCCGTCTATCCAGATCTCGACAATCGCTTTCCCGAGGACACCGGCTTCGACCGCAATTTTAGCCAGCCCCTGTTACAAACCGAGCTACCGGTTACGGAATTGGAAAACGCATTCTGGAAAGCGACCGAATAGCGGACGAGTCGAGCTTGCGGCCTGTTCTACATGAATTTGCGCCAGCGCGAACTTCACACCAGCGACTTGCGCCCACGCGCTCGGGCCCGACGAGCCCGTCCTTGCGACGACTTGAAGCGAAGAGTGTGCGCCGGTTAGCCGAAAGGCCGAAAGGCCGGTTAACCATAAAAGCGGAGCAAAATAAAATGGAAATTGGGGCGGCTGACGGGGTTCGAACCCGTGACTTCCAGAATCACAATCTGGCGCTACTACCAGCTGAGCTACAGCCGCCGTAGGTAACGACAAAGCTATTGTAGCATCGGGCAGCTTCGGATCAATGCCGTCCGCCGCCGCCGCTGCTATGCGAACCGGAGCTCCGGCTCGCGCCACCAGCGGGCGCACTGCGTGCCGCGGACGCACCACTTCCCTGCGCCGGTGCAGGCGCTGCCGCCGCAGGAGCCGCGTCCGAACGCTGGCGAATAATCGACGGCGAAACCTGAAACTGCCGCGTGGCCGCCGCCGCATTGCCCTGAGAAAGATTACCCTGAGAAGCATTGCCCTGCGCCCCATTACCGCCCGGCGCACCCTCAAACCGCTGCCAGGCCTGACCCCCGCCAGCACGCGCCGGAGCCGCCACCGAACTCTGCCCAACCGACCCGCCCACCGCCGTCCGCACCGCCGCCTGCTGCTGAACAAACGGCGTCCGACGCGCATTGGAAGCCGCACCGCCCGCAGCCGCACTACCGTAAAACCGCTGACTCCCTGCGCTCGCCGCCGTCCGCGAACTCTGCACCGACGCAGTCCGATTATTGAACCGCAGATTCTGACTGGTCGGCGTCATCGGCACCGTGCCCCGCACCAGCGAAGCCTGCGACAGCGTCGCCCGATCGACCGCCACCGTATTGCGGAAATTCCCGCGCTGGAAATCCGTCGCCGAGACCGCCGTTACGCCGCCCGCCACGCTCGCATTACGGAACGTGCCGATAATATTCGCATTCCGCACCACGCCCGCGTTCAACACCACGCCCGCGCCAAAACCGCCGCGTCCATACCACGGCCGGAAAGCTTCAAAAGGCGCCAGCGGAATCCAGCCGATATTGCCGAAACCGAAGCCCACCCCGACACCGATTCCGCCCCCGCCCCAGCCGAAAAATCCCACCATCGCCGGCCGCCACCACACATGCCCAATGCGCGGACCCGGATACCACGCCCACCCAAGCCCCGCCCGGTTATACCAGGCACCATAATGAAACGGCGCCCAGCCCCACGGAGCATAATCCACCCACGTCCAGCCGTAATAGTCTTCCCAAACCCATTGCCCGTTTTGATACGGAGCCCAGGAAGCAGCCACCGTCGGCATCCAAACCCAGCCATAAGCCGGATCGTAGTTCCAGCGCCCATAAGGATCCAGATCCTCCACGCCCGAAACATCGGAGGTCACATAACGCTGCGATTGCGCCCGCAGCAAATAGGTATCGCGCTGATCGCTCCAGCCATCCCACTCGTCGCGCGCAGCCGCCGCCACCACCTGAAACTCCGGATCGTTCATCGAACCGCGCACGTCCATCGTGGTGTTCTCGGCCACCTTTTCGCTGCCCTTTTCCGTCGAAACATCGGCCTCGCCATGCCGCACCGTAACGTGCGAAGTGCCATCGGACTCCACTTCCACGCGAACTTCCGACTGCGCACCCGGATGTACGCCAACCAGTGGCGTCTCAACCTCCGCCGGAATCTGCGTCTGGCGCAGCACGCGCCACGTCACCACGCCGTGCGACATCTGGACCTGGTAATGGCCGTTGTCAAGATCGGCCAGCCGCAGTTCCGTATCGCCCGCAATGCGCAGGAAATGGGCGGAATCGAATTGCACTTCCGCGCGCCCTCCCGCGGCCACCGAAATCTGGTCGCCCGACATCAGCGGAGCGTTCACCGCCGCCGGCTGCCAGTCGCTCGAATCGCCTCTGCGTATGGAAACGTCGCCATTGATGATGCCCAGGCGCGCGACGGCCCGGCCCGGTTCATCCACCGGCCCACCGCCAGCCTGCGGTGCCGGATTTCCCTGAGCAGACCGTCCCTGCGGATACTGACCCTGCGGATACTGAGAACTTTGTGGATACTGACCAGCCTGTGGATACTGACCGGCCGGCGGATACGGCGCCTGCGGCGGGTACGGCGCCTGCGCCCGCAGCCCTGTGGTTCCAGCCCCCGCGGCCGCCAGAATTACAATACAAAGCCAGTGGTATCTCATAAGGTTCATTCCCGCCATCCAAAAGCAATCGGGCCACCAAAGCCCATCTCTTTCATTTTCCGTCACTTCCAGCTATGATGACGGAATCGGCCATGGTTGAAAACCACCACACTGCACGCTTTGGCGCATTCATCCTGTCGGCCGTCGCAATCGCTTTGTTCACTATGACATCCCCACTGAGTGCCCAGCAACCCCAGCCTGTGCGTTACACCGTCTCGTTCCCCGCTCCGCAAACCCATTACGCAGTGGTGGAAGCCGAATTTCCAACCGACGGCCAGTCCTCCATCGAACTTTTCATGCCCGTCTGGACCCCCGGCTCTTACCTCGTCCGCGAATACTCCCGCAATGTGGAAGACGTCAAAGGCCCCGAAGACGTCAAAGGCAACGCCGCCGTCGTCAAAACCCGCAAGAATCGCTGGCGCATCCATACCGGCGGTGCCGCCACGGTCCGCGTCACCTATCGCGTCTATTGCCGCGAAATGTCGGTGCGGACCAACTGGGTGGAAGATTCCTTCGCCCTGCTCAACGGCGCGCCCACTTTCATGACGCTCGTCGGCGGCCTGACCCGCCCGCATGAGGTGACGCTCAACCTGCCACCAACCTGGAAAACCACCGTTTCCGGCATGGACGACGTGCCCGGCGGCGCGCCACATCACTATCGCGCCCCCGACTACGACACGCTGGTCGATTCGCCCATCCTCGCCGGCAATCCCGCCATCTATCGCTTCGATATCGACGGTATCCCGCATTATCTGGTCAACGAAGGCGAAGGCGGCATTTGGGACGGCCCGCGTTCGGCCGCGGATCTCGAAAAGATCGTAAAACAATACAGGCAGATGTGGGGTGGCCTGCCGTATAAGAACAAGTACGTCTTCCTGAATGTGCTCACCGACGCCGGCGGCGGTCTCGAACACAAGAACTCCTTTACCGTGATGGCCAGCCGGTGGGCCACGCGCACCCGGCGCACCTACGTGGGCTGGCTCAACCTGGTGTCCCATGAATACTTTCATGCGTGGAACATCAAGCGCCTGCGCCCCGCCGAACTTGGGCCATTCGATTATGAGAACGAGAATCCCACCCGCAGCCTGTGGATCGCCGAGGGCTTCACCGAATACTACGGCCCGTTGATGGCGCACCGCGCCGGACTCATCTCGCGCGCCGAATACCTCGGCACCGGAGCCGACCCTTCCGGCTCGCTCTCCGCCCTCATCAACAGCCTGCAAAGTACTCCCGGCCGCCTCGTGCAATCCGCCGAGCAGGCTTCCTTCGATGCCTGGATCAAACTCTACCGGCCCGACGAAAACACCAATAACGTCGCGGTCAGTTATTACACCAAGGGGGCGATTGTCGCGTGGCTGCTCGATGCGAAGATCCGCAGCGCCACCAACGATAAGAAATCGCTCGACGATCTGCTGCGCCTGGCCTTCGAACGCTTCTCCGGCGAACGAGGTTTCACTCCCGAACAATTCAAAGCTACCGCGGATGAAGTGGCCGGCGTTCCGCTCGCCGATTTCTTCCATGCCGCCGTGGAAACGCCCGGCGAACTCGATTACAACGCCGCGCTCGACTGGTTCGGTCTGCGTTTCAAACAGCCGGAACCCGCGGCAAAGAAAGCCTGGCTGGGCGCGGAAACCCGCGTCGATAATGGACGCCTTTTAGTCTCGCGAGTCGTGCGCGGCACTCCGGCATTCGACGCCGGCTTAAGCGTGGATGACGAAATTCTGGCCGTCGACGACTACCGCGTGCGTGCCGATCAGTTCGCGACGCGGCTGGATCTCTACAACACCGGCGACCGCGTTTCGTTACTCATCGCGCGCCGCGATAAACTGACCCGGCTGGATCTCACGTTCGGCGCGGAGCCCGCCAGATTCCAGCTGGAACTCAGGCCAAACGCCACTTCGGCCGAAAAACGCCATCTCGACGACTGGCTCGGAAAAGCCGAAAACTAACCGGCCCGCGTGTCGGCCCGATCTACTGTGTCGGCAGCAATACGGTATTCGTGACCGTTCCGCCCTGCATAACCAGAAGTGGCAGGTTGCCGGCGGCAATACTGGCCGGCATCTGGAAATCGATCTGATACAACCCCACCGCCGTCGGCGTCAGCCCCACAAACGCGATCGGGATATTGGCGCCGTTCAGCGTCAGCGTCGGCGTTACGAGCGGAATGCTGAGCGTGTTCGGATTCGAAGGTGTAATCGCGCCCGATGGCACCGCGTTGGTGGTGGCCCCCAGACCCGACAGATACAGCACGATGTACTCGCTCGGCTGAGCGGGCGAAGTGGCCGTCACCAGCGTGCCATCCAGATGCTCGGCAAGCGCCGCGCCGCTGAGATTGGCAAGTGACGGCGCAACCACGCCCAGTTGAATGGGCAGCGGCGTACTCAGCGACCCGTTGACGTCCACGATGATCTGGTACTGCGATCCCGCATTCAGTCCGAACGGAATCTGGGCGTCGATCTGGCCGGCACTGACGTAAAACAGGGGCGCAGGTATGCCGCCGATCAGCACCATCGTTCCAGCGAGTGCGGTTGGCAATGGAACCGGGGCAATTGCGGTTGAGGCAGCCAGATTCGTGCCGTAAATCTGCACCACCTGGCCAGGCGCCAGGGCGGAACCAACCACGGGATTAAAGACATCCAGCGTTCCGTTCGGCGTCAGCGCGGGCGTAACATTAGAGCGCACCGCACCCGTCACCAGCGCAGTCGCCACCGGTAGCGGCGAGGCCGTCGCGGTAGCCGTCACAGTCACCTGGGAGGAAACGTTGCGCGGTGTCCAGGTGCCGACGTAAATCCCGGAAACGCTGTCGCGCGGCGAAAGCGCCATCGGCGGATCGCCGTTCGAAAACGTGGTGGTCAGCGCCGCGCCATTCACAGGCGAACCGCAATCGTTCATCAGATTCACGCTTAGAGGCGTTGGCCACCCTGCCGCCTGAGCAAAATTATTGTAGAGGCTGGTCTGCGTGCCAATCAGCTTCGATGGCGTGCACGTGGGTGTGGCATCCGGAGAGGCGCCTTTGGCCGCAGTCGGCGTTGGGCTGTTGAGGACCAGCAGCGTCACGTTCACGGTGCGCACGGCATCGCTCGAAAACGCGTAGCTCACCCCACCCGAATAAACGCCAGGCGCCAGAGCGGCAACGTTCACACTAACCGAGGATTGCGCCGCTCCAAGAATACTGGCGAATCCGGTTGCCGGCGTGACGGTCAGCCATGAGGCGCCGTCAGTCGTGCTGGCCGAGGCCTGATAAGCAGTAACAACCTGCCCCGCGGTCGCATAAACCTGCACATTCTGCGATGGCGCGCCGACCGCTGCGTTCGCGGTAAAAATAAGACCTGCGGCACTGAGTACGGGCGTCACCGTGGTATTCGCCGCCGTCACGTTCAGGACCACCTGGAACTGCTGCAGTGGATCCGCCACGCCCGTCGCCGAGACATTGATCGTCGCAAAATAAGTCGCCGGAGCCAAAGCCGTAATCACACCCGGGTTGAGAGAATAGCCGACCACCCCGGCCGACGCCGCCGTCGACGTGCCGCTTGCCGTATTCAGCGTGATCCAGTTCGAGCCCGGAGCCAGCGCCGCGCTCCAGTTCACTGTGCCGGCGCCCGTTGCGCTCACATTAAACGACCCGCCTGCGTCACCGGGAGAACTGCCAGTCGGCGCCGAAAACTGTGTCCCGGACGGATTCACATTCATCGTCAGCGTTCCGGTAACCAGCAGCGTGACCGGAATTGTCAGACTGCCCGCCGAGGAGTTCACGGTAAGCGTAGTCTCGTAGTACCCGGCGCTCAATCCCGCGGGATTCGCGCTAACGGCGATCGATGTGGCCGGCCCGGCATTGAGAGTCGAAGGCACGCCTGTCACGGTAAGCCAGGTTGCGCCCGTAGTCACCGAACTGATATCGATCGTTCCACCGCCCGAATTCTGCAGCCCCAGCGACTGCGAAGACAAGACAGGACTCGAAGTATAAGCGGTAAAGGAGAGCAGACTCGAGTTCAGCGTGAGCAGCGGAGGCGGCGCCGTCACCGCCAACGCGACAGCGATATTCTGCACCAGCCCCCCGCAAGCCGTCGAAGGCACGCATGTGACCGAAATGTTCGTCGTATAAGCCGTCGCCGAAGCCGCCAGCGAAGGAGCAGTGGGGTCGAGAGCGATCGTGAGCGCCCCGGGAGTGATATTGCCTCCGCTCACGTCGAGCCACGGTGCGACCGGTGAAACGGCGAATGTGAACGGAAGCTGCGTTCCGATGACACTGGAGCGGAGGGTGACGTGCGCCGGCGTCGGCACCCCGCTGGCCCCCGCTGTCAGTGCGAACGAAACCGTGGTTTCAGACAGGATCAGCGTCGGCTGCGCGGCGACGATCGTTATCGATCCGCTGGCATTCACGCTCTTTCCCGCGGCATCGGTCACCGTGACTACAAACGGGTACGTTCCCGCCGAAGTCTGACCCGGAGTCCCGGAGATCTCCTGACCTTTCAGCAGAAGCCCCGCAGGCAAAGTTCCCGTCGTCAAAGTAAATGTGTAGCCGGGCTGACCGCCAGTCACCGTCGATGTCAGGATCTGCAACGGATACTCGGAACCGGCAACGCCTGTGGGGAATGTGCCCAGCGAAAAGATGAGCGGGGGCGAGTTCACTACCAGACTGAATGTGCCGGTCGCGGTAACGCCTGTCGCATCGGTAGCCTGTGCGGTAAATGCGTAAGTTCCGGCCAGCGTGGGCGTACCTTGCAGGTTTCCGGAGCTGGAAAGCGACATGCCAACCGGCACAATTCCCCCGAAAACCGACCATGTGTAGGGCGGCGCGCCACCGGTAGCCTGGAGGCTCGTCGTCGCGGAGTATGGAATGGAAACCGTCGCCGCGGGTAATGTCGCGGCGCTCACCAGCAAGGGCTGGGTGACAGGAGGAGACACTGCAAGCGGGAAAGTCGACGAGGTGGTCAGGCCACCCGAAGCAACCTGAATCACCACGGTGAATGTTCCGGATGCCTTAGGCGTTCCCGTAATCGCGCCGGCGCTCGAAATCGAAAGACCGCCGGGCAGTCCCGTCGCGGAAAAAACATAAGGACCGGTTCCGCCCGTTGCAGCCACGGTCGCGGAATACGCCGCAGTGGTGGATCCAATCGGCAAAGCGCTCGTGGTAATTCCGAGGACCGAATAACTCACAGCCAGGCTGGCGGTCACCACGGGACTCTCCGAATCCGTTACCTTGACGGTAAAATTGTAAACTCCCGGATTGCCGCCCGTGCCGCTGAAAGCCCCGGTCTTAGCATCCAGACTGAGCCCGGCCGGAAGGCCAATAGCCGAAAATACATAAGGAGTGCTTCCTCCCGTA
>Ga0302140_10000171_pt1 | contig 75317 bp, 59 predicted proteins | sample I_Bog_E1_1_FD_202095 | JGI IMG/M metagenome (GOLD analysis project Ga0302140, IMG submission 202095) | Peat permafrost microbial communities from Stordalen Mire near Abisko, Sweden - I_Bog_E1_1 | ecosystem: Environmental > Terrestrial > Soil > Wetlands > Peat | place: Sweden: Abisko, Stordalen... | reverse complement strand
GTGTAACGATTTCGATGTCTGGCGAGTAGCCGCGCGGCGTGGCCACTGTAACATTCGCGCCCAGTTGCGCGCCGGTCAGCATCAGCGAATGGCATACGTTGTTGCCGTCGCCAACATACGTAAAATTCAGTCCGGCCACGCGTCCGAAGTGCTCATCGAGCGTCATGAAATCAGCCAGCGCCTGGCAGGGATGTTCGAAGTCACTGAGTGCGTTGACCACCGGCACGCGCGCGTTGGCGGCCATCTCGGTGATGGTGTCATGCGCGTAGGTGCGCAGCACAATCACATCCACCCAGCGCTCCACATTCTTCGCCACGTCGGCAATCGATTCGCGCTCACCTAAAGGTGAATTCGTCTGATCGAAGAAGATCGCATTGCCGCCCAGCGTGTTGATGCCGGTCTCGAAACTGAGGCGCGTGCGCAGCGAGGCCTTCTCAAACATCAGCACCATTTGCTTCGCATCGAGCGCATGGCGATAGTTGCGCGGATTGTGCTTCACATCGTGGCCGAGCTTGAGAATCGCGCGCACTTCGGCGCTGGAGAGATCGGCGATGGAACACATATCCTCGCCATTCAGGCGAGCGGCGGCGGCAAGAATATCGGGGTCCGTCGCAACGGAAACAGCGGGTCTTTCTAGAAGAGTGTTGCTGGCCATATTTGTTCTCCTCTGAACGGGCGGGTTGAGGTTCTTCGTTTCCCACCCATTTCGTTATCAAAACCGCAGATCCTTCGACTGCGCTCAGGACGAAATGGATGGGGCACCCAACATTTTTCGTATCCCACCCTAGCCGCAAAAACAAAAACGCGGCGAGGATGGGGCACCCAGATTCGGTACGAAGCGTTAAGCTGCTGCCTGTGCCTTTTCGTACGTGGTGAAGACCTTTTCCAGCGCGGCGATGGTCGTGTCCACATGAACGCGCTCGAAGATGAAAGGCGGCAGGAAGCGCAACGTCGTATCGCTGGTGCAGTTGATAACGACGTGATGCTTGAGCATCTCCGTTACGGCAAACTTGCCCAACTCGGCGGAGTCAAGTTCGGCGGCGATCATCAGGCCCTTGCCACGCACTGTGGTGATGCTTGGATGGCGCTTGGCCAGCTTGTTCAGTTCTGCTTGGAAGTATTCACCGACCTCGTTGATGTGATCGAGAAGATTTTCTTTTTCGATGTGGTCAATTACCGCGATGGCAACGGCGCAGGCAAGCGGCCCGCCACCAAATGTGGTGCCGTGCATGCCCGCATGAAAGGCGCGCGCCACTTCATTCGTGCAAACCGTTGCACTCATCGGGATGCCGCCAGCGAGCGGCTTGGCCAGCGTAGTGATGTCCGGCTTGATGTCGAAGTGCTGATAGGCGCACCACTTTCCGGTGCGGCCCAGGCCCGCCTGAATCTCATCGACGATGAGTAATGCGCCGGTGGAATCGGCCAGCTTGCGTGCCTCGGCGAAGAACTCCGGCGACAACGGGCGTACGCCGCCCTCGCCCTGCATGGCCTCGACAATAATGCCGCAGACTTCGTTGGAAAACTTGGCGCGCAGATCTTCAATGTCGTTGAACTTCACAAAATCGAAGCCTGGAACAACAGGCTCGAAGGGCGCGCGATATTTTTCCTTGTATGTGGCCGAGATTGCGCCGAAGGTGCGTCCATGGAAGCTCTGTTCGAGCGCGAGAAACTTGGTGCCGATCTGCTTGCCTTCCGCGCGCAATAGGCCCGCATGAGCGCGCGCCAGCTTCAACGCGCACTCGACGGCTTCGCAGCCGGAGTTACCAAAATAAACGCGATCCAGACCTGTAATCCGCGTGACGCGCTCGGCCAGGCCGGCCATCTTGTCGTTGAAATAATAGTTCGACGCGTTGATTAGCGTACAGCTCTGCTTGGCGATGGCTTCCTGAATTACTTTGCTGCTGTAGCCCAGCGCATTGACGCCGATGCCGCTCAACAAATCCAGATAGCGGTCGCCGTGCTCATCGATCAAATGGACATCTTCGCCCGCGACAAATAGAACAGGAAAACGATCATACGTGTGGATGAGCAACCGCGATTCAGCGGCTTGAATCTCTTCGAGCTTCGACATTTCTTTCTCCTTAGGCCACCATTACTTCAGTGCCGTATGCTACGCGGGAACTGCACAGATCGGGCAACGAGCCAGCCGCTTCCGCAGGTAAAATTCTTACGCGTTTCACACCATTCAAAAGAGCCTCGCGGCATGCGCCCAGCTTGGGCAACATACCGCCGGAGATCACGGCGCTCTTGGCCATCTCCGCAATTTGATCGATGGACAACCATCGAAGCACAGTACCCGCCGCGCCCTTCACTCCAGGCACATCGGTCAAAAAAACCAGCGCATCGGCCTTGCAGGCCATGGCGCATGCTGCAGCCATCTCGTCGGCGTTGATGTTGTAATATTCGCCATCGAAACCGAGCGCCATCGAACAGAAGACGGGAACACAATTCGTCTGCCAGATGGCTTCAATCAGCCGCGCATCGCTGGAGGCAATCTCGCCGACAAAACCAAGATCAGGCTCGGTGCGCTTTTTGCGCGCGCGGAAGCTCAAGCCATCGCCGCCGCTGAGGCCCACGGCTGGCTGGCCAATCGCGCCCAGCGCGGCGACCAGCGATTTATTCACCTTGCCGGCAAAGACCATCAGCGCGGCGTCGCGCGTCTCTGCATCGGTAACGCGCAGGCCGTTGATGAACTCGCTCTGCTTGCCCAGCGCCTTCAGCGTGCGCGTCAGTTGAATGCCGCCACCATGGACCACAGCCACCGAGTGGCCGTCGCGCACCAAATCCGCAATGGCGCGCACACAGCCATCGAGCAGCGTGGGATTCTCCAAACCGGCTCCGCCTAATTTGACGACGTACTTCATTCCAGCCCCTCTGCTTCGCCCCAGCCTAGCATCACATTCAAATTCTGCACTGCCTGTCCAGCCGCGCCCTTGAGCAGATTGTCCAGACAACTGACAATCACCGCGCGCTTTCCGTCGGCATCAAGCTGGAAGCCGATGTCCGCATAGTTGGTGCGTACCGAGTATTGAATCTGTGGCAGTGATTTTTCGTAGAGCCGGACCAGGGGGCTGCCCGCGAAAAATTCGTGATAGAGCTTATTGATGCTCGCCCTGCTCTGCGCCTCGTGGAAGTGCACATAAATCGTCGAAAGAATTCCACGCGGAATCGGCAGCAGGTGCGGCGAAAAAACTATCTCGCTCGCGTCCAAACCAATCTGTTCCAGCAGTTCGCCGGTGTGGCGATGCGCGAATGTGCCGTAGGCGGAAAGGTTGTCGGCGGCGGAGATATAGTGCGTCTTCGCGGTGGGCGCCTTGCCCGCGCCGCTCACGCCGCTCTTTGAGTCAGCCACGATGCCGTGCTCCAGATCCACTAGCCCGGCGGCCACCAGCGGCTTCAGCGCCAAAATCACCGAGGTCGCATAACAGCCCGGATTCGCAATCAGCCGCGCGCCAGCAATCTGCTTGCGATGCAGCTCCGGCATTCCATAAACCGCCAGCTCTTGCGTGTCTTCCGCAATCTGTGCGTCTTTATCGTCAAAGCCGTAGACCGCGCGGTTGGCCGCTTCTTCTAGACGCCACGCACCGCTCAAATCAATCACCCGCACGCCGCGTTTGAGCGCCTCGGGAACCCACTCTCGCGATTGCTCGTGCGGAGTGGCCAGAAAAAGTACGTCGGCGTCCAGATCGCTCAGAAGTTCCCAGGAAAACGGCTGCTGGCGCAAGGCTCCGTGGCCTGTACTGTCGGCCAACTCCGGATGAATCTCGGCCAAGGGAATGCCGCCCCGCGCCGCGTCCGCCGCATCCACGCGCCCCAGAAAGACTGGGGGCTTGCCCTTCAGACGAGGATGCCGCAGCAACAACCGCGCCAACTCCGCGCCCGCATAACCCGTCACTCCCACTACCGCTGTTTGCACCGTTTCACTCATGATTCCAGCATCATCCTTATCCGGGCTTCCACTTCGCCTGCGCGCCGATTGTCAGGGCAGATAACCAGCACCGTGTCGTCGCCCCCCAACGTGCCCACAACCTCAGGCCAGCTCTCGTAATCCAGCGCTGCGGCCAGCGGTTGCGCCCCGCCCATCACCGTGCCGATGACCACCTGGTTCATCGCCTGCTTGACGCGCATCCCAAAGCTTTCAATCATCTCCGCGACCGACGGCGGGCTATTGTCCTCGACGGCCATTCCCGCGCCATTGCCACCCACTAAAGTGTATCCGCTGGGGCCTTTGGAGAGTTTCAGCTCGTGAATATCGCGCGAAAGCGTGGCCTGCGTCACGGCAAAGCCCCGTCGTCGCAGCTTGCGGCGCAGCTCGTCCTGGTTGGCCACCAGTCCCTGGCCCACCAGCTCGCGAATCGCATTGTGCCGCTGTGTCTTCATCTGCTCATCTCTACGGATTTAAGGCGTGGATCGTCTCGTAATGACCCCACCGTATAAATATACACAATAACCGCATAAGTATGCAATACCGTGACTGATAATTCTCATAAAATGGTCAATCGGCGGCCAGCAATCGGCTGACTCTCGATCACCGCTTGCCGCTGCTTCATTCTTAGAAAGGGCGTCTCGATATACCGGTAAGAGAGCGCCGCCATCAGGACGGTCAAGCCAAAAGATAATCCAAATGTCAATCCCCCGTCGAGGATGGAGCGCGCATAATCATTTCCGATTGGGCTGGCAAGAAGTGCGCCGATCTTGTAGTGCCTCAGGCCTTGAATCGCGAAGTCATGATAGACATAAAGACCAAAAGAGATGCGTCCCAGATAGATGGCCCAGCCGGGAAGCAGAGATGAATCCACACCCAGAGTCCCGGCTACCGCCAAGACAGAGCCTATTGCAGCCAAGGCATACCCGGCAACGAGGAACCAACTGCCGGGATTCTGATCTCCGGCCAGATCAAAGCGCAAATGAGACTCATTGCAAGCGATAAAGAAGCAAACCAGACTGATGGAAAACAGTAATAATCTCTGCCAGAGAACAAATCGAGGCAGCCGTCCGCGCAGAATCAGGCATAACAGAATCCCGCCGGCAAAACACTCAAATTGCACAAAGGAGTTAAACCAGATGCGGTGGTCGGTAGCCGATGCCTTGCCCAGAAAATAGAGCCAGATGTTAGCGGACAGAAGAATCGCCGCACAAAATCCATAAAGCAATTTACGACTGAAATATCGAAGAATCCATGGAGCAACAAGGTAGAACTGCTCTTCAACCGAGATGCTCCAAAGCGCGACTGCTGGATTGCTCATAGGCCCTTCAATGGCGCAGATCCAAGCGCCCATAAAGATGGAGAACCAGCCGATCTTCGCGGCGTAGACAGCCACGCCGCCGTGCAGGACAGCAACGGCTAGGCCCAGAACCAGCGCGAGGTAATAGAGCGGCCAAATACGCAGGATGCGGCGAAGATAAAAGCGCTTGATGCGGATGGTGCCGGTGGCCTCACGCTCTTTCAGCAGAAGTTCGCAGATGAGGAAGGCGCTCAGAGTGAAGAAAACGCTGAGGCCAAATCCGCACGCACTGGCAAATGCATAGGCGACCGGGGCGAAAGATCCCAGAATATGCTCGGCGCAGAAATCCTTGCCGCGGGGCAATGTGTGGTGAAGAAAGACAAGCAGAAAAGCGGAAAAGCGAAGAACGTCCAACTCCGGGCGATAGTACCGGCCTTGGGGGACGCCTGCTTCTTCCATTCTGCAAACTTCCTCTCTGCCGTTGCCGGGCAAATTCTCTTGAAAAAAGGTAACGCGCGACTATCGAGCATACTATCAAAACCAATTGCGCTCTGAGGCTTCGACAAAGCAAAGTCGAGTAAGCAAAGAAAGGTCTGAATCCGCTTTGGGACCGATTCCCGCTGGCAGGCATCCGCTCCCCCTGGTTTCACGGTTGTGCCTCCGCACTGATACACTTTCGAAATGATCGGTTAAGGAATCCCCACCCGCCGACTCGGCCTAAAATGACGAATCAAGCTCCGCTCTCCACGATCAATGACCTCTTTCGCTGCGTCGCCAACGCCTCGAACCCCCGCGCCATCCTCTGGCAGGATGAATTCGGCCTCTGGAAGCCCATCTCCTCAGATCAGATCTATCAGCGTGTACGCGCGCTCGGTCGGAGCTTTCTCGCCTGGGGCGCGCAAAAAGGCGACCGCATCGCGCTGATCTCCGAAAACCGCTGGGAGTGGGCCGTCACGGACTTTGCCGCCCTGGCCATCGGCGCGGTCAATGTGCCCATATATCCCACGCTTACTGGCGAGCAGATCGCCGTGTTGCTCTACGACGCCGACTGCCGCGTCGCCGTCGTCTCCACCCGCCAGCAATTCGACAAGCTGAACGCGGTGCGCGGGCAAACCAAGCTTGAGCGCATTCTGATGATGGACCCCGCCGCCCCCGCAGGCGCCATCGCTTTCAGCGAGGCAATCGCTGAAGCCAACGCGCGCGGCGCGGAACGCGATTCGGTCTTCGACGCGCTCGTCCGCTCCGTTGAACCCAAGGATGCGGCCACGCTGATCTACACCTCCGGCACCACCGGCGAACCCAAAGGCGTAGTGCTCACGCACGGCAACATCGCAGCCAATCAGAACATCGCCGCCGTCGATTTTAACTTTGATTCCACGGATGCCCTGATCTCCTTCCTGCCGCTCTCGCACGTCACTGCGCGCGCTCTCGATTACGTGATGTTCACCAACAATGTGCAGGTAGCTTACTGCTCCAAATTCGACAAGCTGCCCCAGGCCATGCACGAGATTCGCCCCACGGTCTTTGTCGGCGTGCCGCGCGTCTTTGAAAAAATCCGCGAGGAGGCCATTCGCCGCACCTCGCAATCGCCCATCAAAAAGCGCCTGCTTGCCTGGGCGCTCGGTGTCGGCGCAGCTCATCGCGAGACGGTATATGCGGGTCGCCAGCCAGATTCACTGCTCTGGAAACTGGCCAGCAAGCTGGTCTACTCCAAGGTTCGCGAGGCCTTCGGCGGGCGCGTAAAGATCTTTGTCTCCGGCGGCGCGCCACTGGGCGTAGACACCATCAATTGGTTCGCCTCGGCCGGCATCGCTCTCTGGGAGGGCTACGGACTCACCGAGACCTCGCCGCTGATTGCCCTCAATACACCCCTCACCAACCGCATCGGCGCGGCTGGCAAGCCTATGGCGAATCTCGACCTTAAACTGGCAGGGGACAATGAACTGCTCGTCCGCGGCCCTTCTGTCTTCACCGGCTACTGGCAGAAGCCGGAGGCCAGCGCCGAGTGCTTTACCCCGGAGGGTTTTTTCCGCACCGGCGACATCGCCCGCTTTGACGCCGATGGCTTTCTCTTCATCACCGACCGCAAGAAGGAACTTCTGAAGACCTCCGGTGGCAAGCTGGTGGCCCCGCAGCCTATCGAAAACAAGCTCAAGAACAATCCGCTGGTCGCTCAGGCGGCGCTGGTCGGCGACAAGCACAAGTTCGTCTCCGTGCTTCTGGCGCCCAACTTCAAAGCGCTGGAAGAGTGGGCTCGTCAGCACGGCGTAGCCTTCAGCAGCCATGCGGAACTCGTGGCCAACAGCCGCGTCCTGGCTCTCTACGCCGAGATTGTGCGCGAGGTCAACGCCAGTCTGGCCAACTTTGAAAGCCTCAAGCGCTTTCGCGTAGTGGCCGACGAGTGGACGCAGGATTCCGGCGAGATGACGCCTTCCATGAAGCTCAAGCGGCGCGTCATTTCTGAGAAATATGCGGCCCTGATCGCTTCGCTTTACGAGGACGAAGCAACCGCGCGCGGCGAATAGGATAGCTCAGCCCGCGGCCCAGCCCTTTGCCCAAGGCCGCGCGATTGCTCCACAGTCTGCCCAGCCCACGGAAGAACGGCGCGCCCCCTGCGCCCACCGCCAGCAGGCCGCCAAAGAGAATCACCGCGTCCAGCGAGAGCCGCCCGTCGCGCGACCAGTAGGCGTCCGGCTCCAGGTCCAGCCAGATGGAGAACTCGTCCAGCGTCAGCGCCGCGCCCACGCCGTAGCTGACGGTCATCAGTCGGCTCATAAAGATCGACAGTGGCGTGTGCGACCGTCCCAGGTCCAGCAGCCAGCCATAGCCCACCAGCAGCAGAATCAGAATCCCCCACACCAGATGGTGAATGTGCCGCCCATGCACCACCACCCACTGGAACGGCCCCTCGTCGTTCTCATGCACAATCGACCGCACCAGAAGCCGCACGCCAGCAAAGGTCACCAGAAAAGCCACTGAAGCCAGAAACATCCGCCGCCGAGGCCGGTCGGGAATCGTCGCGCGCACCACATAGCCCAGCCGCGTCAACTGCAAAAGTATCAGCAGTACCCCAACCACTAGGCTGGCAAAGGCCAGCAATATCAGTGCTCCCGTTCCAGGCATATTTCCTATTCAATCACTTCCCGCTGTCTTCCTGCCAATATGTATTTAAGATTGTTGAGCGCGAGCGCAAAGCGAAGCTCTAATCAAGCCGCCGTCTTGAAAGGGATTGATTTCAGTCGTACCGCAATCAATCCCTTAAAATGCATTGTCATCCTGAGCGACCGAAGCGTAGCGAAGGGAGTCGAAGGACCTGCGGTTGTAGATTGTTCGGCGGGGAATAAATTGGAAAAAACATAAGTGTCAGGGCACGACTTCAGTCGTGCCGATAAGTCCCATAAAATCAACAGGGCTTTAGCCCTTGAGGGAGGGTTTGCGGCATTTTCAATTTGCGCCATAAGCTGTCACCGGCGGAACTGACGGCGGATGGCGAGCAGGAAGAGCGCGAAGAGGGAGGAAGTCAGCAGAGTCTCAAAGATTCCCAGGACGCGGCCCCGTGGATAGACGGGCGTATACTCCGGATTCCTTTGAAAGATGGCCGTATCGATGGCCGTGATTCCGCTCTTGCCGATCAGTTTTGCCTCGGTCCAGAGATTGTTCGTCCAGGTATCTTGCTGGTTCCAGACGTTGCCGTAAGTCACGATGGCGTTGTTGGCGGCATTGCCAGGCTTGGGTTGCTTCCATTCAAGGCCGGTGAGGGGAAACAGGAGCGTCGTTACCAGCACGATTCCTAGCAGCCATTTCAATGGCTTCCGATAACTGTTCCCGTAATCGCTCGCCCACAGATAGAGTGCAATAAAATTCCACTTACGATGCTGCCACCGTCGCGGCCATCGAGGCCATCTACTTACCGGTACAGCCAGCCGCTTCATCTCCATCTCGCCATAATGAAACTCATTGGCTGTCCAATAATCCAGACGCGAATCGTAGTTCTTCTTCAACTGGTGATAGATCTGCTCGACCGCGCCGTGGTCGATCTTTCCGTATTCCTCTAGTTTTTCGGAAAGCTCCGAATCGAGAAGAATCTCCTCCTCAAAGACCGCGAGGCCGCGAACGCCTTCACGTTTTGCCCACGTCACGGGTGAGGCAAACGTGACCTCGCTCACATCGCAGTTGAGGAAGAAAGCGCGACAGAGATCGACATCCTCGAAGACGACCTCTCCGGGCTTGGCGAATTTCGCCAAGGAAAATACGGCGCTTGGCGTCCCCGGCTCCTTTGGATCGAACTCTATATGTCGGAATTCTGCTTGATCGAGAAACCTGCACCTGCTCCAATCGGCTATTCCGTAGAATTCCGTCCCCTCAAAATTTGCGTTCTGCCTGAAAGTCGTTACGCTGAAGTCTGCTTTCAGCGTAAAGGTCGCTCTGCTAAAGATTGCGTCCTGATTGAAACTTGCGAGGCTAAAGTTAGCTTTTTGTGTGAAGGTCGTTTTGAAGAAGATTGCTTTCTGCTCGAAGATCACATTGGTGAAAGTTGCTCTCTGCTTGAAGATTGCAAGGCTGAAGTGTGCATCCTGCTTGAAGGTCGCTTTGATGAAGTCTGCGTCCTGCATGAAAGTGATTCCGCTTAAGGTTGCTTTCTGCATGAAGTTCGTTTCCCGGAAACTTGCGCTCTGCTCGAAGGTTGCACCGCCAAAGTCTGCGATATGAGCGAAGATTGCATGGTTAAAGTTTGCATTCTGCGTGAAAGTCGCTTGACCAAATCGGCAGATCGCCTTGAGTTTTCTGTTGCGAAAATCTGCTCCGGGAAAGACGAAATGCTCGAAGTGGGCCTCCTTCTCCCCTGCCTCTTCCAGAATCTTCTCAAACTCCTGCCAAAAGGCATCGAAGAGCGGATCAGATTGCTTATTCGGGTCCTTGGAGTGCATCAGGCAGACAGGCTGCTCGTCCACTCCGTCGGTTGCAACATGGAGCTTGCGGCCGCATCTTGGGCCATTGGGCCAACTCATCTGAATTGGGCAACGCGCCTCGCTTTCAGCCTCCGCCGCGGCGGGCGCGGCTGGCACCGGCTGGGGCGCTTCTTCGGCGACTTCGGCGGGTTCGGCCTCCGGTTGCGAGACGGGAGTCTCCTCGGGCGCAGCTTCGGTTTCCGGTTCCGCTGGCTCTTCCGGTGCGATTTCGTGCTCGTTTTCCATTGCACGCTAGTTTATCAAGCGCGATCTTGCAGTTGGCGGATTATTTTTTGGGGAAGATGCCGCAGGGGCTAAAGCCCACGTTTTTTTGGGGGCATTTTCGGCACGACTGAAGTCGTGCCCTGACGCTTATAGACTCTTTATCAAGTTTTTTCGAGCTTGTAAATTCGGGCTTGTGAAGTCGTGTCCTGAACCAAAACGGAGGATTCGTCTCAGGGCCAATCTTGCGCGCCGTGGAAGATGCGCGAAATCTCGATTGCATCCGGCTTGATTTGATAGACGACGATGTAAGGCAAAGGGGCAAATACAAGTTCGCGGCGACCGGCCATGCGGCTGCTGGCTCGTCCCAGATGGGGAGAATTTTTCAGACGCGCACATCCGTCATAGATGATTCGAGCAACACGGTGGGCGGCTTCGGGGTTGTCGCGTTCGATCCATTCGCAGATGCGCTCCAAATCTTCGGCTGCGGGAAGGGACCAGCGGAGTTCCATCAGGGCCTCAAGAAGCGTTCCAGGCGCTGACCCACTTGCTCGTGGGTGAGGGATTCGCCGCGCAGCAGCGCGCTCTCGCCACGGTTCACCGCGTCGATGAAGCGGCTTTCCTCGTCGAAGTAGCGCACCACGGCCTGTTGCACCAGTTCGCCGGGGTTGCGGCCCTGCTGCGTGGCGGATTGCGCAAGTTTCGCTTCGAGTTCGGGCGTGAAAAGCACTTCCATACCGCTCAGAGTACCGGAAAACCAACCGCGAGGCAAGGCGATTTATCCCGAAGGCCGCAGAGCGCCAAATGCGTCATTATAAGAAATTAATCGCACAATGCGGGATTTGGACCCCTGCCTGTGCTTTGCATCACAGCGGCTTGCAGGCCCGTCTATGAGACTCAGAATAGCGGTCTCAATTCCTCCGACCGCGCAATGAGGGAGCTGTAATGAGTGAGAAAACCATGGTAATCCTGGATGGGAACGAGGCCGCGGCCTCTGTAGCCTATCGCCTGACCGAAGTCGTCGCCATCTATCCCATCACCCCCTCGTCGCCGATGGCCGAGTGGGCTGATCAGTGGCGTTCTGAGGGAAAGAAAAACATTTGGGGCGCATTGCCCATCGTGGAAGAACTTCAGAGCGAAGGCGGCGCGGCTGGCGCGTTGCACGGCGCGTTGCAGGCTGGGGCCTTTGGCACCACCTTTACAGCCTCGCAGGGCTTGCTGCTGATGATCCCCAACATGTTCAAGATTGCCGGTGAACTGACCCCGGCGACAATGCACGTGACGGCCCGCACGCTGGCCACCCATGCACTGTCCATCTTTGGCGATCACAGCGACGTGATGGCCTGCGCGATGACCGGCTGGGCGATGCTGGCCTCGAACTCGGTGCAGGAAGTGGCCGATATGGCTCTGGTTGCCCAGATCGCCACGCTGGAAAGCCGCATCCCCTTCATTCACTTCTTTGACGGCTTCCGCACCTCGCACGAAGTCGGCAAGATCCTGCCCATCAGCGACGAGACGATCCGCGCTTTGGTGGACGACAAGTACATCATTGAATACCGCCAGCGCGCTCTCAGCCCCGACCGCCCGATCATTCGCGGCACGGCGCAGAACCCCGACGTCTTCTTCCAGGCGCGCGAAGCTTGTACGCCCTTCCACAACGCCGTTCCCGGCATTGTGCAGCAGGTGATGGACCGCTTTGCCGTCGAAACTGGCCGTTCCTATCATCTGTTTGATTACTACGGCGCGCCAGATGCTGAGCGCGTGATTGTGCTGATGGGTTCAGGCGCGGAAGCTGCTGAAGAGGCAGTGGATCTGCTCGTGAAGCAGGGCGAAAAGATTGGCATGGTCAAGGTTCGCCTCTATCGGCCCTTTGATTCGAGCGCCTTCCTGAAGGCACTGCCCTCGACGGTGAAGTCGATTGCCGTTCTGGACCGCTGCAAGGAGCCGGGCGCAACCGGCGAGCCGCTGTACATGGACATCGTGACGGTTCTGGCCGAGAATGAGGCTTCGCTGCCTTTCGCCGCCAAGCCCAAGGTGATCGGCGGACGCTATGGTCTGTCTTCCAAGGAATTCACACCGGCCATGGTCAAGGGCATCTTCGACGAGCTGTCGAAGTCCGCTCCGAAGAACCACTTTACGATTGGTATCGATGACGACGTCTCGCACTCCAGCCTGACCTACGATCCCAACTTCTCGACCGAAGATCCGAAGACCGTCCGCGCACTGTTCTACGGACTGGGTTCGGACGGCACCGTGGGCGCCAACAAGAACTCGATCAAGATCATCGGCAACGAGACCGACAACTTTGCGCAGGGCTACTTTGTCTATGACTCGAAGAAGTCCGGCTCGATGACCACCTCGCACCTGCGCTTTGGACCCAACCCGATCCGGTCGAGCTATCTGATTACCCGCGCCAGCTTTGTGGCCTGCCACAACTTCAGCTTCCTGGAGAAGATGGACGTGGTGGAAGCGGCGATGCCAGGAGCGGTTTTCCTGCTGAATTCGCCCTATCCGGCGACTGAAGTCTGGCAGCATCTGCCCAAGACCACGCAGTTGGAGATCATCCGCAAGAAGATTGAGTTCTACGTGATCGACGGCAACGCGGTGGCGCGCAAGGTGGGTATGGGTACGCGCATCAACACCATCATGCAGGCCTGCTTCTTTGCCATCAGCGGCGTTCTGCCACGCGAAGAAGCGATCGCGCAGATCAAAAAAGCGATCAAAAAGACCTACGGCAAGCGCGGCGATGCGGTTGTGGCCAAGAACTTTGCCGCCGTTGATGCGGCGCTCGAGCATTTGGAAAAGGTTGCGGTTCCCACGGCCGCCAACTCCGACTTCGATCTGATTCCGTCGATTGACAGCAAAGCACCTGCATTTGTGCGCAACGTGCTGGGCCAGATCGCGGGCGGCAAGGGCGACCTGCTTCCGGTAAGCGCGATTCCTGCTGGCGGGGCCTTCCCCACAGGTACGGCGCAGTATGAAAAGCGCAATATCGCGCAGTTCATTCCGGTCTGGGACAAGGATCTCTGCATCCAGTGCGGCAAGTGCTCCATGGTCTGCCCGCACGCGGTGATCCGCGCCAAGATTTACTCGCCTGAAGCGGCGGCCAATGCGCCGGAGACCTTCAAGTGGGCCAAGCCTAAGTGGAAGGGCCTGGAAGACCAGCGCTACACCCTGCAGATTGCGCCGGAAGATTGCACTGGCTGCGGCGTCTGCGTCGAAGTTTGCCCGGTGAAGAGCAAGAGCGACGCCAGCAAGAAGGCGATCAATATGACCTCTCAGCCGGAGATTCGCTTTACCGAGCGCGCCAACTGGGAGTTTTTCCTCAGCTTGCCTGAGGTGGACCGCTCCAAGCTCTCGCACTCACAGGTGAAGGATCTGCAACTGCTTCAGCCGTTGTTTGAGTTCTCCGGTGCCTGCGCGGGTTGCGGTGAAACTGCGTACGTGAAGCTGCTCACCCAGCTCTTTGGCGACCGCCTCTATATCGCCAACGCGACTGGCTGCTCGTCCATCTACGGCGGCAACCTGCCCACGACGCCTTACGCCAGCAATGCGACAACAGGACGCGGGCCGACCTGGGCCAACTCGCTCTTCGAGGACAATGCTGAGTTCGGTTTCGGCATGAGAATCGCTCTCGATCAGCAGAAGGAATTCGCTGAGCTTTTGGTCAAGCGGCTCGCTCCGGCCATCGGCGACGACCTGGTCTCTGCTCTGCTCACAGCCGAGCAGAAGACGGAAACCCAGATCAACGAGCAGCGGGAGCGCGTACTGGCGCTCAAGGCCAAGCTCGTCGGCAACGACACCTCCGACGCACGCAACCTGCTGGCCATCATCGACTCGCTGGTGCGCAAGAGCGTCTGGATTCTGGGCGGCGACGGATGGGCCTATGACATCGGCTTCGGCGGTCTCGATCACGTGCTCGGCAGCGGCAAGAACATCAATGTGCTGGTGCTGGACACCGAGGTCTACTCGAATACTGGTGGCCAGATGTCCAAGGCGACCCCGCGTGGCGCCGTGGCAAAGTTTGCTGCCAGCGGCAAGTCGAACAGCAAGAAGGATCTGGCGATGGAAGCCGTCAGCTATGGTTCGGTCTACGTGGCGCGGGTTGCACTCGGCAGCAATGACAGCCATGTGGCCAAGGCCTTCCAAGAGGCTGAAGCACATGACGGGCCTTCGATTATCATTGCCTACGCCAGTTGCATCGCCCACGGTTACGACTTGATTCATGGTCTGGAACAGCAGAAGCTTGCCGTCCAGTCGGGCTACTGGCCGCTGATCCGTTATAATCCTGATCTGCGCGATTCGGGCAAGAACCCGTTCCAGTTGGACTCCAAGGCTCCCGCAATCCGGCTCAAGGAGTACACCTACCGCGAGGCGCGTTACACTATGCTTGCGCGCAGCAATCCCGATCTGGCGGCCAAGCTGCTGGTCGAGGCGCAGGACGACGTGGAGCGCCAGTGGCGTGTATACTCCGCTAGGGCAGCAATGCCTGGCCGCGGCGAAACGCCCAACATCGCTCCTCCGGAGAAGCCTGCGACTCCCCCGGCGGCAATCGATGAAGCGCGGAAAGAAGAGCAGGTATCTGTCTCTTCCGGAGGAACTAAATGATCGATTTTTCAACGCAGTATCTGGGCTTGAAGCTGAGCGGCCCGATCGTGGTTTCCAGCACGCCGTTGTCGGAGAAGATCGACAACGTCAAGCGCATGGAAGATGCCGGCGCCTCCGCCGTAGTGCTTGTCTCGCTCTTTGAAGAGCAGTTGGCGCTGGAGTCGAAGGCTCTGGACGACGATCTCTCGCGCGGAACGGATTCCTTCGCCGAGTCGCTTGGCTACTTGCCCGATCTGAACGACTACCGCATGACGCAGGAGGTCTATCTGGACCACCTGCGGAAGTGCAAGGAAGCCGTAAAAATTCCTATCCTGGGCAGCCTGAATGGTGCCACAACCGGCGGCTGGATTCGCTTTGCTCAAGAGATGGAGCAGGCCGGAGCCGACGCCATCGAGTTGAATACTTACGCACTGGCCACCGACAAGAGCCAGACTGCGGAATTTATTGAAGGGCAGATCCTGGAACTGGTCACCGCTGTCACCTCGGCGGTCAAGGTTCCGGTTTCGGTCAAGCTGATGCGCTCGTTCACCAGCATCCCCAACTTGGTTTCCAAGTTGGAGGATGCGGGCGCGAAAGGCGTGGTGCTCTTTAACCGCTTCTATCAGCCGGACTTTGACATCGAGACGCTGGAAGTCCGGCCCACCCTCCACTTCTCCACGCCCTCGGAGCTGCTGCCCCGGTTGCACTGGGCCGCGATCCTCTACGGCACCATGAAGGCCGACCTGGCCATCTCCGGCGGCGTTCACTCCGCCGAGGATGTTCTGAAGGGCATCATGGCTGGCGCGGGCATCACGATGATGGCTTCGGCCTTGCACATTCACGGCATCGAGCACATCAAGAGAGTGCTGGCGGACGTGCATTACTGGCTGGAGAAGCGCGAGTACACCTCACTGTGGGAGACGCGCGGTAGCCTCAGCCGCCGCTCGGTTCCCGATACGTCGCCGTTTGACCGCGGCAACTACATCAAGACGCTCAGCTCCTACAGCCTGCGCCAGACGACAGGCGCGTTCTAAAGCCCATTGGCCACAATCCTCCGCAGTCCAACCCAGCCCCGTTCGATAAGAGCGGGGCCGAGTTGTTTTGGAGCCAAATCAAGCGTATCATCAGCTTTGGGCTACAATGTAGCTCGCATCTCCAGGAGGGGCGCAAAATGCCTGAAAATGCTGTGGTCCGTGCCCGCATTGAACTGCAGATCAAGGAAGAGGCTTCGAGCGTGCTGGCGGCCATGGGGCTGACGGTCTCCGACGCCTTCCGCCTCCTTCTCACACGCATTGCGCGCGAAAAGAAGCTTCCTTTTGAGCCGCTTACGCCAAACGAGACCACCATCGCGGCCATGCGCGAGGCGCGTGCTGGAAACCTCAAGAGCTTCGATAGCGTCGCAGCGCTCATGGCGGACTTACATGCGGAGGATTGAGCCTACCACTCAGTTTAAACGCGACTACAAGCGGGAGGCTAAAGTCCAGTACCGCGCTACGCTTGATGCGGAGATGACGCCCGTCGTGCAACTCCTGTCCTGCGATCAACCGCTTGAGCCGCGTTACCGAGACCATGCACTGACCGGCGACTGGAAAGATCATCGCGACTGACCCATCAAGCCCGATTTGGTCTTGATCTATCGAAAACCGGAGCTTGAAGTGTTGCAACTCGTGCGCCTTGGTAGCCACAGTGAGCTTGGCATATAACAGAGTCGTCCCGATCCCCTGCCTGGTTCCCGATGTTTCGCCCTTCGACCGCGGCAACTACCAGCCTGCGCCAGACGACCAGGGCAAACGCATCTAAATCACCTAGATCGCTTTCCAAGATCGGTCTTGTAACAAGGGCACATGATTTCAATATCCTGTGCAGTGTATTCTTTCCGTATGGAGCGAATTAAGATGCGTTTGCCCTGGCCAGACGACAGGCGCGTTCTAGGGAGATTCACAACTCACGAAACATCAACGGCGGCTGCGTCAATTGCAGCCGCCGTAACTTTTTGATTTAGAGAAGAGATCTCCCATGTTTCAGAATCGAGACCTGGGGCACCCGTATGATATCAGCAATTGAAGGCTGAACTCAGGCGTAACGTTTCTGATGCCAGACCCAGGCGGTGCGGACGATCTCGTCGAGCTGGGTGTAGCGTGGCTTCCAGCCGAGTTCTCGGATGGCCTTCTCGGAGCTGGCGACCAGCACGGCGGGGTCGCCGGGGCGGCGGGGGCAGAGATCGGCGGGGATGGGATGGCCGGTGACGCGGCGGGCTGATTCGATCACCTCTTGAACGCTGAAACCCTTTCCGTTGCCGAGGTTAAAGATCAATCGGCTTGCGGATTCCGAAGCGTCTTCCAGGGCATTGAGCGCCAGCAGGTGAGCGTCAGCCAGATCGGAGACGTGGATGTAGTCGCGGATGCAGGTGCCGTCGGGGGTGGGATAGTCGTCGCCGAAGATCTTGATGGATTTGCGGCGGCCAAGGGCGACATCCAGAACCAGCGGAATCAGATGCGACTCCGGATTGTGCGCTTCGCCGCGGGTGATTCCGCTAGGGCCTTCCGGTGCGCCGGCCACATTGAAGTAGCGCAGGGAGGCCGAGCGTAGGCCGTGAATGCGGTTCATCCAGCCCAGCATGTGCTCGACCAGCAGCTTGGATTCTCCGTATGCGTTGGTCGGGAGAAGGCGCGCATCTTCTTTGATCGGAACCACTTCCGGTTCGCCGTAGACTGCGGCCGTAGAGGAAAAGACCAGTCGGCGAGGGCCGTGGGCCAGGATGGCTTCGAGCAGGGAGAGGGTGGAGGCTGTGTTATTGCGGAAGAACTCTTCGGGGTGGATCATCGACTCGCCAGCTTCGATCAGCGCGGCAAAGTGAATGACTCCATCAAAGGGCTTGCCCTGGGCCTTGGCGGCCTTGAAAATCTCTTCGATGGCTGTCCGGTCGGCCACCTCTCCCTGAATGAATTCGACTCCGGGGGGAAGCAGATCGCGCCGTCCGTGGCTCAGATTGTCATAGACGACGGCCTGATGTCCCTTTTCAGTTAACAATCCGGACACAGTGCCTCCAATATACCCCGCACCGCCAGTTACGAATATTTTCATGAAAACTCTCCCAATCTGAATGCTATTAGCATTGCTTAACATGTATTATAAGGTGCAAGTCAGGTAAGCTTGGCGGTGCATAATCAAGCAGCAGGATTGACGGCTCATTGGGACGCTCCTTTATACTGTTTTCTACGGTAGTGCGGGGCGGTGGGCAAGGTTCCCGCAGAGGGCAGTAGATCTCCATCAGCAATTACATGGTGGGAGTTTTCTGCCTAAGACTCGCACTTCCGAGAAGCTATATAATTCACTTTTTGTTGTGATGAACGAGGATTGGATCTATGCCGGTGAAATCGTATCCAGAACAGGCGTCTTTCGGATTATTACCCGAGCCGGAGCGTAGCCTAAGTTCGTTCATTACAAGCATAGTAATCAATGGAACGATTCTGGCCTTGTTGCTGCTGTTTGGGGCAACGGCCAAGAAGGCGCTTGATCAGCACAAGTACGAAGAGACGCTGCTGGTTGTGCCCGCCAAGCCGACTCCACCTCCGCCCAAGGTGAAGATGCCGCCTCCGCCGAAGATCGAGGAGACGAGGCTACCGGATGTGAAGCTGCAAGCCCCCAAGATCGAAATGCCCAAGCCGGAGCCCAAGCCAGAACCCAAGCCGATTGTGGAAGTCAAGACAGCGCTGCCGGTTATCAACACGGCCAAGCCCAAGGTGATTGAATCGCCACAGCCGAAATCTGTGCTGACCAACAACGCGGCTAGGCCGAATGTGGTTACCGCACAGCCGACCAAGAATGCGATGTTTGCGGCGGCTATGCCCGCACAGGACAACAGCCAGAAGCCGTCTACCAAGCCCGTTCACTTTGGTCAGACCTTCGGAGTTACACCGAATCCCAATGCCAAGGGAGCGGCCACCGTGGCGGCGATTGGTAACCCGTATGGCGGGATGCAAGGACCAGCCGTGGCGCCACATGGCGTGGTGGGATCGACAGGCTTTGGCAATGGAACCAAATTCGGATCAAACTCTGGGGTTGTAGGCAAGGTAGCTTCAGCCGGGGTTAAGGGAAATACGGTTGCCGCTCCCACGGTAAGCACTGGCAAAGTGGCCTCGGCGGGCATTTCAACCGCGCCGACAGCCGTGGCGCAGGCTCCCAGAGCAGTCACTGGGCCGCCTCCGACCGATGTGGTGGTCATTTCCAAGCCGCAGCCCCAGTACAGCAGCGAAGCCAAGCAACTGAAGGTGCAGGGCGACGTAGTATTGCAAGTGACCTTTGCAGCCAGCGGTCATGTGGTCGTGCATGGCGTTGTGCGTGGTCTGGGTCATGGTTTGGACGACGAGGCGCGTCGTGTAGCGGAACAGATTCGCTTCCGTCCCGCTACGCGCAACGGACAGGCGGTCGATAAATCGACTACTATTACCATCACGTTTCAGTTAGCGTAGCATGAGTATTGCACGAAAGACATTGGCTGAGTTCGCCCGGAAATCATGAACGGCGCAATCAGCAGATTGTAATCATTGCCTCATCATAGGAGCCTGACATGACGTTTCGGAAGATATTTCTCACCCTCCTGCTCATAACTCTGAGCGTCGCCTGCGCAAATGCGAAAAAGAAGGAACCAAAATACTCGCAAGAACACCAGTTGACGCCAGAGCAAGCAGCGCTGGTGGAGAAATCCATCGCGCGCGAGAAGGTTCTGATCAAAAACATTCAGCAGCGCACCCCGCTGGTGGAGACCTATATTCAGAACACCCGGCCGGAGATCAAGCTGTATCAGGTTCCAGTCTCGGATCAGTACATGCTGAGCCGCATTGATTTCGGCAAGGTCTTTTATGACAAGGCATACACGCCCAGCACCGTGGCAAAGCACGGCTATTTCAAGGGATCGGCAAGTGCTTTCTCGGGATTGAGCAAGGTAATGGGCCATGGGGCGATGACTTACATGCCCAACGGCTTCATGTCGATGATGTTCGTGGATCCTTCCGGCTTTGACAATCAGCACTACGTCTTCAGCTTCGTGCGGCGGGAGTTCCTGGGGTCGGTGCGCACCTGGGTTTATGACGTGCATCCCAAGGTTTCCGGCATGGGCCGCTTCCTGGGGCGCATATGGATTGAGGATCAGGAAGGAAACATCGTTCGGTTCAATGGTACCTATGTCGGTCCCAAGTCCCAGGAAGACTCGCGCTACTTCTTCCACTTTGACAGTTGGCGAATGAATGTGCAGCCGGACATCTGGCTTCCGGTGGCCGTTTATGTCGAGGAGACGCAACGCACTTCGGGTGACAAAACAGGTTTGAGGGCGCAGACGCACTTCTGGGGTTACTCGCTCAAGCTGCCCACGCGCGAGAGCGAGAACGTCAGCGTGAAGGTGGACGACGCGGTCGACAAGAGCGAGGACTCGCAGGATGTGGGTCCGTTGCAGGCCTCGCGCGCCTGGGTGACGGAGGCTGAGAACAATGTGATCGACCGTCTGGTCGAAGCGGGACTCGTTGCTCCGCTGACTCCGGGGGGCTATGAGAACACGGTTCTGGATCAGATCGTCATCAACCTGCAAGTGCCCAACAATCTGGCCTTCACCGACCAGGTGCATACTCGCATTCTGCTGACGACGACCGTGGAAGCCACCACGGTTGGCAACACAATTCTGATCAGCAAGGGACTCATCGACACCCTGCCCAACGAGGAATCGATTGCCTCGGTGGTGGCCATGGAACTGGCTCACATTGTGATGGGCCATCATATTGACACCCGGTACGCCTTTAACGACCGGCTGCTCTTCCCGGATGAAGCGACCTTCCAGCGCATTGACATGAATCACTCAGATCATGACAATGCCGAGGCCGCCAAGAAGGCAGTGGAATACTTGCAGAACTCCATGTATAAAGACCGTCTGCCATCGGCAGGGCTTTATTACTCGCAGCTGGTTCAACGTGAGAATGAACTGAAGGCTCTGAACACACCCAAGCTCGGCGACTCGCTGTTGAAGTCTGATGGAACTCCGTGGATGTCTGAATTGCAGCACCAGGCTCCCAAGCTGAATTGGGACGATCTGACGCAGATTCCTGCCCTTCCGCTCAACAGTTGGTTGAAGACCGATCCATGGGACGACAAGGTGCATCAGGTCAACGCCAAGATCTACGCCTACATGAACCCCCGCGACAAGATGCCGCTGGAGTTGACGCCGGTCTTCTTCAAGTTGCAACGCTATGATGCGTCGCGGTTGACGGCACCAGTTCCGGCCCCTGCCGCTACACCTGCTCCGGTCGCACCGCCTGCTTCGTCGGCTCCGGCTGCATCACAACCTGCGGTCCCCGCCAATCCGGCGCAATAAGAAGAAACCATGAATCCCTTGGCCAGAGACGCCGCAAAGAGCGTGTGGCCAAGGGATTCATGGTTTGACGCAAGCGCAGTATTCTCCATGTTTACGAAGATTCGCCCAGATTGAATGTGTCCATGTCAAAGAAACAAACCTTCATTATTTGTCTTCTGATGCTTCTTGTGACCAGAGCAGCCGTAGTGCGCGCACAGGCTGCTCCTGCCGCTACAGGACGACAATTCTCAGTGACAGTCGGCGGCATGGCTTCCGTCTTTCAGCCAGACTACGTGTACGATTCATGGGCCTGCACGCAGCAGTGCCAGAACAATTCAAACTGGTATGCCGCCGCCACGAAAGCCAATCAACCGCTGCTTGGCGTGGGCGCTTATGTGGACGTGAAATTGAGCCGTTGGGTGCAGATTGAGGCCGAAGGCCGATGGCTGCGCTTTCATCAGTACGTGGGCGTCAATCAGGACAACTATCTGATCGGTCCCAAGGTTTCCATCTTCCGTCCGGGGCGAACAACTGCTTATGTCAAGGCTCTGGGCGGATACTCCAATATGGTTTTTGGCACCGGTGTCGGCAATGGCCAGTTCACTTCCCTTGCATTTGGCGGAGGCTTGGACTGGAGATTGACCAAGCGAATCAGCCTCCGCGCCGCAGACTTCGAATACCAATATTGGCCGGAGTGGGGCAATTCCTCGCTCTCGCCCTATGGCGCCAGCATGGGCATCGGATACAGGATTTTTTAAGTCCGATGCCACGACTGGAACTCGTCCAAGCGACGCGCTATCCCGCCTTTTCCGTCAACTCCGCCCAGCGTGCGTAAAGCGTGTCATTCTCGTGCTGCGCGGCGTCCAATTCCGTGAGCGATTCCTGAAGTGCGGCAGCATTGGTGGCGATGGTCGGATCTTCGACGCGTTCGCGAGCCGTGGCCAGCCGCGCATCGGAGTGTTCGACCTGTTGTTCAATTGCCGCGAACTCACGGGCTTCCAGGTAGGAAAGTTTTTTCTTGCCGCCAGACGACGAGGGAAGGGAATTGGCGGAGATGGTTGACGCGGACGAGGCGCTCAGAGTGCGCCCGGAGCTGTTCTGCGCGGCTTCTTCCTGTTCTGCGAGCCAATCCTCCCACTGCGCGTAGTCTGCGAATCGCTCGATGTGGCCGCGCCCATCCAGACCCAGCACTGTCGACGAGACGCGGTTCAGGAGATAGCGGTCGTGCGTCACAAGGACCAGCGCGCCGGGAAAGTCCAGCAGGTTCTCCTCCAGAATCTCCAGCGTTGGAATGTCCAGATCGTTGGTAGGCTCGTCCAGCAGCAGTACGTCGGCCGGCTCCAGCATCAGCTTGGCGATCAGCACCCGCGCCCGCTCACCGCCGCTCAGGTTTCTGACCGGCTGGTTGAGCTGTTCACTCGTAAATAAAAAGCGCGCCGCCCAACTGGCTACGTGAACGGTGCGTCCCTGATAGTTGATCCCGTCGCCCTCCGGTGCCAGTGCGCGGCGCAGCGTCAGGCTCTCGTCCAGTTCGCGAACCTGGCTGAAGTAGACCAGCCGCAGCGCGTCAGCTCGGCGGATGCTGCCCTCGGCTGGCTCAATCTCATCTCGCAGCAGCCGAAGCAGCGTCGTCTTGCCGCTGCCGTTGGGGCCGACGAGGCCGACCTTCATGCCCGCCGTGAGAATGAAATTCAGCCCGGAGAAGAGGCGACGTCTGCCATGCTCTCCAACTTGAGAATTTCCATCAAGAGGATTAGAACTTGGGTGCCCCACCCTCGCCGCGTCTTTGTTTTTGCGGTTAGGGTGGGATACTACGATGCTTGCATCACTTGATTTAAGCCCAACGTCTGAAGAAGGCACATCGCAAGCCACATCCTTGAATTCAACCAGCCGCTTGGTTTTGCGCTGGCTGGCATCGAAGTCGATCCCGGCGGTCGTAACTACTGTCCGTGCATTCATCTCCGCCAGTTGGCCGATCATCGCGTTGGCGGTGTCGATGCGCGCCTTGGATTTGGTAGTCCGCGCCTTGGGGCCTCGCCGCAGCCACTCGATCTCCGTCTTCACCACATTGCGCAGACTCTCCTGTTGGCGGCTTTGCGACTCCAGATAGGCCTGCTTTTCTTCCAGAAAGCGGCTGAAATTGCCTTTCACGCGCAGCAATCCGTCGGCAAAAACCCGATTCAGTTCAATAATTTCGCTCGAAGTGGCTTCCAGAAAGTAGCGGTCGTGGCTGACGGTGACGGCGGCGAAGGAGGCCGCTCGGAGCAACTCCTCTAGCCATTCGATCCCGCCGAGATCAAGGTGGTTGGTCGGCTCGTCCAGCAGCAGAACCTCCGGCTCCGAGACCAGCGCCTCGGTGATGGCCAGCCGCTTGCGCCAGCCGCCGCTGAGCGCTGCCGCCTCGGCGTTGAGGTCGGCAAAGCCCGCGCGCCCGCTCAGCTCGCGCAATCGGCCCTCGCGCTCGGATTCCAGCACATGCGTGGCAGCCAGCGCGGCCTCCAGCACCTGCCGGACGCTGAGTCCTGCGGCAAAGCGAGAATCCTGCGGCACATACGCGGCCCGCGCCCGCTTGCGCACAGCCAGTTCGCCGGAGTCCGGCTCCATCTGCCCGGCCAGAATCGCCAGCAGCGTGGACTTGCCCGCTCCGTTGGGACCGATCAAACCGATCCGGTCGCCTTCATCGACGGTGAGAGAGATGTTCTGAAAGAGCGGTCTTGCGCCGAACTGCTTGGTCACGGATTGCACGTTAAGAATAGGAGGCATCTCTTCTTAGAGTACATTGAAGTTGAATTGTAGTCTAATTGTGACTACAATCGCTTCCAGGGAGAACTGCCGTGGCGATCGCCGATACTTACGTCCGTGCGCGCATCGATACGAAGACCAAAGAACGAGCCTCGGACGCGCTCGAAGCAATGGGTCTCACCATCTCCGACGCCATACGGCTGCTGATGCTGCGCGTGGCAGACGAGCGCTGCCTGCCCTTCGAGGTCAAGGTTCCCAACGCCACCACACGTAGGGAAATCGCCGCACTGGAGTCCGGAAAGGGCATGCGCTTTGACAGCGCCGATGCTTGAATGGCGGATTTGAATGCGAACCACGGGCTGATGGCATTCCTGTCGCCACTTCCAGCGCGGAGGAAAAATAAATCTCTGGAAAACCATAGCCTTGGAACCCAATTTCAAAAAAACAATAATCTGAATAAAGTTTTTCCGATCTTTACCGATAATTTAGGAAAGAGCGCCTAGGCTAAGAAGTAGCAGGACGAGAGACGGAAGTGCCGAGCCCGGCGAATGTGTACGCCGACCCCCAGCGGAAGGTTCCGGGGCTTGGGACCGTCTCAAGTCTGGCATCCATAGCGGCTCTCCGCCGCGAGCAAGAGCCGCAACCACGGTGCGCTCGGATTCGGGGAGATGCAAATAATCGAGACCAGGGGCTGGATTGCAAGTCCAGCCCCTGGTCTCGATTTCTTTTGCGCGGAAGTCGAGAAACGCTCCCGCGTTTTCACATTCATTGGTAACCAAGGCGGCTGAGGCCGCCTTTTTCTTTGCGAGGAGCATTCCGCATGAATCCCATTTCGAATATCTGGAAATCACCTAAAACTTCAATTGCCGGGCTGCTGATTGCCACGGTCACCATCGCTCGCGTACTTTCGCAGCAGGGCATCACGCTAGGCACGGCGGGCAACGGCACTGTAATCATGCTGGTCAGCGGTTTGGCCACGGCACTGCTGGGCCTGCTGGCCCGTGATCCCTCTTCAAGCTCTGTCCTCCTGAGCGAGCGCAGCGAGTCGAATGGACCCGCGGTATCCAACGTCAGCTCCACCGCCAGACTGGGCGTCTGGGCGCTGATTGCCTTGTTGCTCACCGCTCCCTTCACAGTCGGCTGCTCAGGCCAGAGCGTGGCGCAGAATATTGTCAACTGGACGCCGACGCTACAGAGTGCGGTGGCCACGGTGAATGCGACAGCCGCCGTGCTGGACCCGGCTGCTGCGCCCATCTTTGCCGCAGCGACGGTGGGCTTTGACGCGGCCTCCAACGCGCTGATGGCGCAGGCCAAGGCCTATCTGGCCAACCCCAATGCCAGCGTGCTGGCGCAACTGCAAACCGCCGTGGTGACCTTTCAGCAGCGGGTAAACGTGGCGCTGCTGCAAGCGGCCAAGATCTCCAACCCCGCCAGCCAGCAAAAGGCGCTTGCCGATCTGAATGTCGTCGCAACGGCGGTGAATGCAATTCTGTCGCTGGTGAATTCAATTTCCAGCAAGGTGGCCGTAGCGCAAATGGCCCAGCAATCGACGATCAAGCTGGCTATGGTCCAGCCGCTTCTGGATGAGGACAAGGCTGCCGTCCTGGTTGCCAACCACTACGGCGAGCCGGTCGAATTGGCGCAGATGCAAGTGCGCCAGGCGGAAGTGTACGCTTACCAGGCCGGTTTTTAAGAGAATCGAAATCAGCCCGCCCTGACGGTCAATTACGGTCAGGGCGGAAGTGAATAACTCTTTCAGTAATTTCCCTTTGTTTCGTTTAAGCCACTTATAATTTCCAAGGATTTCTGCAAGTGGCTCAAAGGCTTAACCTGCCTTCTTTTCAGCCACATCCCTACCTCTCGTTTCCTCCACTTCTGTGACCATTTATTGCCAAAGTGGAACGGCTGAATCCACATCCGGGAATCCCGTTATTCTGCCTACAGATTATTGGCCTCAACAGCCTCGCGCACATGGTGAAATGAACGAGATAAACATGTTTCGGAAGGAAGACCGATTATGTCCCACGGGGTGTTTGGCGGTTTGTTTACAAATAGCGGCGCGCAGGCACAATCGGTTCCCATGAGTCTTTTGGCTCCCTCGGAAACACGTTCCGTGGAGGATGTGGATCGCAGCTTTGAGTTCGCTCTGGACGCACTCCCGGTCAACGCAATGTTCTGCGACCGTGATCTGATTCTGCGTTTTCTCAATCGCTCCTCGCTCATGACACTGCGCAGCTTGCAGCAGCACTTGCCGTGTCCGGTGGATCAGATTGTGGGCAAATCGATCCACATCTTTCACAAGTACCCGGCAAACGTGGAGAATATCTTGGGCAGCGGACAGAATCACGGCGCGCACCAACTTCCCCACAAGATGGTCATTCAGTTGGGTCCGGAGAAGCTGGACCTGGATGTTGCGGCGATGACCGGCCCGCGCGGTGAGTATATTGGCGCGGTGGTCGTCTGGGGCATCAGCACACGAAAGACAGCCGAAGCCCAGGCTGCGCAGGAGGCGCAGCGCACCGACATCGAGCATCTGAATGGCAACCTGCAAATGGTGGCCACGGCGACGCATGAGATTGAGTCCAGCATTGCCGAAATCGCCCACAACGCGGTCGATGTCTCGCAGGCCGCCGAGAAGTCGCGCACCGCCAGCGCCGAGGGCAAGACGGCGATTGAGAATTTGCGCGTCTCCAGCAATGGCGTGGCCAAGGTCGCCGGATTGATCGCCTCCATCGCCACGCAGACCAGCGTGCTGGCGCTAAATGCAAATATCGAAGCAGCCCGCGCCGGGGTTCACGGCAAGGGCTTTGCCGTGGTGGCCAGCGAGGTGAGGAAACTGGCCGAGCAGACAGCCTCGGCCACCTCCGAGATTCAGGCCAAGGTGACCTCGATCGGCATGGACCTGACCACTGCGATGGAAGCCATTGGTCAGATCTCCACGCAGACCGAGGAACTCTCCGGTCTTTCTCAACAGATGGCCTCGGCCGCCGAAGAGCAGCATCTAGCCACGCAAGAGATGGCCCAGAATCTGGAACGCGCCACACATCGTGCCTCAGAGATTGCGAATGCGCGCATCGGGAACAATTTTTTGTAGCACAAGCCACCAGGGGGGACAGACTGTCGCAGCACTGGGGAAGGGGCTGAAAGAAGGGGGTTGAAGCATAACTCCATTCTGTCAGCCCCATTTTTTGTCTGGCTGCGGCTCGTTGCTCAAGCTTGCCGGTCAACAAGCAACGTTGCACCGTCGATGGATGACCTGCATGGGAGTCCTTCCAGCTTTTGAATTGGCCGTGCCACCCCCTATACTTAGAAACAGAAACTCGTTAAGAGATAGAAGTCCACTCTTTCCCTGCAATTCAAGAGACTCAACTGTATATGACTACAGTTCACTGGAGCGCGCAATCATGAATGTCGATACCCTGATCGTGGGAGCCGGTTTTGCCGGCGCGGTCGTTGCCGAGAGGTTGGCCAGCGCTGGCCGCGAGGTACTGGTTATCGACCGCCGCGATCATCTCGCCGGCAACGCCTATGACCACCCAGACAGCCACGGCGTGCTCGTTCATCGCTACGGACCGCACCTCTTTCACACCAACTCCGACGCCGTCTTTGAGTACCTCTCGCGCTTTACCGAGTGGCGGCCCTACGAGCATCGCGTCCTGGCTTCCGTTGATGGACAGCTCTATCCGCTGCCCATCAATCAGCAGACTATCAACCAACTTTACGGCCTGAACCTTGACGAGGCTGGAGTCGAGCGCTTTCTGGCCGGAGTCCGTGAGCAGCGTAGCCCTGTCCTCACCAGCGAAGACGTAGTGCTGAACGCCGTGGGCCGCGAGCTCTGCGACAAGTTCTTCCGTGGTTACACGCGCAAGCAGTGGGGCCTCGATCTCAGCGAACTCAGCTCCACCGTCCTCGCCCGTATCCCCACGCGCACCAACAGCGACAACCGCTACTTCACCGACAAACACCAAGCCATGCCCACCGAGGGCTACACCGGCCTCTTCGAGCGTCTGCTCACCCATCCGCACATCCGCATCGAAACCGGTGTGGAGTATGCCAGCCTGCGTGAGCGCATCCGTCCCCGTCTCACCGTCTTCACCGGCTGCATTGACGAGTACTTTGGCTTCCGCCTCGGCCACCTGCCCTACCGCTCCATCCGCTTCGAGCACGAGCATCTCGCCCAGGTCGAACGCTTCCAGCCCGCTGCCACCGTCAACTTCCCCAATGAGCACGCGTACACTCGCATCACCGAGTTCAAGCAGATCACCGGCCAGCCGCACTCTGGAACCTCGATTGTGAAAGAGTTTCCCACCGATGAAGGCGATCCCTATTACCCAGTGCCGCGTCCGGCCAACCAGGAACTTTACCAGCGCTATCGGGAACTGGCCGCAGCCGAACCGAATGTAGTCTTTCTAGGGCGTCTGGCGCAATACCGCTACTACAACATGGACCAGGTAGCCGCAGCAGCGCTGAAGACTGCCGCCGAGATTGTCGGCTCCTGATCGATCTAACATATTCCTTCGAAGAGTGCGCGAGGATGCGGTACTCTGGGATTCTCGTTTGAGGGTCAACCGATGCTGGCAAGGGCTTCTGTGAAGGTTTCAACGGCGCGGAGATTCACATGAAGCTCAATGCGGGAACCGAGACGGTTGATAATCGAAACCAGGCGGTCAAGGGTGAAGCGCCCAAGATCGGCATTCCGAATACGAGAGAAGTCGGCGGCCGCAATGCCCGTTTGCGCGTGAGCGGCCCGCACGGTCAGTTTTTTGCGATCCAGCATCTTGATGATCTCGGCGGCAAAGATGGCCTTCAACTGCTCGACATCCGGATCGGCATGGCCTAGATCGCGGAAGACATTCCCGCTGCCGCGAACAATCTCTTCGTCTTTCATCCCAGGATCTCCTTCAACTTCTTCAATCGGCTCTTGATTAATTCAATCTCATGCGGTGGCGTTTTGATGCCCTGGGTCGACTTCTTCTGAAAGGCGTGAATGACCCAGATTTCATCACCAAGCTGTACCGCGTAGACAACGCGAAAGGCGTTCCTGCGAATTGGCAGTGCGATCTCAAAGACACCGGAGCCAACTCCCTTGAGCGGCTTGGCTATGTCCCCTTGCCATCCTCCGCAGCAATCGTTAATGCGGTCAGACAGATGCTCTGCGCCTCGGCAGGAAACTTATCGAATTCCTTCAAAGCGGCTTTGATCCATGAGATGGGCCGCGTCTTTCTGGAGATCGGCATTTTGCCTGCTCTGCTACCCATGTTGTCAGATATGACTACAGCTGTCAATGCTAGATTGGCTGCCCAGGCAGTCGCGCTACGCGCTTGGAACGAGTGGATTCCATTTTCTCGAAGAGTGAGCGAGGGATTGATTACGCCAGGTTCTAGGATTCTGAGAAGCGCAAAGGCACCTCCGGTGCGGCCAGCCGCGCTGCGCACCTTGGGTTCATCGTCTCCCAGGTTCCAAAAGTGGGACCTGGGAGACAATCGTTTTTAGATGATTAGACCTGCGGCCATCCGCCGGACTTACTTGGAATTCGCCGTCTGCAAGACCTTCACCTTTACTTGGGCCTCCACCTTGGGAGCCTTGGTAGTGGGTGCTGCCTCCGGCGCACGCTCGGTCAGTTCCACGAACGGCTTGCCGTGGAAGCTGTCGAGCAGGATGGCGCGGAACTCGGCGATCAGCGGATAGCGCGGATTGGCCCCCGTGCACTGGTCGTCGAAGGCATCGATGGCCAATGCATCCAACTGCGCCAAGAAGTCGGCCTCGTTGACGCCTGCTTCTTTGATGGAAGCGGGAATCTCCAAATCCTTCTTCAATCCCTCCACCCAGGTAATCAGGTTCGCTACCTTCTCATCCTTGGTCGCACCGCCCAGGCCAAGATAGTCGGCAATCTCGGCATAGCGGCACCGGGCCTTGGGGCGATCATACTGCGAGAAGGCCGCCTGTTTGGTGGGGTTGTCGTTGGCGTTATAGCGAATGACGTTGCTGATCAGCAGCGCGTTGGACAGCCCATGAGGCAGGTGGCAGGCCGCGCCCAGCTTGTGCGCCATCGAGTGGCAAGCGCCCAGGAAGGCGTTGGCAAATGCGATGCCGGCAATCGTCGCCGCGTAATGCACCTTTTCACGCGCCTTGGGATCTTTGGCACCATTCTTGTATGCCGAAGGCAGATATTCCTTCAGCATCTTCAGCGCCTGCAACGCCTGTCCGTCACTGAACTCATTGGCCATGATGGAAACGTAAGCCTCCAGCGCATGAACCACCGCATCCAACCCGCCAAAAGCTGTGAGCGGCTTGGGCAGATTCATCACCAGATTGGGATCGATGATGGCGATTTGCGGCGTCAGCTCATAGTCGGCGATGGGATACTTCTTGCCTGTCGCGTCGTCCGTCACCACCGCAAACGGCGTCACTTCCGAGCCGGTTCCGGAGGTCGTGGGAATGGCAACCAGCTTGGCCTTGATCCCCATCTTGGGGAACTTGTAGATGCGCTTGCGAATGTCCATAAAGCGCAGCGCCAAGTCCTCAAAATCAACTTCAGGATGCTCATACATGACCCAGGCAATCTTGGCCGCATCCATCGGCGAACCGCCGCCCAGAGCCACAATCACGTCGGGCTGAAAGCCATTGGCCACGTCCACGCATTTGCGCACCGTGGTCAGATTCGGATCGGCCAGCACCTGCGAGAAAACATCCACTTCCATGCCCAGCTTCTTGAGCGAATCGATCAGGTCGTCGGCCACGCCATTGCGGAAGAGAAAATCATCTGTAACCACCAGCGCACGCTTCCGGCCCGCCAGATCCTTCAACGCCTCCGGCATGCAACCGCGACGGAAGTAGATCGAGCTGGGCAGTTTGTGCCACAGCATATTCTCGGCGCGCTTGGCTACGATCTTCTTATTGAGCAGGTGTTTCGGTCCCACATTTTCCGACACGGAATTTCCTCCCCAGCTTCCGCAACCCAGTGTCAGGCTAGGCGACAGACTAAAGTTATACAGATCGCCGATGCCGCCATGCGACGAAGGCGTGTTGATGAGAATGCGCGAGGTCTTCATGTGGTCGCCGAAGTAGTTCACGCGCTCCTTCTGCTGATCCTGATCGGTATAGAGCACGGAAGTGTGGCCGATGCCGCCCAGCGCCACCAGCGTGGAAGCGATCTCCACTGCGTCCTTGAAGTCCTTGCCGCGATACAGCGCCAAAATCGTGGAGAGCTTCTCATGCGCAAATGGCTCGGCCACAGTCGCGTCCGTCACTTCTCCAATCAGTACCTTGGTCGTCGCCGGGACGGTGATCCCAGCCAGCTCGGCGATCCTCGGCGCGGGCTTGCCAATAATCTGTCCATTCACCGCGCCGTTGATCAGAATGATCTTACGAACCGCTTCGGTTTCCTTCTTGTCGAGGATGTAGCCGCCATGACGATTAAAGCGGTCGCGCACCGAGTCATAGATCGAATCGACGGCAATCACCGCCTGCTCCGAAGCGCAGATCACTCCATTGTCAAAGGTCTTCGACATGAGGATGGAAGCGATGGCGCGGGTCTGATCCGCGGTCTCATCGATGACCACCGGGGTGTTGCCCGCGCCCACGCCAATCGCCGGAGTGCCCGACGAGTAGGCCGCATGGACCATGCCCGGACCGCCTGTAGCCAGAATCAGCTTGATGTCGGCGTGGCGCATCAGTTGATTGGACAGCTCGACGGTCGGCTCATCGATGCAGCCGATAATGTCTTCTGGAGCGCCCGCCGCCACCGCCGCCTTCAACACCAGCCGCGCCGCGATGCAGGTGCACTTGCGGGCTCGCGGGTGGGGACTGATGATGATGCCGTTGCGCGTCTTCAGGCTGATCAATGTCTTGAAGATCGCCGTCGAAGTCGGATTCGTCGTGGGAATAATGCCGCAGATCAGACCCACCGGCTCGGCGATGGTGATGGTGCCTGCCTCATCGTCTTCGCTGAGAATGCCGCAGGTCTTCTCGTCCTTGTACTTGTTGTAGATATATTCGGAAGCGAAATGGTTTTTGATGACCTTGTCTTCCACCACCCCCATGCCGGTCTCCTGCACCGCCAATTCGGCCAGAGGAATGCGCGCATCGGCTGCCGCCAGGGCTGCGTTGCGAAAGATGTGGTCCACCTGCTTCTGGCTGAAGCTGGCGAACTTTTGTTGAGCTGCTTTCACGCGGGCGACCAAGGCATCCAAATCTTCCTTGGTGGCTACCGGGCTTTGGGGGGGCTGATTAGCGTTTAGGAAAGCCTCAAATTGAGTCATATGTCTCCTCTGTATCCATCTGATGTGGAATAACGGTTGGGGGACGTACCGTCCGGCTGAATTTCCAAACAGCGGTGTAGGACATTCATATTGTGGTACGAAAATGGGACGATTGTATGTGACCAAAGGCACACATGAGAAAATTTATAGCCGGGGCAGAGTGTCCGGTGTCTCAGCTCCGGATTTACGGGGCAAATCTTCGTTTTTTCCTCGAAGAGTGAGCGAAGGATGGTGTTTGGCAAGACGGCCTGTATTGGCATTGGGAGTGGACGGGAAGGGGGCGGTTGCGCTGGAACCCGTTCTGGGAGGGGCGCTCCTGAATTGGGCTTGGGGCGGGCGGTAGGCCGGGTGTGCTGGCTCGCACAAATTTCCCTTGCGCGGCTCTGCTACCATAAGGTTGATTGTAGTTCTTGCCGTCTGAGAGGCTTGTTTTCTGCTCTGTAGCGCGCGATCGCGCCTTCGGCTGGACCCCAACTTCGCCGGAATCACCGGCACAGGAGAAACACAATGCCTTTAGTTACCACGCGGCAGCTCCTCGACGAGGCCGCCAAGGGCGGTTACGGCGTCGGCGCATTCAACGTCAACGACATGGAACAGATCCAGGCCATCATGGAAGCGGCGAAGGAGACCAATTCGCCGGTCATTATCCAGGCCAGCCGCGGCGCGCGCAAGTATGCCCAGGACAACTACCTGTATCACCTGATGCTGGCCGCTGCCGAGCTGTATCCGCAGATTCCGCTGGCCATGCACCTGGATCACGGCAACAGCTTTGAGACCTGCGAGAGCGCCATCAAGCTGGGCTTTACCTCGGTGATGATGGACGGCTCACTGAAGCCAGACGGCAAGACGCCGTCGAGCTTTGAAGAGAACGTCGCAGTGACAAAGAAGGTTGTGGATTACGCGCATGAGCGCGGCGTTTCGGTCGAAGGTGAGATCGGCGTTCTGGGCGGCATTGAAGACGGCCACGGCGCGGGCGGTTCGGGCCTGGATCACGTCACCGATCCGGATCAGGCGGTCGAGTTTGCCGAGAAGACGGGCGTGGATTCGTTGGCGATCGCCATCGGCACCAGCCACGGCGCGTACAAGTTTACCAAGAAGCCGGATGGCTCGGTGCTGAAGATGGACCTGCTGATTGCCATCCACAAGCGTCTGCCCAAGACCCACCTGGTGATGCACGGCAGCTCGTCGGTTCCCAAGGACTTGCAGGACGTCATCAACCAGTACGGCGGCAAGCTGAAGGAAACATGGGGCGTACCGGTCGAGGAGATTCAGCTCGGCATCCGCAACGGCGTGCGTAAGATCAACGTGGACACCGACAACCGGTTGGCCATTACCGGCGCGATTCGCAAGGTTTTTGCGGAGACCCCAGAGAAGTTTGATCCCCGCGATTACCTGACCCCGGCGCGCGCGGCCATGCAGAAGGTTGTGGCGTTGCGCATGACGCAGTTCGGCCAGGCTGGCCACGCCAGCGACTACAAGGCGATCTCGATTGCCGATATGGCCAAGAGCTACACCAAGTAATCAGCGATTCATCGCAAAATGAGAAGGGCTACTTCTTTACGGAAGTGGCCCTTCTTGCAGTTGTCCCCCATCGGTGTTGAAGCATGAAACCTCTACAGGCCGATGCTGCCGCTAACTCGCTAACTTGCTATGTCCGCGAAGCGGACGCTAACTCGCAAAATTAATACCCACAATTCTCGCCACATCTTTCCGCGAACCATTCCAATACCGGCCCAAGAACAGCCATGTTTCCCGATGCTGGTCTTAGCCCATCCAGACTTCCACCTGGTTTTCCGCAAGCAGACTGGCTGCAGGAATGAAGCTTCCTGGTAGTTCTTTGCCGTTGAGCGTCAGCTTTTTCACACCCTTTTGCACGCTGTTGGGGTTAATAACTTTGATAGTCAGATGCTTGCCGCGAAAAACGCGCGTAACTTTGAACTTCTCCCACGCCGAAGGAATGCAGGGATCGATGCGCAGGCCGCCGTACTCCGGCTGAATGCCGAGGATGTATTGCGTTGCCGCATAAAAGGACCACGTCGCGGAACCGCTCAGCCAGGGTACGCGCGATGCACCGAAGCGCGGGCTGTATTTGCTGTGCGTGAACTGGCAGTATACGTATGGCTCGATCTCGCGGACTTCGGCGCGTGAGTTATAGGTGGCAGGTAGATAGTTGCGGAAGTACTCGTAAGCCAAATCGCCGTGTCCAAGCAGTGTCTCGGCGATCACTGCCCAGCCTTGCGTGTGTGTAAAGATGCTCGCGTTTTCCTTCAGACCGGCGTTGAAGAGCGCGGCGCGCATCACGTGGAAGTCAGTATCGATATAGGGCGGGTCGCAGATCATCAGGCCGTATTCGGTGGCCAGACGCTCGTGCACTGATTGCATGGTGCGCGCTGCTCGCTGAGGGCTGGCGTGGCCGCTGATCAGCGCCCAGGATTGCGGATTCAGGAAGATTTTTCCCTCGCTGCTTTCCTTCGAGCCAAATTTGAAACCGTCCTCGCGATAGGCCCGCAAGTACCATTCTCCATCCCACGCATCCTTTTCTATCTGCCGGTCTAACTTGGATAACTCGGCAGCGGCCCACTTAGCTTCTTCTTCGGCTATCATCAGGTGGCAGATTTCCAGAAAGACAGCCAAAGCATAGCGCAATTGAAAAGCTACGAAGGTAGTTTCACCCTTTTGCCCGAGGCGGATGCAATCATTCCAATCGGCGGAGAGGCCGCAGGGCAAACCATGCTGGCCGCTGCGTTCCAAGTTAAACTGAATGGCGCGCTTCAAGTGACCCAGAACTGTATCTTCACCCTTGTCGGCATAGGGGAGAATCTTGTTATAGAAAGATAGGTCGCCTGTTTCTTTCACATAAGACGGAATCGCATTGAAGAGCCAGAGGCAATCGTCGGAGCGGTACTCTTCTTCGCTGGGAGCTTGTTCGCTGCCCGGATGATGCGCGAATTGGCGCACGACCGGCATCGCTCCGCCGGTGGAGACCTGCCCGGTAATCATCAGTTCCAGACGGCGGCTAGCCTCTTCGGGAATGGCGTGCATCACGCCCAGCATATCTTGCACCGTGTCGCGGAAACCCAATCCATCGCGTTCGCCCGCATAAATCAGGCTCGCCGCGCGGGACCACGCATACGTCATCAAGCAGTTGAAGGGACTCCACATATTCAACATACTATTCAGTTCAGCGTCGGGAGTTTCGGCGGTCATGCCGGCGATACGTTCATGCCAGTAACTCTTTAACTTGGTAAGTTCCTCATCAACTTTCGCGGGATTGGAAAACTCGACAACGGCGGCCTTGCCCTCAACGCTGGCATGGCCAATGCCCATCAGAACAAGAAACTCTTTTGTCTCTCCAGGGGCCAGAGTAATTCGGGCTTGCAAAGAACCGCATCCATTGTCTCCCACGGCCAGTGAGCCGGTGCATTTCCCCTGTTCCACAACGATGGGATTACCATAACCGCGATAATTTCCGAGGAATGCCGCGCGGTCCGTGTCGTAACCCACAATCTCTGCGCCAACCAATGCCTGAAAGGTATGACGGCCCTGATCCTTCTCGGCGAAGTTATCCGGCATTTCGGGAATGTTGACGTTGGTTCCGTGGTCGATGATGTTATCCACGACCTCCATCTTGACCGTGTGCTGCGTGTATTGCAGATTGATCAGATCATCGGCGGCGGACCAGTTACCGGCATACTCCACATAAGTAAAAGCGCTCAGTTCGCGCGGCCTTGCGCTCAAGTTGGTAAGCTTCACACGCCAACACTCAAAGCTCCTTCCCAGCGGGACAAAGTAAGTGGTCTCGGAGCGGATGCCTTCATATTCAGAGGAGATGACGGTGTAAGCGCTGCCATGGCGGCACTCGGACTTATAGCGGTCGAGCGGCTTGCCCACCGGCTGCCATGCCGCAGACCAATAATCCTTGCTCTCGTGATCGTGCAGATAGATGGTGCGTCCGGGCTGATCGAGGGGAACGGCGTTGAAGCGCAGCCGCATGAAACGCCCCACCGCCGCTGACTTATAAAAGCTGTAACCTCCGGCGTTATTGGTAATAATTGCGCCGTACTCCGTCGAACCAAGATAATTGCTCCATGACTTGGGCGTATCGGGGCGGGTGATTACATATTCCTTGTTAGCGTCGTCAAAATGGCCGAATTGCATGAAATTTTTCTCCATCGATCAATCATGAAACTGTAGCGCCCATGAAAATGTAGCGCCAGCCTCCCGGCCGGCTGTAGCGTGGACCTCCCGGTCCACGCTTGTTTTCCTAACACCCACCGCGCGGGTTCAGCGAGTGATCAAGTCAGCGGATGACTGCCTTATCTGTAACTCGCCTTGCAGCTTCTTCATCCGTGCTTCATTGAGCGGATAGAAGATCATGCCCAGGCCAGTGAGCAAAAAGCCTACAGCGGGAATCACGGTAAACAGCAGCAGAATGCCGTGCAGCGCATGAGGTGTCTGTGCGACGCTCGCCTGGTAGCCGAAGTTCGCTAGCAGCCAGATGGCAACTGGCCCGCCGATGGCCCAGCCAAGTTTGTTGGACATACCCGCTGCCGAAAAGATAAGCCCCGTGGCGCGGCGTCCGGTGCGCCACTCCGAGTAATCGGCAGAGTCGGCGAACATCGCCCACAGCACGGCGGAAGTCGGCCCGGTCACGGCGCTGTATGCCAACTGGAAGACAAACATCAGTGCTATCTGCTCCGGCCTGACCCAGTAAGAAACAACAAGGAAGACAGACCCAAGCACAGCAAGGCCGATGTAAGTAGCCTTCCTTCCGGCAAACTTCGTGACGTGCTGAATAGCGATTGATCCCAAAAGTGAGAGCAGCGTACCGGCGACCATGAAGGAGGCGGCCATTTTTTCATTGCCCACATAATACTGGAAGTAATAGAGGATAGCGCCGCTGCGGATGGCCACCGAGCAGACGGTCAGCGTTCCAACACCAAATAGGATGAGCCAGGGAATGTTCGTCGCCAGGTCTGTCAGATCCTGTTTCAGCGAGCTCTTTTGCGGGGCGGGCTGCACGCGCTCTTTGGTCAGCGCAAAGGTCAGGAAGAAGAGCAAGGTTGCCGCGATAGCATAGATGCCCATCGTTAGTTGATAACCGTGAGCCTTGGCCGAAGCCAGCAGCACACTGTCCATCCCCGGCTTGATCCGCCCGAAGTAGTCCACCAGATAGAGCGTCGAGTACTGCACGATCAACCCAGCGCCGAAGGCAAAGGCAAAGCGGTAGGACGAAACGCTGGTGCGCTCCTGCGAATCGGGCGAGATCACGCCCATCAAGGCCGAATACGGGATGTTGATGGCCGAGTAAACCATCATCATCAGGCAGAGCGTGATGTAGGCGTAGATCAGCTTTCCGTTGGGGCTGAAGTTGGGCGTGGTGAAGGTCAGCGTGCTGATGATGCCGAAGGGCACGGCGAACCAGAGCAGGTAGGGGCGGAATTTGCCCCAGCGTGTGCGTGTGCGGTCGCCCAATACGCCCATCGAGAGGTCAAAGGCCATGTCGAGAACGCGCGTCAGCAGCAGCAGCGCCGCCAGTTTTTCCAGCAGCGAACGTTCCAGCGCGGCGTCGGGCGTGTAGAAGAATACGTCGGTATAAAACTTGCTTTGGAAGTAAATGAAGGTCATCCAAAACAGATTGGAGGCCGCATCGCCGAAGGCGTAGCCGGTTTTCTCGAAGAATGTCAGCTTTTGCGTTTGCGGATTCATGGAGCAGATCCCTTTTCTTTGGTGGCTCTTCTTACAATACACAAACTGCAACCGCGCAGTTGCCTTCGAAAGCAATTTTTGTCTTACAGGATGCGCTCGAAGCTGAAGCCGGCCTCGCGCAGGGCATGGCTGATGGCGGCAATGTGGGCCGTGCCGCGCGTCTCCAGCGTCACATCAATGACCGTCTCACCCAGGCTGACACCATAATAGGAGCGGTTATGGACAGTCTCGACGATATTGGCGCGCTCACGGGCTAGAATCTGCGTCAGGCCAAGCAGTGCGCCAGGGCGGTCTTGAAGGTGAACGCGGAGGCGCAGCAGGCGACCGTCCTTGACCAGGCCGCGCTCGATGATCTTGGCCAGCAGCGTCACGTCGATGTTGCCGCCGGAGACCAGCACCACGGTGCGGCGATGGCGGAGGTTGGTCTTGGACTGAAGCAGCGCTGCCAGTGCAGCCGCGCCCGCGCCCTCGGCCAGTGTCTTCTCCTTTTCCAGAAGGATGAGAATCGCGCTGGCGATCTCTTCGTCGTCCACGGTGACAATCTCGTCCACGTAGCGCGAGACCAGCGGCAGCGTCAGTTCGCCGGCGCGACGGACGGCGATGCCGTCGGCGATAGTGGCCTCGGCTTTGAGGGTGACCGGCGCACCGGCTTCACGAGCGCGCAGCATGGAGGGCAACTTCTCCGGCTCGACGCCGATCACGCGGATTTTTGGGTTGGACTCTTTGAGCGCGCAGGCCACACCGCTGATCAGCCCGCCTCCGCCGATGGGTACGACCACGGCTTCCAAGTCGGGCACCTGCTCCAGCAGTTCCAGGCCGATGGTGCCCTGTCCGTTGATAACATCAACATCATCAAAGGGATGAATGAACATGCGGCCCTCCTCGGCGCAACGGCGCAGAGCCTCTTCACAGGCCTCGTCGTAATTGCCGCCGTGCAGAATCACATCCGCGCCAAAGCCGCGCGTGGCCGCTACCTTGATCTGCGGCGTGGCCAGAGGCATCACGATCTGCGCGCGAATGCCGAGCGCTGCGGCGTGGAAGGCGACGCCCTGTGCGTGGTTGCCAGCGCTGGCCGTGCATACTCCTCGCTCCCGCTCTGCCGGGCTAAGAAGGAGCAGCTTATTCAGCGCTCCGCGTTCCTTGAAGGCCCCAGTGCGTTGCAGGTTTTCCAGCTTCAGGTGCAGCGGCAGGCCGGTCAACTCGGAAAGATCGCTGGAAAGCTGGCAGGGCGAGAGGTAGATAGCGTCAACCATGCGTGCGCGTGCTGCTTGGATGCTGCTGAGGGTGACGGATTCCAATAGAGGCCTCCTTGGTTGTGTGAACTTGCGGATTTGATCAGAACTTCGAATGCCGATGAGAATAAAAAACCACCAGCCGCGCTTGCGGGTGGTGGCCTGGGTGCTGCAAAACTGCTTTGTGATTCGTCAGGCGTCCCTTCCCGCATACAGATTGGAGCACATAATTCGCATGGAGGGCATCGGCGCAGCGCTGCATGGGACTGGAATGAGGCTCGAATTGGCACCGAAAGTGAGCATGACGTTGATTGAAGTAAACCAGAGAAGCAAGGGGCGCGTCAATCCAAAAATGAGATTGAGGCCGTATACGCCACGACTGCCATGAATGTAGGAGGAGCAATCGTAGAAACCAGAACGCGGATTTTTTGATTACCATCGAATGCCAGACGCGAAGAAATAATCTATTCTCCGGCCAATCAATGACCTTTAGATATATAATTACTTATCACCAGAGCCTCTTGCAAAATTTTTGGGGAATTTTGCAAGAGGCTCACCACTTAATATTTGAATTTGATGGAGCGATTAAGAATGCAATGCCCAAGGTGTCAGAGCCACAGAATGCGCCGGATCAGCAGGCAAGGATTTTTTCGCAGGGTTCTGGCCCCGCTCTTAGGCTATTATCCGTGGCGTTGTTCCGCGTGCCTGACAGTGTTCATGCTTAGGTCACGAGGCAAAAAGAAGTCCGTGCGCGATACAGATAGTTCTCGTGAGCAGGTATCGAGCTAGTCGTAGCAGCCCTCGGTGAAAGTGAAAGAGGCCAAAGCCGTCCTTCAGGAGCGGAAGCCTTTCTGTGCCTATCAAGAGTATAGGTCGCAGATGTATCCGTGTCGTTTCAAATTATAGAGTTTCGCCAGTCTTCTGGCCTTCATCACAGCTTCGGAATGCAGCACTCCGAAGCTGTGATGAAGGCCGAGAGAATGGAACCATCCTTCTTTCGCCTCCGAAGAATTGTAATGTGTTGATCGGCTATTTCCCCACCGGCGTTACTGACCTGCAGAAAATGAAATTTATGGTAGGCAATGTCCTCGCCAATCCGCTAACTTGCTGAATTGATTTCCACAATCCTCGCTGCACATTCCTTCAAATTGCACCAAATATAGATCGTTGCGATATACTTTTGGCGTGGAGGGTTTATATTGATGTTCCGCGCTGGTTCTCTGGCTGCTTTTGCCGCCTTTGCTCTGTTGGCTTTCTATTCGACTCCGATCGCAAGTGCTTTGCCGCAAGGGCAGGAGGGGGCACAACAGCCTTCCGGTGGAACGGTTCAGAGTGGGATGGCTAATGCTGGCCCGCAAAAAGCGGAGTTTGACAGCCAGCACCGTCCTATCACTGCGGGCGGCTTTGTCAAGGATGGCCCCATTGTTTTTCAGGATGTTGCCAAGGCCGCTAAACTTACTAGCTGGCATCACACAGCTGGAACTCCGGAGAAGAAACTTATTCTGGAGGAGAAAGGGCCAGGCGTCTGCCTGCTGGATTACGACAATGACGGCTGGCTGGATATCTATCTCGTAAACGGATCGAATTATGATGCGCTTGCCGGGAAGGCCAATCCGCCGCACGCAGCGTTGTTTCATAACAATCACGACGGAACCTTTACAGATGTAACGGAGAAGGCCAACGTGGCCAATCTCCGGTGGGGATATGGATGTGTGGTTGCCGATTATAACAACGACGGATGGCCGGACCTCTATGTAACTAACTACGGAGAGAACCGTCTTTACCGCAACAATCATGATGGAACCTTTACAGACGTGGCGGAGACGGCAGGAGTCACTATCGGCACATGGTCCACGGGAGCGACCTTCGGCGACTATGACGGAGATGGGAATCTAGACCTATTCGTCGCCGGTTATGTTCGCATCGATCTGGATAATCCTCCGATCTCTGGGACGAAGGCGGTCGGCTTTGCTTTCTGCCAGTACCGCAGCGTGCAGACGCTGTGCGGGCCGCGCGGCCTGAAGGGAGAGCAGGATCATTTGTTTCATAACAACGGGAACGGAACCTTCACCGATGTCAGTGTAAAGCTAGGCGTGGATGATAAGAGGGGCTATTACGGCCTTGGAGCATTATTTGCGGATGTGAACGGGGATGGAAAGCCGGATCTGCTGGTGGCCAATGACTCCACTCCGAATTATTTATATATCAATAAAGGGAATGGAACATTTGAAGATCAGAGTTATGAGAGCGGATACGCGCTGAACAGCGATGGGCGCGAGGTTTCGAATATGGGCATTGCCGCAGGAGACTACGAGAACAACGGACATTTGTCCATTGTGAGCACGACCTTTTCCGACGATTATACGCTATTTTTTCAGAACGACGGAAAGGGGTTTTTTACGGATGTGAGTTATCGCACGGGAATAGCTCAGCCGTCGATTCCATTTGTCAAATTCGCCGATGGATTTCTCGATTACGACAATGACGGCTGGAAGGATCTGCTGGTGATCAATGGTCATGTTTATCCAGAGGTGGATAAGCATCCGGAGTGGGGAACGAGTTATGCCGAGCGGCCGCTGCTTTATCACAATCTGAAGAATGGAAAGTTCGAGCTGATTCCAGCGGTGGAGGGAACCGGGCTGGCGGTGGTCGGCGTCGGACGGGGCGCGGCCTTCGGAGATATTTTCAACGACGGCAAGATCGATGTCGTCATCAATAACATGGACGGCGTTCCGGAACTGCTGCGCAACGTGAATCCAGACCATCATAACTGGGTTGAGATGAAGCTGATCGGCGGTCCGAAGAGTCCTAAAGACGCGGTGGGCGCAACCGTCTATCTGAGCGCGAATGGACTGCGTATGCGCGACGATGTTTTAAGCGGAGGAAGTTATCTTTCATCCAACGATCCGCGCGTGCATTTTGGCCTGAATGATGCCCCGGATGCCGGAACAGCCGAGATCCATTGGCCATCGGGCAAGGTGGAGACGGTGAAGCTGCCCGCGGTGAACCGCATCTATACCATCACGGAAGGGCAGGGAATTACCGGCGCGCTCTGCGGCGGAGTGCCGTGCGTAGAGGCCAGCGCTGTTCCAACGGCAACTACCGTGAAGGCTGTCAAACCCTGAAGCCGCTTCATCATTCTCTCCGTTGAGGCAGATGAAGCGCGATCCGCTGGCGGCGGTTCAAGCGAACCAATGACCGACCCAAGCTACAAAGCGGGCCAGCGGCCCAGGCGGAGACTGGTACAACTCTTCGACGAGTTGAAGAGGCGCGGGTTCGTCTCCGGTGACAAAGGTCGGTTTGTAGGGCACATAGATTGAACAGAGATCTTCCTGCCAGTCGAGGATCTCTCCTACAATGGGGTCGTTGGTTTCGCCCCGTGCCGTTTTTTCAAACTCGACGGCAGTGGCCTCCCGCGCCACGGCCAGATCCTTCAAGAGCCGGGCCTCTTCGGGCAGGCCCTCGGTCTCTGCCCGCTGCGCGCCTTCAAAGAGCTGCTTGGCTTCCTTGTGGTGGATGTAGGCAACTTCCAGGCAGTCTTCGGAGGCAGATCTTGCTTTGAATTTGTAGATTGACGGCGTTTTCGCGCTCTCTTTGTCCGGCATGGCATACTCCTTCCACCCCGTTTCGAGTCACAGATCGATTCATTTGCCTGATTCTACGTTCAACATTATCCCTCAAAAAATGGATCTTGGAAATAATTCTTCCAACTAGTGTAAAATTTCGCTCGTGAGCAATGAATTGGAAGTATCTCCCAACGTCGAGAAGCAAGAGCGCAACTGGCTTCCGCTGCTGCTGGCTGGAGCCATTGTTTTGGCGGTAGCCGCAATTGCAATCCTGAGCTTGAATGGTAGCGGCGGTCAAGGCAAGAACGCGATGATGCCGGTCACTGCGCCCTTGGACCCTTATGCGGCGAACCTCACGCTGGGCGGACTGGTGATGAGCGAATCGGGCAATCTGGCCGGAGGCAAAGTCACCTATATCGACGGCCATATCGCCAACCACGGCTTGCGTACCGTCACCGCCGTTACGGTACAAGTGCTCTTCCGCAATTACGCGCACGAGGTTACGCAGAATGAGAGCAAGCCGCTCAAGCTGATCCGCGTGAGTGAGCCTTATATTGACGTCGAGCCGGTCTCCGCCGCGCCTCTCAAACCCGGCGACGAGCATGGTTTCCGGCTGATCTTCGATTCCGTCAAGCCTGATTGGGACGGTGCCTACCCGGAGCTTCGTGTCCTTCATGTGGAGACAAGATAAAGGAATTCTTTTTTTCAGAGATGTAAATAGCACGCTGTACGATATTTACACATAGTTTATATCCCCAAATTCCGCGCGAAGATGCCTTTAGGAAATCAGCGCCTGCCCAGCCGGAATCGCGTCAGCCTTCCCGCGCAAGCCGCTTTGAGCGGCTCACACCATCAAGCCCCTGGTTTTGCCGGTGTATTCGCTCTTCATCAACTCGCCATTTCGGGAACTCTCTCCCACCTGTGCCGATCCTGGAATGGCATTCTCTTCATTCTTTGCATTTTCTATTGTGTTCCTCAGCCACACGCGGGAAGGTTAAAGGGAGCCGACCGTTAGCACACGCTAAGCCGGGCGGCGAGGAACAAAGAGCAGGCAGGCGTTGCGGGTTGAGGACGCTGCTCACAGAGAGAGAAAGGCAGCCATGAGGTTATTGATCGCCGAAGATGACAAGGCATTGGGATTGTTTTTAAGCCGCGGTTTGGAGGCAGACGGGCATCGTGTCCGGCTGGCCTACGATGGGGCAGCCGCAGTGGAGGCATTTCGCCAGGAGTTGCCCGACCTAACCATACTTGATTTGAATATGCCGATTAAAGACGGCGAACAGGTGCTCGACGAGGTCCGGGCGATGGATTCGGATCTGCCGGTGCTGGTGCTGACGGCGCGCCAGGAGGTGGACACGCGCGTCCGCTGCCTGGACCGGGGGGCGGATGACTTGATGATCAAGCCCTTCAGCCTGCATGAGCTGCGTGCTCGCTGCCGTGCTCTGTTGCGCCGCAAGCGCGAGGCGCGCCTTTTGCTGCGCGCCGGTGACCTGGAACTGGACCGGCTGGATCACACCGCACGCCGCGCCGGGCAGTCGATTCTGCTGACCAACAAGGAGTTCGCGCTGCTGGAGCACCTGATGCTCAATCGCGGCCAGTGCGTCTCGCGCGTGGAGCTGTTGGATTCGGTCTGGAATCTGGAGCCGGCGCAGACCACCAACATCGTAGACGTTTATGTCAATTACCTGCGGCGCAAGCTGAAGGATCCGCCTCCGGGCCAATTGATCCGCACCGTGCGCGGGCAGGGCTACATGGTGCCGCCGGAGAGCGATCTGGCGCTGACCATGATGCCTGCACTCAGCGTGCCTGCGATTCTGCCCAATGTTGCCGCTCCCGCGGTCTCCGCGCCGATCTTTGAAGCGCACTAATGTTATTGCAATCTAACCGATCTACTTTTTCAGGAGAATCTTCATGGCATCCGTTGTTCCCGTTTCAACTTTTCCTATGGTCACCAGTCGCATTCGCCCGCGTACGGCTTTGGTGGCGAGCGCGGACCGCAGCTTCCGTCAGCGGCTTTCCGAGACATTGACCGGCCTGCGCTGGCAGGTACGCGAGGCCGAGGGTGGCGCACAGGCCTGGGCCGAGGCGGAGTCCGCTCAGCCTGAGGCCGTCATCGTCGACTCGTGGCTACCCGACCTGGACCTGGCCGAGTTCCTCAAAGACTTTCGTAATCAGTTTCCCGATGTGGATTTGGTCACGGCGGGCGGCTCGACAGCGCAGGAGAGTCCGCGCGGACCCTACCGCCAGGAGCTGCTGTACGCGCTGCGCCGTTCGCAGGACAACGATACGGCCATTTGGAACACGGCACCGGCGCTGAACAAGACGAATCCGCCACTGGAAACGCAAGCCCAGGTCTGGCCGGTGGGGTCCATTTCCAATCAGGTGCCTCCAGCCTTTCCGCCGCAGAGCGTGACCGCGGCGGCGATCCATCCGCAGTCCAGTGCTCCGCACAGCGCGCTCACGGGGAATGCGCATCCAACGGAAGCAGCCTCCAGCGAGCGGCTGCCGGAGTTGATTGGCGTTGCGCCTTGTATGCTGGAGGTCAGCAGGCGGGTGCGTTTGGTGGCACCGCGCTCGACTCCGGTGCTGATCGAAGGGCCGACCGGATCGGGCAAGGAACTGGTGGCTGAGGCGCTTCACAGGCTCTCGACTCGCAGCCGTAAACCCTTTGTCGCGATCAATTGCGCGGCAATTCCTGAAGCGCTACTTGAAGCCGAACTCTTTGGCCACACACGCGGTGCGTTTACTGGCGCGGTGCAGGGGCGCGTCGGACGGATCGAGGCGGCCGACGGGGGCACGCTCTTTCTGGATGAGATTGGCGAGATGCCGTTGGGGCTGCAATCGAAGCTCTTGCGCTTTGTCGAGTGCGGCGAACTGCAACGGGTGGGCGACAACGAGACCGTCAAGGTGGATGTGCGGATTATTGCTGCCACCCACCAGGCGCTGGCGCAGCAGACGCAGACGGGCGCTTTTCGCTCGGATCTCTACTACCGGCTCGCGGTCTTTTTGATTCGCACACCGTCTTTGGCCGAACATAGCGAGGATCTGCCGATGCTGGTCAACCATTTTCTGGCGCAAATGGGGCGCGATGCGCCAATCAAGCGGGTCGAGCCGAGCGCGCTGGCCAAGTTGGCGGCGCACGACTGGCCGGGCAATGTCCGCGAGCTGGAGCATGTGCTGGAGCGGGGGGCGATTCTGGCCGGCGAGGAAGCCGTGCTGACGACGCGGGAGATCGACTTCGGGCTGGCGATGAACTAGATTTTTCCGGTTTCCCAGGTCCCAAAAATCGGAACCTGGGGCACCCGGATTCATGGAAGTGTCTATTTACCAGCAGTTTCTGGCTGCTAGCTTTGGCTGAAAGGCGGAAGCTGGCGGCTTTTTAGTCCGTAAGGAGGGATCAGGATGCAGATTGAAACTCAACTCAGCGACCAGATTGGCCGTTATCTGGATCTGGCGACCAGCGAGGCCAAACTGACCGCCGAGAATATGGCCAATATCGATACGCCCGGCTACCGGGCGATGGGCATGGACTTCGAGGCCGAGATGCGCTCAGCGATGACCCAGGTGGAAAAGGGAAGCGCGGCGCGGTCGGTGCGGCTGAAGGCCGTGGACGGGTTGATTGCGCGTCCCGACGGCAATAACGTCTCGATGGACCGCGAAGGACTAAATCTGGCCGAGGCGCAACTCAAATTCAGAATCGGCGTGACTTTGATGCGCAGTGAGAACCAGCGTGTCTTGGACGCCATCCATGCCGATAGCAAGTAGACTGGAAGACCGCGTGCAGGGATTCATTGTAGAGAGGAGGGTCTGAAATGAACCTCTTTGCGATGATGGAGACCTCGGGCAGTGCGATGCAGGCTGAGCGGATGCGCGCCGAAGTGGTGGCGGCCAATATGGCCAATGCAGAGACGACGCGCACGGCCACCGGCGGAGGCGCGTACCATCGCCAGCATGTGGTTTTTGCCGCCAATCCGGACGATCCAGAGTTTGCCAATACATTCAATGCGATAGCCGGTAATACTTCAACAAATACAACAAGTTCTGCCGCAACAGGTCTTGCCTCGACCGCTTCTCTTCCATCTCTGCCGTCGTTGCTTCCCCTCAATTTGACGGGGTCTGCAACTGCGCCGCCGGGGGTGCATATTGCGGCGGTGGTCGAGGATCCCTCGCCTCCGCTGAAGCGTTATGATCCGGGGCATCCGGATGCGGGGCCGGACGGGTATGTCTCATATCCGGACATTAATCCTCTCACAGAGATGGTGGATCTAATGGGGGCGACGCGTGCATATGGTCTAAATAGCTCCGCCGTTCAAGCCGAGAAGGGCATGATTACTTCGGCGCTGGAGATTGCCAAGTCGTAAGCGGCGCTTGCGGCTCCGGCAGCGAAGGCGGGAGTGATGGAAATTAGCAGGAGGGGAAAACTATGTTATCCGCGATTGGTCCAATGACCTCAGCAACGCAGGCCTTGCAAAGTCTGGGCGACTTGGGCGCTTCGAAAGCCGGTTTGACAACTGGCGCCACAACGAACGCCTCTCCGACGCCGTTCTCCGAGTTGTTGACCGATGCCGTCAGCCAGGTGAATCAGTTGCAGACGCAGGCGCAGGCGGCTGTCTCCGGATTGATGACCGGCTCCGGAGTGGATGTGCATCAGGCGATGATTGCCACTGAAAAAGCCAGTATGTCCTTTGAGTTGGCGCTTTCCGTGCGCAACAAGGCGGTGCAGGCCTACCAGTCGGTAATTGGAATGCAGTTTTGAAAACAGTGGTCTGTGAACAGTAACTGACCACTGACCACTGACCACTGACCACTGAACACTGACCACTGACCACTGACCACTGACCACTGGGAGAGAATATGGCCGCCGGAACACAGTTGCAGAAGAGCGCGCAGGTAATGCCTGGACAGCCGCAGTTGGCTGACCGGCTTGCTGGGCTGTGGGGACGGGCGCGGGTGCGCTGGGCGCAGATGTCGTCGGCGCAGCACGTGTGGGCGCTGGTGGCGGCGCTGCTGATTGCGGCGCTGATTGGATTTTTGGCCTGGTACGGATTGCGCACCGATTGGCGCACCCTCTATGCGGATTTGGACCCGGAGGATGCGCGCCAGGTGGGACAGGTCCTGACCACGGCGCAGATCCCTTTTGAACCGGCGGCGAATGGGTCGGGAATCATGGTTCCCGCCCCGCAACTGGACAAAGCGCGCTTGGTGACGGCGGCCAAGGGGCTGAAGAGCGGGCGGCTAGGCTTTGAGATCTTCGACAAGCCGAACTGGGTGGGCTCGGAGTTCGACGAGCAGGTGAACTATCAGCGGGCGCTGGAAGGGGAGCTGGAGCATACGGTGGGTTCGCTCTCTGACGTTGAGTCGGCGCGGGTTCATCTGGTGATGCCGCACGACTCGCTCTTTCGGGAGGCGGAGCGGCCAGCCAAGGCCTCGGTGGTGCTGAAGCTGCGTCATAGGACACTGGCCGACGGCGAGGCGGATGCGGTGCGTAACCTGGTGGCCTCGGCCGTGGATGGCCTGACCCCGGACCGCGTGGTGCTGGTGGATGCGGCCGGGCACTTGCCGCTGGGACCAAAGACCGCCGACGCGCTGCGCCTGAGTGCCGAGGAGGCTCTGGAGCAGAAGCTGGTTGCAACCCTGGAGCCGGTGACCGGGGCGGGCAACGTGCGCGCCTCGGTGACGCTGGACTATAACCCGGCGGCGACCGAGGAGACGCAGGAGAACTACGACCCGGACCAGACGGTGACGCTTTCGATGCAGCGCACCGAGCAGAGTTCCGGCCCGCAGCCGGTGGCGGCCGGGGTTCCCGGAACGGCCTCGAACGCGCCCAACTCGCAAGCTCTGCCGGTGTATCCGCAAATGAATAGTTTGCCGCAGACGGCCAAGAGCGAATCTGGAACCTATGGCGCATCGAAGACGGTGCGGCACATGGTTGAAGGGCCAGGGAGTGTGCGGCGGATGACGGCGGCGATTGTGGTGAACGACCGGCTGTTGCAGCCTGCGGGCAAGGGCAAGGCGGCACAATGGCAGCCGCGCTCGGCCGAGGAGTTGCGCAACCTGACTGCTCTGGCGCAGGCGTCGGTGGGCTTTGAGGCCGGGCGCGGGGATATGTTGCAGGTATCGGATCTGGCCTTTGAGGACAACCGTTTACAACAGCCGCTGACCTTGCCGGGGCAGATTCTGGCAACGGTCGAAGGCTCGCCGGTGCTGGTGAAATATGCGGCCTTGGTGGCTGGCATATTAATTGTGGTGGCCTTTGGGGTTCGCCCCGCCGTGCGCCGCGCCCGTCCGCCTCTACAGCCAAAGTTGAAAAAGGGAGAGGTCAGGGAGTTGCCGGGAGCCACCGAAGTCACGGCACCCAAGATTCTGAAGCCGCCCGAGCCGGTGGAACTGGATCCGGAGAGACTCCGGGCGCAGGAGATCTTCGAGCAGGTTTCCAGCCACCTGAAGCGGGAGCCATCGCAAAGCTCACGGCTCTTGCAGAGCTGGATTCACTCCGATTAATCCGGGTTGGCCGGGAAAATGACAGAGCAGGGCAAAGGAAAGGAGTGAAGTCTTGGCCGATGACGCAAATCAGCGACGCCAACTGACGGCGAACATGAGCGGGGTGCGCAAGGCTGCGGTACTGCTGGTGGCCGTGGGCGAGGAGTCGGCCAAGGAGATACTGCGCGCGCTGCCGGAGGTGGACGTGCAGCGTCTGACCGAGGAACTGGCCGATCTGCGTGGCATTACTTCCGAGATGTCTGCCGCGATTCTGGAGGAGTTCTGGGAGCTTCTGGAGACGCAGAACTTCATGACGCATGGGGGGTTGGACTATGCCAGCCGTCTGCTGCAGGAGACCTTCGGCAAGGAGCGCGCCGATGACCTGCTGGCGCTGGTGCGGCGTTCGCAGGAGGAGGCGCAGGGTAATCTGGCCAAACTGCAGCGCACCGATCCGCAGCAGTTAGGCAAGCTGCTGGACAGTGAGCATCCGCAAACCATCGCGCTGGTGCTGGCTCACCTTGATCCGCGCCGTGCCTCGCTGGTGCTGGACAATCTGAGCGAAGACCACAAGGTGCTGTCGATCCAGCGGCTGGCCGAGATGCGGCAGTTTTCTCCGGAGATGGCGCAAAAGGTGGCGCATATCCTGCATCGGCGGTTGGAAAATGTAGGCGACACAGCGCGCAAGAGCTACTCCGGCTTCAAGGCCGTCGCCGATCTGCTGAACCGGCTCAATGCCGAGGAATCCAAAAAAATCTTGGAAACTATCGAGGACGGGCAGCCGGAGCTGGCCTTGGCAATTCGCAATCTGATGTTTACCTTTGAGGATCTGGTGACGGTGCCTCCAGCCACGATCCGCGAGATCGTCTCTGGAGTGGACAAGCGGCAACTGGCACTGGCCTTGCGCGGCGCCAAGGATGAGCTACGCGCCCAGATCTTCAAATCGATGAGTTCGCGCGCCGTCGAGATGTTGAAGGAAGATATGGAGGTTCTGGGTCCGGTGCGTTCGCGCGAGGTGGCGGCGGCGCAGCAGGAGATTCTCAACCTGGCGCGCCGTCTGGAGGCCGAGGGTAAGGTGGTTCTGAAGCTGGAGACGGGCGACGAGATGCTGGCGTGATAGTGGTCAGTGGAATTATTCGTGGTATATACGGAAAGTCAAGCATTTTCTTTAGGTTGCCGAGTTTGCTCACTTGAACGGGCAGCAACTGTTCACTGATCACTGTCCACTGGGAGGGCTTTTTGTGGCGCAGACGGAAGCGGCAACGCGCAAGGGCGCATTCAGACGCATCGAGGTCTTCGAGTACACTGCCGGACCTGACGCGCCTGCGTTGCCGGAGTGGGGAGGCTGGGCGGAGGGCGAAGAGCCTGCGCCCAAGGTCGAGGCGGTTCCAGTGGTTGAGACGGGAGGCAGTGCTGCCGAAGCCCGGATACGCGCGGAGTTTGAAAAGCGATTGACCGACGAAACGCACCGCTCTTTCGAGTCTGGACGGGATCGTGGCCGTCAGGAGGGCCGCTTGACGGAGCAAGAGGCGCAGGCTGCCGCTCACGCCGAAACCGAAAAGGAGCGGGCGCGGCAGGCCGCACAACTGATCGAGAGTTTTACCCAGGAGCGGGACCGCTTTCTCCATTCCGTTGAACATGAGGTGGTGAAGCTGGCGCTGGCGGTGGCGGCGCGGATTCTGCGGCGTGAGGCGCAGATGGACCCGCTGCTTTTGACCGGTGCGGTGCGCGTGGCCTTGGGTCAGCTCTCTGGATCGACCCAGGTGCGGCTGCGCGTTCCTCCGGCGGAACTCGACCTGTGGACGGAGGCTATCACCCTGCTGCCGAATCTGGCGGTGAAGCCGACGGTTCTGGCTGGAGAGGGAATGCGGCTGGGAGATTGCAAGATCGAGACCGAGCTGGGCACGGTGGACCTGGGAATTCGCTCGCAACTGGGCGAGATTGAGCACGGCTTTTTTGATCGCGCCGGCGGGAGTCGATCCGAGAAAGCCAAGACAGAAGACGCTGAGATGGTGGGCGCTGGCCAGGAGAGTCGCGGATGACGCAGATTCTGGAACGCTACTTCAAACGTTTGGATCGCGGCCAGCCCTGGCGCTGGCGCGGACAGGTCCTGGAATCGGTGGGGCAGACGATTGAGTCGTTGGGTCCGCTGGCCTCAGTGGGCGAGTGCTGCGAGATTCAGGATCAGTATGGCCACGCGCATCTGGCGGAAGTGATTGGCTTTCGCGGCTCGAATGTGTTGTCGATGCCGGTCGAGAGCACGGAAGGCATCCGCTATGGAAATCGTGTGGAGGCGCTGGGAACCACTCCCGATATCGAGGTGGGTCCGGCGCTGATGGGCAGGGTTTTGAATGCGCTGGGTGAGCCGATGGACGACGGTCCACGGCTGGTCACCGCACAGAGGATGTCGCTCGATGGAGCGGTGCGCCATCCTCTGGACCGTGTGCCGATTAAAACGCCGCTGGGCACGGGAATTCGCGTGTTGGATGCGCTGCTGACGGTGGGCCGGGGACAGCGGGTGGGCATCTTTGGCGGCTCGGGGGTGGGCAAGAGCACGCTGATCGGCATGATGACCCGCAACACCGAGGCGGATGTAACGGTGGTGGGTTTGGTGGGTGAGCGAGGCCGCGAGGTGGTCGAGTTTCTTGAGGATGCGCTGGGCGAGGCCGGCCGGAAGCGCTCGGTGGTAGTGGTTTCGACCTCCGATCAATCGCCGCTGATGCGTATGCGAGGGGCCTTGTCCGCTACCACGATTGCCGAGTACTTTGCCGCGCAGGGCAAGCACGTGCTGCTGGTGCTGGATTCACTGACCCGCTTTGCGATGGCGGCGCGGGAGATTGGCCTGGCGGCTGGCGAACCGCCGACGAATAAGGGATATACACCCTCGGTTTTTACCCGTCTGGCCAAGCTGGTCGAGCGCACCGGGCAGTTCCGGGTGGGATCGATTACCGCCTTTTATACGGTGCTGATGGAGGGCGACGACCAGCAGGACCCGCTGGTGGATGCGGTCCGGTCACTTCTGGACGGCCACGTGGTGCTTTCGCGAACGCTGGCCGCCGAGGGCTGGTATCCGCCGATTGAATTATTGGATTCCATCAGCAGGCTGATGCCAGCCGTGACGCAGCCCACGCATCGTGAGCAGGCCGCGCTGATGCGCAAGTTGCTGGCCGTCTACCACCGCAGCGAAGATCTGGTGCGCATTGGGGCTTACAAACCGGGATCGGACCCCGATCTGGACCGGGCGCTGCGGGCGCGCGGAGCGATGCGGGCCTTCATGACGCAGGATTCGCGTGAGCATGTGCAATTTGGCGATTGTGTGCGGCGTCTGGCCCAGCTTGCGGCGGAGGTTTAACCATGGCTGTCTCGCGTGCGCTGCGCCGCCTGTTGCGCATTCGGGAGCTTGAAGAAGAGCAGAACCGCCTGGTTCTGGAGTCGGCCTCCGGTGAGCTGAACCGATTAGAGTCGGCGCTTACGGCAACCTTTGAGCGGGAGCGGCAGGGCAGGAGACTGGTCGAGGCCAGCGCTCGGAGCAACCAACTCATGGACCGTTTTGCGGGCCTCGAAGAGACGCGTTCGGCTGGCCTTTATGTGATCGCTCTTGGTCCCAGGATCGACGCCAAGCAAGAAGAGGTTGCGGTGCGCCGCCAGGAGTTTTTGGCCAAGAGGGTGGAACGCCGCCAGGCCGAGACGCTGATCGAGGAGACCGAAAAGCGGGATGCCATCGAGGCTGACCGGCGCAGCCAGCAGTCGCTCGACGACTGGTTCAGCGGACGGCAGCACCGCGAAGAGAGTAAGCCTGAACCCAACCAGCCCTCGTCTACCGAGTTCACATCGCGCCTCTGATAGGGTCCCGCTGAAATTCACTGAATGTGCTCTCTCAAAAAACTTTAGAGCAATACGGCTCTAACTGCTGGGAGTCTTCCTGAAATGGATTTACAGGTTCCATTCCTGACAATGCTCTAACCCTTGACTGTCGCGCTTTGGCACACTGTCTGCTTTCTCTCTCTGCATGACCGCTGCCGCAGGAATCGAGATTGGAACGGGCGCAACCGCCGCGCAGAGCACGGGCAAGGCGCTCGGCGTGCCTTCCAGCTTGCTTGCCTGGGGGAGCGCGGCGTCCGTCCTCTCCTCATCGACAGCCGCCACAGCCACGGAGGGTCGGGACTTTCGCTCCGGCCTGCAATCGCTGCTGATGGAATTGGGGCAGGCGGCTAGCTCAGGAACGGAACTGACTGGCGGTATGAGTTCGTCCGGGGTTACAGGAGCCGGTGCAGGTCTTCTATCGGGAAGCACTTCGCAGACGAATGTGGCGCAGGCGGCGAGCGTGGCCTTGCGCCAGAGCCAAGGGGCAGCGACAGAAAAGATCGAAACCGGCAAAGCGAGGTTAACTTCCACTCAGGCAAAACCTCCGGCATCAGCGAACGACCGGATTGCCGTCACGGCTTCCGCAGAAGAGAAGTTAAAATCGGAATCCTCTAAAACGGATGAAAAGAAGACGGTCTCCAAAGCGGCGAACGGCTCCTCAGAAGTTTCACAAGGGACTCTCTCGAACGCTCTTCCAAGTTCAACTCAGATAGTTACCGCTGTCAGCCAGAGTTTAGCCAGCTCGGAAGGGGCGATCCAGGCAGCGCAGGCTGCAAGTCCATCCACAACCCTGACCGCCAGCGGATCGATAGATGTTGCGGATAGCGTTCTGTCGCAAGGGGGAGGGCGGACGAACTTGTCAACGCAGAGCACCCAGAAAGATGCTTCTGCGGCGAAAGTAAAGCTCAGTGAAGGCGGAGTATCCACGAATGCCGCCGGGGCTGATCCGACGCTGGCAGCGCCTCAGCAGAGTTCGGCTGAAAGATCGGATGCTAAGTCAGTCAACCAATCGGCGGTCAGCGATCCAGTCCTTGCGTCGAATCCGGATTCGGCGGTTGCATCGAGCCAGAGTCAGCTTCAGTCGATCCATCCGGGGCAAAGCGATCTTCAGGGGGCAGAAGATCAACTGACCGCGACCTCCGTGATTCAGCCTAGCCAGAGTCAAGTTTTAGTAGAGCACTCACGCCAGAATGCTTCTCAGGCATCCGGCTTGGGGCTGAGCGGGAAGCTGGTGGAGAGCGCCTCCCAGGCGGGGGCTGAGACGAGTCAAAATGTGGCTTTGACCGCTGATTCGGCGCAGGGCGCATCTCAGATTTCAGCATCAACGGTCTCGCTCACTCAAGAGGCAACTCCAACCTCTGGCTCGATCCTTGCTCAAGGAGTGGATGCCGAGCCAAGCGCGTCGCTTGCGGAGACTGGGAATTCGAATACAGCTCAAAGCGCCGGGGTTCACGAGGGCCGGAGCGAAGCGCAGAAAGCCACTGTATCTCTGGGTGCGGTTCAGGAGAAGGTTGCAACCACAGGTACAGCTCAGAGCGTGGCGGCCACTGCCAAGGAGTTTACGGCCAACCCTCCTGATTCTGGATCGTCCATTGCAGCAAGCCAGAGCACGGCTTCCGTGCAGACTGCGAGTGCGGGGACGGTTCGCATCGAAGCGAAGAGCACGGCTCCGATCAGGCTGACGGTACAGTCAGAATCCACTGCGGAAGCAGCAGTGAATCAGACGGCGCAACAACTGCATCCTGGGCAGTCTCCTACGGTAGCTTCGGGGCTGACTCAGGGAGTTGCATCAGGGACGGGCGCGACATCGGAGGCATCCGCTCAAAGCACAAATACGGCGCTCACGGAGTCCTCAGAGACAGGCATTCTCAGTTCAATGGCGGCGGCTTCCAGCAGCACAGGAGTGTCGGCTGGCAATCTTCAACCGGCGAATGTGAGCAAATCTGCCGCTTCCAAGAGTGAAAAGACGGCCGTGAGCAGCATCGCGCGGTCGGCGCTGAAGACGAGCCGGTCGAATGCGGTTCAGCCGGGGGGAGTTGTGGCTCCCGGAGAGTCTTCCAGTCCGCTTGTGAATGCCGCCGCTGGGACGCAGCAACAGGCTGCTGGGCAGGGAACGGCGGCGCATGCGGCTGAGAGCAAGTCAGCGGAATCCGATACGGCAGAGACCTTTGCGGCTATGGATGCATCGGGTGCGCCGGGTAGGCCGGCATGGATTCACTCGAGTTCGCAACAGGCTGAGGCAGGTTTCCAGGATCCGGATCTGGGCTGGGTTGGCGTGCGGGCTGATGCCAGCGGGAGTGGGATTCATGCCCAACTGGTAGCTGGGTCCACGGATGCGGCACAAACGCTGAGCGGCCACATGGCGGGATTGAATGCCTTTCTGGCCGAACACCACACGCCGGTCGAGACGCTGACTTTAAGCACTTCCTCCGGCGGCATGGGGGGGGCGAATGATGCAGACACAGGCGCAGGAATGCAGCAAGGGACGGGAGACCATGCTGGACAACAAGCTGCGCAGAGCGCGGGGGTGGATACTTCATCCAGTTTGCCTTCCAGCCGCGCGCAGCTCTCGGAAGTGGGTTTATCGAAGGTAGTCTGGCCGGCAGGATCGGATGAGAGCGCGCCAAGGGCGCAGTGGGTGGGCGGCCACATTTCGGTGATGGCCTGATGGAATGAATCGAAAGTGAGAAGGGCAGGGAGGCAACATGGCGGCAATTTCAGGAGTTTTGAATCATAATACGGCGGCGCAAGCTCTTGCGGGTACAAGTGCAACCCCCAAAACCGCGGCAACCAGTAGCACCAACGGCAAGAGCAGCAGTGCCAGCAGTGCCAGCAGTTCGGCGGCGACGATCTCGTCCAATGACTTTCTAACTCTGCTGGTGACCGAGATGAAGAACCAGGATCCGACGGCGAATACGGACCCCAACGAGTACATCAATCAGTTGGTGAATGTGAACAGCCTGGAGCAGTTGATCTCGATCAATCAGACGCTGACCAAGGATTCGACCAGCACGACCACCACGACCAGCAGTACAAGCGGTAAAAGCGCAAACGCGGTCTCTATTCAGGCTGACGGTGTGACCGCCGCAGGTGTATTGAGCAGCACGCAGCAGGCCACAACTGGCAATACCGGCACGGTTACAAATGCCATCAGTACGGCGGCTGCCCAACTGGCTCCGGGCAATCTAAGCCTTCCCTCCGTCAACCAATCGGCCCAGGCCGTGGCCCAGTCACTGAGCGGGCGGTCGCGCGTGCAGTAGCAAATTTACGGGTAGGAAGCAGCCCGGCAGTTCTTGTTCAACCGTCGGCCCAAGAGGCCCGCGCCAACTTTTTCGCAACGACGAGGAGAATCATCATGCCCAGCTTTTACATTCCACTCAGCGGACTCAACGCCGATTCGACGGCACTGAATACGATAGCCAACAACCTGTCGAACATGAGTACGACAGGCTTCAAAGCACAGACGACCAACTTCAGCGATCTTTTTTATCAGCAGGTGGGCACGACCGGTTCGGGAGATGAGATCCAACAAGGAACGGGCGTACAGGTGGCCTCGAACAGCACCGATTTTACCGGCGGCTCGATCTCTTCGACCGGGGTGGAGACGGATGCGGCGATTAACGGGAGCGGCTTCTTTGTGCTGGACGCGGGCAATGGCAGCCAGCTATACACACGCGACGGCAACTTCCAGACCAGTTCCACCGGCACGCTGGAGAGCACCCAGGGGCAAGCCGTCATGGGCTATCTGGCGACCAATGGCGTGATCAACACCAGCAGCGGTTTGGCCGATCTGACGATTCCCACCGGGCAGGTGATGCAGGCTTCGGCGACCACCAGCTTCAGCATCACGCAAAATCTGAATGCTTCCGCCGCTGTCGGCGCAACGGCCACCGGCCAGGTGCCGGTCTATGACTCGCTGGGCAAGAGTTATGAAGCCACGGTGACCTATACCAATCTGGGCAACAACAAGTGGAGCTATGCCATCACGCTGCCAGATACACTGACGGCGGCGGCAGCAACAGCGCCAGCGGCGGCGACGATGGCGGTGACGGCGGCAGCACCGGCGGCCACTTCCGTGACGGCGGCAACAACGGTTGCTGAGCCGGCGACTACGCTTTCCAGTCCGGTGTCGGCAACCGCAGCGCTGAATACATCGACGAGTCCTGATCTGACACCAGTCACGGTTGCAGCGGCTGTCACAAACCCAGCGGTTAGCCTGAATACCGTCACCAACGCGGGAACAACGACCAACACCTATACTTTCGACGTGAATGGTACGGTAAAAGCCAGCACAAGTCTGGTTCTGGATGTTCCCAAGGTCGGCGGCGGCACATCAACCATCACCGTAGCGCCTGCAACTGCCGACGAATCGGTGACCGCATTCCTGGGAGATATTACAAAAGCGCTGAATAATGCCGTCCCGCCCGTGATTGTCGGAGGCACCACTGGTATCACGGTTACCAACCCCACTGCCAACTCGTTAGTCATCTCCGGTCCGGCTACCGTCTCGATTGGCGGGGCTACTGTCGTGAATCAGGATGTGGCTTTATCCACTTCCACCTTCAACTTTGCCAGTAGCAACGGCAAGCTGGCTACGGTCGGAGCCTCGACCGGTGTTCCTCCAACCAATCTGAGCATTCAGCTTGGAACCGGGGCCGTCATCTCCGCTCCAACCTTCACAACTAACGAAGATGTGGCTACCTACGCTCAGGCGCTGCAAACAGCCGTCGGCCCGGCAGCGACTTCTGGAGTCACGATAAACGGATCGGATACAACCGGTATCCTGACCATTACCGGACCCACCAACAACATGGCGATCGGCGGTAATATCGTCCAGAACTTCTCTGGAACGCAGACCAACTTCACTTTGGGTTCTTACACCGACCCCACGACGGGAAAAACGATTCAAGCCGGAATTGATGGCTCGACCAATCTTACCTTTGTTGGCGCGCCAACAGTTTCTGGAGGCACGGCAGCGAATTTTTCGATTACACCTACCACGTCGGGAGAATCGCTGACCGCTTACGTTACGGACATTAATACTGCATTGGCGAAAAATAATGTCTCTGGCGTGACCGTTACAGGTACGAAGGGCGTATTATCCATCACCGGACCTTCGGGCATGAGCATCACCGGTCCCACCGGCGCTGGTTCCTCTCCTATCTTCAACCAGGATGTTCTTGGAACGACTGTAGCCAGCTCCGTTTCACCAACCAGCGCAGTGAGCACAACCTCCACGGTCGCGCTTCCGTCGGCATCGACCACCCCGGTTACATCCAGCACCACCACGCTCAGCCCCGCCGCCGCCACGATCTCGGCGGCTGGTGACATTCTGCCCGCAGCAACGGCAACAGTGGCTTCAACCAGCACCACTACCTTGGCGGCAGCTTCGGCCACTAATGCTGGCACGACTACGGAAACCTATAACTTCGCCGCGACCGGCGTAGTGAATGGCAATACCAGCTTGACAATTACTGGCGCCACGGGTGGCGCTCCCCCCACGAATACCGTGATAGTGACGCCTTCCACTCCCGGCGAATCGGCGACCGCCTTCTACACCGATATTACGCTGGCTCTGGCTGGAGCCACTCCACCGATTACGGGCGTGACGGTAACCAACCCCGCGGCCAACCAGATCGTCCTCTCCGGCGCGTCGGCCACATTTGCCATCGCGCCAGCCAGCACCGTGCAACAGGATGTGGCGGAGACAACAACCAACTACAATCTGGTCACCAGCAACGGCTCACTGGCAACAGTTGCAGCCTCGACGGGCGTAGCGAATCCAACCACTCTGGCCATTTCGATTGGCGGCTCCGGCCCCTACACTGTCAGCTCCCCGACCAGTCTGTCGCTGAGTGCCTATGCCACGGCGCTGCAAAGCGCGCTGCCCGCAAATTCTGGCGTGACGGTTCAAGTGAATCCGACAAACCCAGCGCAGTTGCAGATCACTGGGCCATCCAATATGACCATTTCACCAACTACCAATCTGGTGCAGGATTTCAATGCAACCAATCTTGCCTACAACTTTGGTACGACGGGAACGGTTGCCAACACGACGAATTTGAAGATCACCGGTCCAAAAGCAGATGGCACCCTCGGATCGACATCACTGCCAACATTCAGCGGAACGCCGGAGACGGTGACCGACTATGCCACTGACCTGACGAACGCGCTGAGCGCAGCGAAGATTATCGGGGTCACTGTTACGCCGAATGCTGCGACGGGCCAGTTGACGATCACCGGGCCGAGCACGATCACCACCAGCGGCACTATCGCGCAAGACCTGGATGTGGCGACCACAAATTACAACTTTGTCACCAGCAACAGCACGCTGGCCACGGTATCTCCCAACTCGACACTGGCAATTACCGAAGGTGCGACGTCGGTCTCCGTGCCCGCGTTCACAACCAACCAAACGGTTGCGACCTATGCCACCAACCTGCAGACCCAATTGACGAAAAACGGTATCACGGATGTGACGGTCACCGGAACCAACGGCGTTCTGTCCATCGTAGGGCCGTCTGGATTGAACAGTTCAGGTAAGCCCGCCATGACCATCACCGGCACGGTGGAGCAGGAATTCACCGGAGCGCAAAGCAGCTTCAACTTTGGTTCCTACACCGATCCAAATTCCGGGTTGACCGCAATAGCTACGGTTGCACCCACATCCACGCTGACTATCACCGCTCCGACAACGGCTGGCACTACGACGACCGTTACCGTGGCACCATCGAATCCCAGTGGCGAATCGGTGACTCAGTATGCGGCGGAAGTGCAAGCAGCGCTAACCAAGGCCAATATTACCGGGATGAACATCTCCGTATCGAACGGCACTCTGTCGATCACCGGGCCGTCCACGGCGACGATCGCTGGCACAGTTAGCCAGAATATGCTGGGAACCACCAGCAACTATGCATTTCAGACCAGTTCCACGGTTGATCCGACGACCAATCTGAAGATCACCGGGCAGACATCGACTGGATCGACGGCTACCATCACCGCTCCCACCGTGACGTCGGGAGAGACAGTGGCGCAATATGCCACGGCGCTGACCTCGGCTTTGACAACGGCGGGCATCACGAACGCGACCGTCTCTGCCACGAATGGGCAGCTTTCCATCGTTGGCGCCAATCTTTCGACGACGGGCAGCGTGAATCAGGGGCTGGCCGATACCACGATCAGCTATAACTTTGGGGCGAGCGCCACGGTCGATCCGTCCACGGCGATTACGATTGTCGGGCCGACGGTGAGTGGCACCCCTGCAACGGCGATTACCGTGGCTCCGACCGTCACTGCAGGTGAGACTGTTGCCCAGTACGCGGCCGATCTGACCAAAGCGCTCACTGCGGCTGGCATCAACACAGGAACGAACGGCGTCTCGATCAAGGTGAACGGCGGGCAACTGTCGATCCTTGGACCGTCCGCCACGCTCAAGACAGCGGGTTCTGCCGGCCAGGACTTGACGGCAACCACCGTCAGTTATCAATTCGGAACCAGCGGCAACTCAATTGCTACAGTCGATTCGACGACCAATCTGACGATCACCGGATTGACGGCCACCGGCATGACGGCAACGACGACCGCGCCGACCGTCACCGTGGGCGAGTCATTGGCCCAGTACGTGAATGATCTGAACACGGCGCTGAATACGGCTGGCATTGCTGGAGTAACAGTCAGTTCCACGTCGAGTGGACAATTATCCATCACCGGCGCCAACCTCTCGACGGCAGGAACCGTGATTCAGGATCCGGTGGGTTCGGCCAACTCGACCGGGACGCTGGCTTTTAATTCGAGCGGCGTTCTGGTGAGTCCGTCAACCAATATCAGCAATGTCACCTTTACCGGACTCTCCGACAGCGCGTCGTCGATGAACATGAGCTGGGGACTCTATGGCACCACCGGAAAAGCCGATATCAGCCAGACCTCATCCGCCTCCGGGCAAACCGCGCAAACCGCGCAAACCGCAAATGGTTATGCCAGCGGCTCCTACCAGAGTTTTACCATCGGCTCTACCGGCACCATCACAGCGGACTACTCGAATGGGCAACAACAGATCGTCGGTCAGATCGGCCTGGCCTCGGTGAGCAATCTCCAAGGCCTTGCCGATGTAGGCTCGAGCGAATACCAGACGACTGCCGCGTCGGGACTCGCAACCGTGGGTGCGGCTGGCAGCGGCGAGTTAGGCACTCTGGAGGGATCTTCGCTGGAGGCTTCTAACGTCAACATCTCGACCGAGTTCTCCGATCTGATCATCGCTCAGCGAGCCTTTGAGGCTAATTCAAAGTCGGTGACCACCTTCGACACAATCACCCAGGAGACCATCAACATGATCCACTGAGTTGCTTCAACTTCGGTAGCAATTGTAAGGTTTTGCAGCCGGACGGTAATTCATTTTTCTAACAAGCAGAAAAGCCCCTGCCTTCGCTTCTTCAGGCGAAGACAGGGGCTTTTCTTTGTGTTCTCGCAAATTCCGCAATAGTTCTTATTCGCTTATAGCGGCCCGGCCTGAACTCGCGCGACCACGTCGTAGTCGTGTGCCTCAGTGATCTGGGCGCGATAGAAGCGGCCTGGCTCCAGCGCTGCCAGATCGCCGAAGTCGTTGATGTACAGTTTGCCGTCAATCTCCGGTGCGTGGAACTGCGTGCGACCTTCCCACAGGAGCGGTGTCTCTTCGCTTTCGCCTTCGGCCAGCACCACCAGCTCACGGCCCACCCACTGCTGTTTGGCGCGTCTGCTGATCGATTGCTGGAGCTTCATCAGTTTGCGCTTGCGGGCTTCGATGGTGCGCTTGGGAAGCTTCTGGTCGAGCGAAAATGCGCCGGATCCTTCTTCGTCGGAATAATTGAAAACACCCAGCCAGTCGAACTTTGCCTCTTTGATGAACTCTTCGAGAACGGTGCTGTCTGCCGCAGTCTCTCCGGGAAAACCTACGATGAAGGAGGTGCGAAGGATGACGCCGGGGATGGTTGCGCGGACTTTTTCCAGAGTTTTGAGGAAGATCTCCGGACTTCCGCCGCGCTTCATTCGCTTCAAAACTTCAGGCGAGGCGTGCTGCAGCGGCAGGTCGAGATAGTTGCAGATCTTGTCGTGCCGGGCGATGGTGTCGAGTAGGCGGCTGGTGATGCGGTTGGGGTAGGCGTAAAGGAAGCGCAGCCAGCGCAGGCCGTCGATCTGGGCGAGTGCGTCGAGAAGCTGCGCCAGGCCGTCCTTGAGGCCGAAGTCTTCGCCGTAACAGGTCGTGTCCTGGCCGATCAGCGTGATCTCCTGAATGCCTTGCGCAACGAGCTGGCGGGCCTCGGCTACGACCGACTCAATGCGGCGGGAGCGGAATTTACCTCGCAGATTGGGAATGACGCAGAAAGAGCAGGGGTGGTCGCAGCCCTCGGCGATTTTGATGTAGGCCGAGGACTTCGGAGTGGTTAACACCCGTGGGGTGTTTTCATTGTAGAGATATGTTGGCAGATGAAGAGCCGCGCCCTGCCAGTCGTCGCGGCGGAAGCGGCCTTGCTGCTCGCGTTGGTCGCCTTCGGGCCTTGAGGAGGCGTGCTGATGTGTGCCGGAAAGAGATTCCTGGCCGGGACGAGTCTCTGCCGAGCCGCCAAGAATGTTGAAGGGGGAAACCGCTGCAATGGGAGACTGCAAACCCGCTGCCTCCAGAATCGCTTCCAACTCGCCTGTGCCGACGACGGCGTCCACCTCCGGAATGCTCTTCTGGATTTCGTCGCGATAGCGCTCGACCAGGCAGCCAGCGACAATGAGCTTACGCGCGCGGCCCGTAAGCTTGTGCTGCGCCATCTCCAGAATGGTGTCGATCGACTCCTGCTTGGCTGTGTCAATGAAGGAGCAGGTGTTGACGATGAGGATTTCAGCCTCTTCAGGATGAGCGGTCAGCCGCGCGCCGGCGCGGTCTAACAGCCCCATCATCACCTCGGAGTCAACCAGGTTTTTCGGGCAGCCCAGCGAGATGAAGCCCACGGTGGGGGGGGCGGGTGGGGGAAGTTTGGTCACTTGTTTATTGTAGCGGGAAAACCTCTCGTCCAAGTGTGCCGCGTAGTGCAGTATAGGCCCGTTACAATCGAACGGTAAATTTCTTTGCCCACTTGGGCGGAGCGGAGATATAATCACTGACTACTATCATTTATAAAGGAGATTTGACCTTGCGTTGGAAAGTAATCCCCCTTCCCCTTCTACTTTCCGTGTTCGCTCTCCGGATCGCTGGAGTTGGGATAGTTTGCCTATGGATGGCGGCTTGCAGCGTAACCAGCAAAGCGGTTCCTGCAGTTGATTGGACGAATCCGTCGCCGATCTCTTATGGAACGCCGCTGAGCGCGACGCAATTGGATGCGACCTCAAGCGTTCCGGGTACTTTCAGTTACAGCTCGTCAGCGGGCTCAGTGCTTCCTGCCGGCCCACAGAAGCTCTCCGTGACCTTCACGCCTACGGACACGGCGCAGTACGCTACGGTTACAGCCAGCGTGACACTTACCGTAGAACCTCTTGCCACGCCCGCCATCACCTGGAGTGCGCCGACAGCCATCACTTATGGAACGTTGCTAAGCACAACACAATTGGATGCAACCGAGAGCGTTCCAGGCACCTTCGTTTACAGTCCGGCGCAGGGCGCGGTGATTCCGGCAGGCACACAGACGCTTTCGGTCACCTTTACCCCGTCCGATACGAACCATGCCGCTGTCCAAGCCAGCGTGTCCATCACCGTGAATCAGGCGACGCCGGCGCTGAGTTGGGCTACGCCGACCGCGATTACATACGGCACGCAACTGAGCGGAGCGCAGCTCAAAGCCAGCGCGAGTGTGCCGGGAAGTTATGCTTACTCCCCCGCCGTGGGCACCGTTTTGACTGCCGGAACGCATACGCTCTCCGTGACCTTCACGCCCACCGACACAACCGACTACACATCTGCTTCGACCAGCGTGGCATTGACGGTCAACCAGGTGACGCCGCATATTACATGGTCTCCCAAAGCCTGGCTCGCCGTCGGAGCGCCTCTGGGATCGGGGCAGCTCAATGCCACCGCTCATGCGCCGGGCGGATCGGCGTTGCTAGGCGGGAGCTTTGTTTATTCGCCGCCAGCCGGGACGACCTTCAGCGCGGCGGGGCAGCAGAGTTTATCGGTCACCTTTACGCCCAGCGATACGACCGATTTCACCACGGCGCAGACCAGCATCACCATGACAGCCTCTGTCTTCGGCGTGGCAGCTTGGGGTGATTCGCTCACCTGCGGCTGCTCCGGTTCAGCAGATCGGGATCCCTATCCCAGCGAACTGCAACAACTGATTACTCTGCCTGTTGTGAATATGGGCGTTTCCGGAAATACCTCCACGCAAATCGGCGTGCGGGAGGGTGGCGTTCCGGCTGTTGTCTCCGTCAATGGCGATGTGCTTCCCGCCAGTGGCGGAGTTACCGTGACCTTTCCGACATGTTCGAAGTCTAATTGCCCAACCTATGTGCCAGTAACTCCCTATGGCCCGGCCGGTGGAGTCTCCGGCACGATTCTTGGGGTTCACGGAACGGTCACAATCGACTCAACGGGGCAGGTTCTTACTTTTACGCGGACAAGCCCGGGGAACGACGTGAGCGCAACTGGAACTCCATCGTTTGTAGTGGATACGCCTTATGCCAACTACATTCCCGTCATCTGGGCGGGGCGAAACGATATGGATTGGACAAAGCAGATTCTCTCTGATATTGCCAATCAAGTGGCGACCGTTCCGCCCGGGCAGGACTATCTGGTTATGTCGATCATCAACGAAAACAGGCCTGCCGAATGGTTAGGAGTCTCCGGAAATACTCTTTACCAGTGGCTTATTCCCTTCAATGAACAACTCGGGAGCATCTATGGATCGCATTACATTGACATAAGAAAGGTGCTGGTAGATGCCTATGATCCGACGCAAGCCACCGATGTTACGGATTATCAGCACGACGAGGTGCCTTCGTCTCTGCGGGCGGTCGATCAACAGGGAACGCTTATCAACTCGATAGGCTCCACGGATACCACCATCACGGTAAGAACTCTTACGGGCGATGTTCCAGGCGTTGGGTCGATCATCAAGATTGACAATGGTGACATTGCCGAAAACGTTCTAGTCACGGCGGTTTCCGGCAAGATATTGACCGTAACTCGAGGTTTCGGGGGAAACCAGACCTCCCACGTCGCCGGTGCGCCGATTGTGTCGGACGACATAGTTCATCTCAACGCGCAAGGATACCTGGTTGTCGCCAACGCCGTGGCGCAGTACTTGTCCGCGTACCAGAAGTAAGAACGTTACAGAACAAGTGTTATGGCAGTAGCTTCATCTATACGATACAGCGGAGGCTACTGCCAATTCATTTTTGACGCCAGTTGATTGTGGATTCAAAAAATGCGTTCATACGGCTGGTAAACGGGTTCCCAAACATAGGCGCGAATCCGCTCGCGAAGGGTTGCATCGTCCACGGCTTCAGCGGTTCCGTCTTGCATCGCCTGCTTGGCGACGGCTTCGGCGATCACCAGGCTCACCTTGCGGCAATCGCCGATGGGCGGCAGCAACGGGGCGCCAGGATCGGCAATAGTGGGCGAAAGGCCGGCTAAGGCCTTGGCAGAAGCCATGATCATCGCGTCAGAAACTCGAGTGGTCCTAGAAACCAGAATCCCCAAAGCCAGACCCGGAAAGATGAACGAGTTATTGACCTGCGAGATGCGCACAGGTTTGCCGTTGACCTCGACCGCGTCGAACGGGCTACCGGTGCCAACCAAAGCTCTACCATCGGTCCAGCGCAGCAAGTCCGCAGGCGTGGCCTCGGCCTTTGAGGTGGGGTTCGAAAGCGGAAAGATGATGGGGCGCTCGGCGTGGCGGGCCATCTCGCGCACAATCTCTTCGGTGAACGCGCCGGGCTGCGCGGAGACACCGACCAATACCGTGATCTTGGCGTTGCGCACCACATCCAGCAACGAGATGGCACCGGAGTCTGGATCGGACAGCTTCCATCCTACGATCTCGGCCCGCTTGCGCAGCAGAGCCTCCTGGCCGGGGCGAATTCCATTGCATCCCTCGACCAGTAGGCCAAACCGATTGAAGCAAAAGATGCGCTGGCGAGCCTCCTCTTCGCTCAGACCCTCCTCTTTCATTGCGGCAATCAGAAGATCGCCGATACCGATGCCTGCCGAGCCGGAGCCGTACATGGCAATGGCCTGATCTTTGAGCGGCCGCCCGGTGGCGCGGACGGCCGCCAGCAGCGTTCCGGTGGTGATGGCTGCGGTTCCCTGGATGTCGTCGTTGAAGGTGCAGAGCCGGTCGCGGTAGCGCTTGAGCAGAATGGCCGCGTTGACGCCGGCGAAATCTTCCCATTGAAGAAGAATGTTGGGCCAGCGGCGCTCGACAGCCGCCACAAACTCCTCAATGAACGTGTCGTACTCCGGGCCGCGAATGCGTTTGTGCTGCCAGCCGATGTAGATCGGGTCGGCGAGGCGGGCTTCGTTGTCGGTGCCCACGTCAAGCAGAATGGGCAGGCAATGCTCCGGCGGAATGCCGCCCAGCGCTGTGTAGAGAGCCATCTTGCCGATGGGAATACCCATGCCGCCTGCGCCCTGATCGCCCAGGCCGAGGATGCGCTCGCCGTCTGAGACCACAATGCAGCGCACCTCGTCAAAGCGCGGGTCGGCGAGGATCTGGTCAATGTGATGGCGTTGCGTATAGCTCAAGAAGAGGCCGCGGGGCCGACGCCAGATCTCGCTGAAACGCTGGCAACCCTCGCCCACCGTTGGCGTGTAGACGATAGGCAATAGTTCCTCAGTGTAATGCTCGATCAAGGAGTAGAAAAGGGTTTCGCAATTGTCCTGCAAGTCGCGCATATTGCTGTACTTGAGGAAGCCTGTATCGCGACCGTCCAGCACCCGTTTGCGGCGCTCTCGCTGGTCTTCCAAGGTGCCGATGTGGGGCGGTAGAAGTCCATGCAAACCAAAAGCGGTGCGCTCTTCTTCGGTGAAGGCCGTGCCTTTGTTGAGTCGGGAGTTCAGCAGCAACTCGATCCCATGAAGGCGGGTTCGCACCTCGCCGCTGTTCGCCAGCTTTGCCTGAATCTTCTCGCTCATTCCGCTCTTCTCCTGAATCAGATTTATTGTGGATGCTCTTTGTCCAGATCAAGGACAGGAATCTATGTTATCGCTAAACGCTGGAGATCGCTTGTTGTTTTCGTCACAGATGAGCACTGCCAATTCTCCTTCAAAATGCAAGTGACTGCTTTGGGTTTCTTCCTGTATAGTAACTCGAAGCCGGAAATTTACTGCTTCTTATAGGCTGTTGAGCAGGCAGGCGGGTTCAATCATGCCGGCCCCACAGAAGAACACTGCGTCCTAATTGGAGGATCAAGATGGATTGGTATTTGGATGTCTGGAGAAAATATGCTGAGTTCGATGGACGCTCACGCCGCAAAGAGTATTGGATGTTCGCGCTTTTCAACTTTCTGATCGTGATGGCGCTGGCTATCGTTGGAGTCTTTGGCATTGCCTCAATGGAACATGGCAGCGGGATCGGCGGAGTTCTCTTCATTCCGCTTGCCCTCTATTTTCTGGCCTTTATCATCCCAGGTTTAGCCGTCCACGTACGGAGATTCCATGACATCGGCAAGAGCGGCTGGATGGTACTTCTGTTTATGGTGCTCGGCATCATCCCACTCGTTGGATTCATTGCCGCTATTGTTCAGCTCGTGTGGCTCTGCACGGACAGCGATCCGGGAACCAACGAATACGGTCCTAGCCCGAAGTATCCTGATTTGGCTGGAGCGGTGGCAGGAAGCGCCGGTTTCACTTCGATGGGTTTCAATGCGCAAATGCCGGCTTTCACCAGCACGGATAACTTTGGCTATTGCAAGAACTGCGGAACCAAATTCCAGGATACCTCGCCGTTTTGCAATCATTGCGGCGATCACCACTGATTTCGCCGGGCGTACAGAAGAAACTCGCGGTTGCCCTCCATGCCGTTGATTGGCGATGGAATCGTCTCGATGACCTGCCAGCCCAGCGAATGAACGCAATCTGCCACCTTGTCGATGGCCCATTGATGCGCATCAGGATCGCGGACAATGCCGCCTTTACCCACCTGGCCGCGCTCAGCTTCGAATTGCGGTTTGACCAGAATAACAGCCTCGGTGAGCTCCGGCGCGGCGGCAAAGACCGGCTCCAGCAGTAGCGTGGCGGAGATGAAAGAAACATCCATTACCAGCAGCGTAAGATCTGGAGCTTGCGCATTTTCAGCTTGTATAGCCAGGGAACCCGGTTTCAGCAGCCGCGCATTGGTCCGCTCCAGTAAACGGACACGCGGGTCGTTGCGCAGCTTCATCGCGATTTGTCCAAAGCCGGTATCGACGGCAGTAACCTGTGCGGCACCATGCTGCAAGAGGCAATCCGTGAAGCCGCCCGTTGAAGTACCTATGTCCAAGCAGACGCGTCCTTGAACGGTGATGGGCCAATGTGCCAGCGCGGCAGCCAACTTGAGCCCTCCGCGACTCACGTAGAGCGGGTCTTTGCCCAGCAGGCGGATGGGAGCGTCCGCAGGGACCATTACGCCTGCCTTGTCCACCTTCTGCTCACGCACCAGAACCTGCCCGGCCAGAATCACTGCCAGTGCGCGCTCCCGGCTGGCTACCAGGCCCCGCTCGACGAGCAGCATATCTAAACGCATCTTGGAGGTACTGGACATTCTTCTTATCGTTTCATAGCCAGCCGGAGCCACGCTGAACCTGGCAAAAAGACAGCCAAAGGTGTCTTCCCATACGGGGGATTAACCTTTGGCTGCCTTGATGTTTATGCAAGCAAACGCTCTATTGCAACAGTGAGGTATCCTGTGCCTGGCAATTAGCAAGTCCTGTGGTTGAAGTTGGATTTGTGGCGGGATCGAACTCGCTCAGCGGCAAGTTACAGGGCTGCCCAAAGCCAGGAACCCGGCTGACCAGGTTGGCGCTTCCGCTGAGGCTGGAGGCGCTTGCGCTGGTGCCGTTTTGTGAGGTGACGCGCACATCCACAATGTTGCCCGTTATCGGAATGATCGTGTCCACAATATCCTGATCCGTTCGAATAATTGTCAGCACGTCGCTGTCCGGCGAGGCAACGTAGACCTTGCCCTGGCTGGAATTCTGCGTGGAAACCACAGTGCGCGGATGGCCGGTAATGCCCTTCAGCGTCGTCTCCACCGTATGGCTGCTCAGAGTGACGATGCTCACCGACTGATCGGTTTGGTTGGCGGTGTAGGCGCGGCTGCCGTCGTAAAGAACCGTCACGCTGGCGGGATTCTTGCCCACCGGAATCGTAAACGTGGTTCCGAAGTTCGGGCCGTCGTTTCCGTACTGGTCCAAACTGGTATCGATTACGCTGATTGTGCTGCCGTCGTAGTTGGCCACCACCAGCTGATTTGTGGCAGAGTTGAATTCAGCATAAACCGGACCGGACCCAGCGGGCAGTTGCAGTGTGCCATTCACCGGGCAATTGATCTTTTGCCCGTCTTGGTTCGTCGCGGCGCAATTCTCATCCAGCATGTTGCTTGTAGTATTGATCACCGAAATTGTGTCGCTGGCCCGGTTGAGCACAAAGAGCCTTGAGCCGTCCGTGTTTTCCAAAGCGTAAACCGGGCATTGGCCAACCGTAATTGCAGGATCGGTCGAATAGTTCGTGTCTTCAACACCGGTCACCACGCCATTAGGAGACGCGGAAGACCGGGAATTGCAGGCAATATTGCTGGAAACAGCGCCTTGGCTGATCGCAAAATAGCGTCCGCCAGCGCTGCCGGTTCCCACCAGCATCACTGGCGTCGCCGCAAGCGGAACGTTGTAGATGAGACTCGGGGGATTCCCAATGAAAACATCGATATTGGGTTGGCAGACTCCGGCAGCGACAGTGCCGCACAGATCCGCAGTCCACAATCCCGCGAAGGGCGAAAACAAGTTCACCAGCTGAGCCGTACTCGGTATTGGCGAGGACAATACCAGCTTCTTCTGTAGAGAACTGGAGATAGGGAATTGGCTTATGGTGCCGTTACTGTTGTATGTATAGCCGTCCGCTCCGCTCGAACTCAAGGTAAATGCGGTTGGACCAGGACCGATCGGAATCGGCCCGACCGTGATCGAATCGCCAGAATAATCGATGATTGTGGCGTTGCCCGCCGCTGCTGCCGAGGTGGAGGAAACTACGACAGCGTAGGAAGTGACCTGCGGGGCAGGGCCGCTGGAGCTGATAGGCACCACGGTCGGGCGATAGTTGTTGCCGCATCCGGCAACCAACACTACAGTCGTAAATGCCACACCAGCCTGAACCAACCGCCAACGCGTCGGGCAAAAATTCATGCGAAAAAGCCTCATTCAGTTCTTTACCTGCTTACTTTGCGATTGTAAATCAGGAGACCTTAGATTGGACGCGGCAGAAGCCAAAGGGTATCGGGGTGGCCATTGCAAGTGCGCCTTTTCCTGCCGCCTCCGCAGGTTAGGATGGAAGCGTGGCGCAAATGAATCTGAATTGGCAATCAAAGCTGGTGCTGCTCCTGGTGCTGCCCTTTGCAGGCGCGGATCTGGTCATTCAAGCGCGCGGCTGGGCGGAATTCTATTGGCCGGTGACGGTCTCGACGCTGGGCCTGAGCCTGATCTTTGGGGTGGTGGTGCTGAAGCTTCGCGCCGCTACGCTCCCTGCGGCTTTTGCGGGAGCGGCGATCACTGCCTGCCTGATCTTTTCAACTTCAGCCTTCACTCCTGCTGGAGTCTTCCCGTATTCTCCATGGCACTCGGCCCTGACTCCCTTGCTGGCGGTCGTGGGCCTCACTGTTCTTTCCACCCGCCTGGGCCGGAAGCGCAAAGAGTCTTTGGGAACCGCGGAGAGACGCCAGGGACGCACGGCTGCTCAAGTGGCGGCTAACCTGGGCGGCGCGGCGATTGCCTCCAGCAGTTTTGTGCAAACCGAACTGATCGAAAGCGGTTGGATTCGCGCGGCAGCCTATGCGCCAGCGATTCTCCTCGCCCTCCCTCTGGCGGCGCTGGCCGAGGCCGCCGCGGATACGGTTTCCTCGGAGGTTGGCCAAGTCTTTGGCGGTCGGCCACGGATGATCACCACGCTGCGCCGGGTCGAGCAGGGAACTGACGGCGGCCTTAGCCTCATCGGCACGTTGGTCGGAGTGGCTGCCGCCGGATTTGTTGCGGCCTTGGGAGCCTGGGCGCTCGGAGGCGGACTGGAAATTTTCTGGATCAGCGCGGCTGGAGGCGTCTTCGGCCTCTTCTTCGACAGCCTGCTGGGCGCAACCCTGGAACGACGCGGCTGGTTGAATAACGACGCGGTCAACTTCCTGTCAACCGCCAGCGCGGCGGTCTTTGCGCTGGGAGTACTTGCGCTCCTGCCGCATTGAGGATGAGTGATATTTAGGCACTGGCTGCGACAGCTCTGACAGGTCTTCCACCCTTGGCTCCGTTTGCCCGCGCTGCTTGGCGTTTGGCTTCGGTCCTGGCGCTGCCGCCCTTCTTGCCCAACTGTGCCATCCAGCGGCGGTTTCCGTAAACGCCTTCAATCAATGCGGGAACGTACAGGTCAACGTCTAGCTCTGGAAAGCTGATGCCGGTTCCGCGTCCGAGCAATTCGTAGTTCTTGATTTGCTCGTGCGTGGCTTTGTCCAGCCCTTGCAGATCCTCGATGGGAAGCACCAACCGACGCCGGTTGCTGAGTTCGACGATGAGCAGATTGAGAGCGGGAATGTGTTCGACTCTCTGCGCCAGCGGTTCACCGTCGCGAGCCTTTGCCCTCTCCAGCGCTGTTTCAATCTCCGCGTCTGTTGTTACAACTTCATGCTCAGCCATGATGCTTCTCCCAAAGCGATGCCAGTTCGTCGAAATGCTCTGCCGCCACAGTCAGCACATGGCGCACATCCGGCTTGCTTCTGTTGCTTGGCCGGATGGCGTCCGTTCTGTTGGCGAGCGAGACCCTTCCACCCGGGCGAAGATCGACAATTACTTCAACTTCAGCGTAGAAACCATGTACGTGGCGAGGCTCATGGTCCATCGTGTAGGCCGTAAACCTGACGCCGCTGAAGCGGATCGAACCCATTGGACTCCATTATAACCCAATCTGCTTGGGTTGTGCGGCCTGTTCTTTCGCCGAATTCCAGCTTTGCCTCAGTGCAGATGCATCCGCCACGCCGTATAGCTGAGAATCTCATGCGCGATGCTCTGAAACTGTGCCCAAGAGCCGCTCGCCGCGCCTTCCACCTGCACGCGGGGCCGCGGCGAAGTCAGCACGTTCAGGCTATCGGCGGCGCAGATCTCGTGAATGCGGAAGAGGTGAGTTCCATCGCTGACGATGACCAGCCGCCGCACTCCGTTGGCGCGGGCGATCACCGCGATGCGCCGGGCCGACTCCTCGGTGTTGCGGCTCTCGGTCTCGGCGATAATCGCGCTCTCCGGAACCCCCATGGACCTCAGGTACTCGCGGCCCACAGCACCTTCGTTGTACTGATCGCCGCCGCTCCCGCCCAAGGTGATGATCAGCGGAGCGATGCCGTGCTCGTAGAGCGAACGCGCGTGCTCCAGGCGGGCGCGATAGACCGGCGAGGGCCGCCCGTCGTACTCCGCCGCGCCAAAGACGCCAATTGCGTCTGCGGGAGCAGCCTGATCCTGCCCGGCATAAATCTCAATCTGCGTGTAAACCCAATAACTCCAGCCCAAAGCCCCCATCGACAGCGCCAGCAGCAGCCAGAGCGCGGCGTGCGTCATCCAGTTGCGAGTTTTGGGCTGGCTTCGGCGCTTCATAAAAACCTTTCAAATGCAGGGACTAGTACCGTGACCGCATGATTAGGTAATTACATAAACGTAGCGCTGGCCTCCTGGCCGACTGTAGCGCGGACGTCCTCGTCCGCGCCAGTTCATCGGTAATTACCAAATCACACGATCTAACCACTAGTCCCTGCTTCACGTCACCTCTGCAACGCCTTCACAATCTCGTAGGTAGGAATCGCGCCCTCGCGCAGAATCTCCCACCGGCCCTCGCCAATCGTCAGGTCAACGATTGTTGTCGGCCGCGTGTTTCTGGTAGGACCGCCGTCCACAATCATTTGCAGCCGGTCGCCGAGTTGGTCGCGGACGCATCCCGCATTGGTACACTCGCAGGCCCCTTGCAGATTAGCCGAGGTCGCGGTGATCGGCAGCCCGAAGCGCTCCACCACGGCGCGCGGAATCGCCGCATCCGGCACGCGCAGCGCCACGTGGCCAGTATTTGCCGTCGAGCGCAGCGGCAGTTTGCTTCCGGCATGAACAATGATGGTCAGCGGCCCGGGCCAGAAGCGCTCCGCCAGCTTGTCCAGCAGAGTGTCGGTGTCCCGTGCCAGCTCGTAGGCCTGAGCCAGTGAGCCGATCAGCAGAGACAGCGGCTTCTGCTTCTGGCGGGTCTTTATCCGGTAGATCTGCTCCACCGCGTGCAGATTCACCGGGTCAACGGCCAGACCGTAAAATGTATCGGTAGGCAGCGCGACAACACCGCCCGCTTGCAGACAGGATACGATGGAATCAATCCGGTCCGGCTCTGGTTCATCGGGATGGACGCGCACAATCTCTGCGGACAAGATGCTCTACCTCGATTCCCGAATTTGAAACAGGTTACGCAACTATGCCTTTTCGCATTGTACAGAGTAAGCAGAATTCCCGCCTGAAGGAGCTGCGGCGTTTGCTGCTTCATCCCGCCCAGCAGACACGCGGCTTGGCCGCCATCGAGGGGCCAAATCTGCTGGAAGAGGCTCTGCGCGCGGGCTTGCGCGTCGATTCTGTCTTTGTGGCGCAGGGCGAGGAAGGCCTGCTGGAGGCTCTGCCGCTTCCGCCTCAGACGGAGGTGCTGCTCGTGCCGCGAGAGGTGCTGGAATCGGCGCTCTCCACCGAAACCCCTCAGCCGATTGCCGCTCTGATCGAGCAGCCGTCTTGGAGCTGGGATCATGTTTTCCCACCCAACGCCAAAGCCGCTCCACTGCTATTGATTCTGGCCGGCGTGCAGGACCCCGGCAATCTGGGAACAATTCTGCGCTCCGCCGAGGCCTTTGGCGCGACCGCTGTTCTCAGCCTGCCCGGAACCGTCAGCGCATGGAATCCCAAAGCCGTGCGCGCCTCGGCTGGCAGCCTCTTCCGGTTGCCATTGCTCACGGTCAGCGCGGAGGAGTGCTTTCAGCGGTTACGCAGCGCAGGCGTGAAGATTTGGACGACAGCTGTCCACGGCGCGGAAGCGGCGGATCGCATCGACCTGACCGTCCCGTCCGCGCTCATCATCGGCAATGAAGGCAACGGCGTGCCGCAGTCGCTGGCCGCGCTGGCCGATGGCGCTGTGACAATTCCTTGCCCCGGTCCGGTCGAAAGCCTCAACGCAGCCGTCGCCGCCAGCGTGCTGCTTTACGAGGCCGCGCGGCAGAGAAGGAGTGCGCGATGAGTCTCTTTGACGGCAAGTCCAAAGGCCGGGTGCCCCAGGTCCGGATTTTCGGACCTGGGATACAATAAACCTCAACCTCTTCATAAGAAGCAGCCCGATTCGCCACGTCAAGTTACGGCTCGAATGAACAGACGCCAACTTGCTAACTTGCGATCACCGCGAAGCGGTGGCTAACTTGCTGATTTTATCCGTAAAATTCTGTATTCAACCAAGTTGTTCATAAGGAGCGCGTAATGAGTCTCTTTGACGGGCGGGTGGCCACAGTCTCGGGTGAACAAGCTCGATTCTCTATAGACGATGGGTGCCCCCGGTCTCGATTTTGAGACCGGGGAGACCACAAACCTCAATCCGTTTGTTTTTCAGTCTCTTTCTCTTTGATCCTATGCATATGATTTCTCACGGCGGGTGGCCACAGTCTCGGGTGAACAAACTCGATTCTTCTATAGACGATGGGTGCCCCCGGTCTCGATTTTGAGACCGGGGAGACCACAAACCTCAATCCGTTTGTTTTTCAGTCTCTTTCTCTTTGATCCTATGCATATGATTTCTCACGCAAGGCGCACAATCATGCTGGAAGGGGAGAGTGCCTCAATGGAATACCATCGCCGCAGTAACTCAAATACAAACAAAAACCGGGAAAACAAGTTACCAGAACGACACCCCACCCCCTCCCCCCCTCCCAATATCTTCAAACTGTGGAAAACTTTTGCAGA